>JGI24023J19991_10003410_pt1 | contig 11206 bp, 5 predicted proteins | sample Cruoilmetagenom1_FD_19991 | JGI IMG/M metagenome (IMG submission 19991)
CCCATTTCTCTGTCAACACCAACATTTACATGTTTTGGGGTAGTTAAGATTGCTAATTTTTTATGACCTTTTTCGATGAGATGCTTTGCTGCTTTATGACCTCCAGCAGTATCGTCAATAATGACTTTATCAGTTTGTAATTTTGAAGGAACTCGATCTAAAAAAACAACTGGAAAGTCTTGGCTAATTAATCTTTCAAAATGATCAAATTCACATTTTTCGAGTGTTTCTTTAGCAGCAGTAACTAATAATCCATCGACGCTACCATTTGTAAGCATATCAATATTTTGAATCTCTTTTGCCAGTTGATCTTTGGAGAGGCAAATCATCAAATTATAATCATTTTGAGAGGCAGTATTTTCAATACCACTTATTACTCTTGAGAAAAAATGATGTACAATTTCGGGTACAATTACACCAATCACCATTGTTTTTTGGTTCCGAAGGCCTAAGGCTAATGTATTGGGTTTGTAATTGTAAAATTTGGCATAGGCTTGAACCTTAGCGCGTGTTTCTTCGCTAATCTCATGACTATCTTTTAATGCTTTAGAAACGGTAGAAGGTGAAACACCTAATTCAGCCGCTATAGTTTTAATATTGACTTTTTTTGACATCTTATTTTCAAAGATACTACTTATAGTAATTGCATTCACAAAGTACAAAAAGTTTTTAACACGAAAACGTTTTCGTAGCAAAAACTGTTATTTATCAGTTTCTTACAACCAATATTATCTTAATTTTAACCCTGTGAAATGTGAATGTTAAGCACTAGTTTGACACCTCCAAAAAGCTGTGAATTAGATTTTTTTGTTGTTGAGATGCAACATAAAAAGTAGTACGTTCTATTTATTAATAATATTAAACAAATGATCAAATGAACAAATTAAGATTATTTATTGTAAGTATCTTATTCTTGATTCCAATGCTTATGGTAGCGCAAGGCACCGTAAGTGGTACAGTAACAGAGCAATCATCGGGTGATCCGTTGCCAGGTGTGAGTATTCAGATTCAAGGAACCAACCAAGGTACTACTACCGATTTTGACGGTAAGTATATGATTGACAATGTTACTGATGGTAGTGTGTTAGAATTCTCCTATATGGGATACACAACCCAAACTATTTCCGTTACATCAAATACTATTGATGTAGTATTGTTAGAAAGTGCTGAGGCACTTGATGAAGTGGTGGTTATTGGGTATGGTACTACAACGGTGAAAGATGCAACAGGATCTGTTGCAGCCATTACAAGTAAAGATTTCAATGAAGGTAATATTGTCACACCAGCTAGTTTAATTACTGGTCGTGTGGCAGGTGTTAATGTGACAACAGACGGTGCTCCAGGTGGCGGATCGTCAATTAGAATTAGAGGTGGGTCATCATTAGGTGCTTCCAATGATCCTTTGATTGTAATTGATGGAATGCCAATTTCAAATGATAATGTGGGTGGATCAAGGTCTATCTTATCATCTATCAATCCAAATGATATTGATTCCTTTTCGATTTTAAAAGATGCTTCTGCAACAGCTATTTATGGATCAAGAGCATCAAATGGTGTTATCATTATCACTACAAAAAAGGGTAAAAGTACTTTTCAGGCGAATTTAGATTTTCAGATGGGTTTTCAAACCTTAGCAAATAAAATTGAAGTTTTTTCTGCTGATGAGTTTAGAGAATTAATCGCTGATAGAGTTGCCCTTGGACAATCTGGTATTAGCGTAGAACAGTTGGGTGAAGCAAATACAGATTGGCAGGATGAGATTTATAAAGAAGATTATACCCATGATGTGTCTTTTTCTATGAGTGGTTCGCTTTATGATAAATTACCAACTCGTTTTTCTTTAGGTTATACAAACCAACCTGGTTTAAGAAAAACCTCATTATTTCAACGTGGAACTACTTCGTTATCTTTTAATCCATCTTTGTTTAAAGATCACCTAAAAATAAATTTAAATTCTAATCTAAGTTTTGAAAACAATAGATTTGCAGAAGGTGTAGAAGGAACTGCACTACAAATGGATCCAACACAACCAGTTTATGATGCAAGTTCTCCATTTGGTGGTTTCTTTGAATATCATATTAATGGAGAACAAGAGAATGCGCCACGTAACCCTGTAGCAAGTTTGTTACAGTACCACGATTTAAGTAATGTAAATCGTTTCTATGGAAATTTTGAATTAGATTATAAGTTTCACTTTTTTCCAGATTTAAGAGCGGTTATTAATTTAGGTTATGATAAATCGAGTGGTGATGGAACAAAAACAAGACCTACAACAAGTATTAGAGGTTTTAGAACAGGGAATAATCAACCTTATTTAGGAACGTATGAGTATTATACAGGAGATAAGTCAAACAAATTATTGGATGGTTATTTAGCTTATAACAAAGATTTTAATAATTTAGGTGTTGAAATAACAGGTGGTTATTCCTATCAAAGTTTTGAAAGTGAGAAGTTTGATAGTGGTAATTTAAAAGATCCAGATTATGAATCTGATGTAACAACTGATCCAGAAATAAGATTGATTGGTTTCTTTGGAAGGACTAACTTATCATTTTTAGATAAATATTTACTTACTCTGTCTTACAGACGAGACGGAACATCGAGATTCAGTGAAGACAATCGTTGGGGTGATTTCCCAGCAGCAGCTTTTGCTTGGAAGTTAAGTGAAGAGAACTTCTTGAAAAATTCCAATGTATTATCTAATTTAAAATTACGTTTAGGTTGGGGTATCACAGGACAGCAAGACATTGAGGCATCCTATGCTTATCTTGGTAGATATATAACAGGAAGTGCCATTGCTCAGTATATATTTGGAAATACAAGTTATCCTGTAGGTATTCCTCAATCCAAATTTGAAGATCTTAAATGGGAAGAAACAACAACCTACAATGTAGGCTTAGATTATGGATTGTTAGACAATAAATTTACAGGTTCTGTAGAAGTTTATTTGAAAGACTCAAAAGATTTATTAGCAAATGTAGCTGTATCAGATGGTTCAAACTTCAGTAATTCAGGTTGGCAAAATATTGGTGAGTTCACTTCAAAGGGAATTGAGTTTGCCATAGGAACAGACATTGTTTCGAATGAAAATACTAATTGGAATGTTAATTATAATATCAATTTCAATGAGACAAAAATTGATAAATTGGCTTTAGGTCAAGATATTGAAACTGGTGGTATTAGCGGTGGTACAGGATCTAGAATACAGTTGCATAGAGAAGGCTTCGCGCCAAATTCTTTCTTTGTTTTTAAACAATTGTATGATGAAATTGGTAATCCAATAGAAGGCGCCTATGCAGATATCAATCAAGATGGTGTTATAAATACAAGTGACAGATATATTTATAAAAAACCTACTGCAGATATATTAATGGGATTCCAATCAACTTTCAATTATAAAGATTTTGATTTTGCTTTTAATTTAAGAGCGAGTATCGGTAACTATAATTACAATAATGTAAATTCTTCAAAAGCACAATATAATCTTTTACAGGCAACAACTGCTCTAGGTAATATACCTACTACAGTCTTGGAGACTGGGTTTAATGAAACTTCTAGCGTATTGATTTCTGATTATTATCTTGAAAATGCTTCATTCCTCAAGATGGATAATATAACTTTAGGATATACATTTGATGAATTAAAGGTAAACTTGTCAAGTATTCGATTGTGGGGTGGAGTTCAAAATGTTTATACACTTACAAATTATAGTGGGTTAGATCCTGAAATTTTTGGTGGAATTGACAACACGATATATCCTAGACCAAGAACATTCTTGGTTGGTGCAAATATTAAATTTTAAACTTAAGAAAAGATGAAAACAAATAATATTTATAAAATCTATTTTCTTGCGGTTGTGTTGTTATTTATTAACGCATGTACTGATTTAGATGTAATCCCACAAGACGATGATGAATTTCTATCGGAAGAATTTTATGCCTCACCAGATGCTTATAAACAAGCTTTGGCTGGTATTTATGGAAATCTTTCTCTTCCAGGAACTCAAGATGCTGTAACTTCAAATTTAGAAGGTGTGGATGCTGGAACTAGCCAGTATGCTAGAACACTTTGGTATTTACAAGATTTAGCTGCTGATGAACCGATTTGGTCTTATGAAAATGATGAAGGTGGTGCCGTAAAAGCCATTCAAAGAAATACTTGGTCATCTACAAATACGATTCTTTTAGGTTTCTACAGTAGAGCGATGTTTTCTGTAGCTTTAACCAATGAATTTTTAAGACAATCTACCGATGAAAAACTTGCTGAGAGAGGTCATACAGCTGCTCTTGCTGATGATATTGTTACTTTTAGAGCTGAAGCAAGATTACTGAGAGCATTAGCCTATTATCATTTGATGGATTTATTTGGAAAAGCAGCTTTTGTGACAGAAAATGATCCTATTGGAGTATATCAAGGACCTCAATACGAAAGAGCTCAACTGTTTGATTTTATTCAATCTGAATTATTGGCTATTGAAGCTGATTTGATAGATCCACGACAAAACGAGTATGCACGTGCAGATAAAGCTGTCGCTTGGACAATTTTAGCAAAAATGTATTTGAATGCCAATGTTTATATCAATCAAAATATGAATACCGAATGCATAACCTATGCTAAAAAAGTTATTGGTGGAGGTTATACATTAGCATCAGATTATAGTTTGAATTTCTTAGCGGACAATGATTATAATGAAGCTGGTTTAAATGAAATCATTTTCACCTGTGTTTCCGATGGTAATGTAACTCAAAACTATGGTGCAACAACTGTAATCATTAATGGTGAAGTTGGAAGTTTAGAAAGTAATGCAGCAGATTTAGGTGCACAAGGATGGGGTGGAGCACTAAGAGTTAGAAAACAATTTGCAGAAAGATTTTTAAATGGCGATGTGCCATTATCTGATGAAAGAAATACGTTACTTACAGATGGTAGAGATATTGAAATTACTGATATTGGTGATAGAGATTCAGGTTATATCATAACGAAGTTTAAAAATATTACTTCTAATGGTACACCTGGAGTAGATCCAACATTTGTTGATACAGATTTTCCTATGTTTCGTTTAGCAGATGTTTATTTAATGTATGCTGAAGCTGTTGAAAGAGGTGGTACAGGTGGTACTGAAGCTGAAGCTATTGATTATATCAATTTATTAAGAAACAGAGCCAACTCTTCGACCATAACTGCCGCAGATTTAGATCTCGACTTTTTGATTGACGAAAGATCGCGCGAATTATATTGGGAAGGACACAGACGTCAAGATTTAATAAGATTTGGTCTGTTTACAGGTGGAAACTACAATTGGGTTTGGAAAGGTGGAAGTAGCAATGGTATTGCTCTATCTTCTCACTTAAATGTATATCCAATGCCTGCAAATAATATGGCTGCTAATCCGAATTTAACTCAGAATCCTGGTTATTAATTCTTTAAAAAAAGTAAAACAATGAATAAAATATTTAAATTATTGTTCTTATCAATTTTTCTTATTTCGCTTAACTCGTGTGATAATGAAGATATGGAACAATTGACAATTTCTCCCAAAGGAAGTGGAGAGATAACAGCACCTGAATCAGGATTCTCATATATTTTGAATCCCGAAGAAACGCAGACAAACACAGCTTTTACCCTTACTTGGAGTCCTGCAGATTACGATATACCTACTGAAATTACCTATAATGTCGAATTTAGCAAAACTGGGACTGATTTTGAGACTCCTTATTTAGCAGGCTCAACCACAAATACCTACTTGTCTTGGAATATAATGGAGTTTAATGGAGCAGTAATTAGCACTGGTTTGTTGCCATTTGTAGAAGGAGGTCTAGATATTAGAGTAGTTTCAACTGTTGGAACTGTTAGTAGTACCCCTCAAATTTCTGAGATGATTAGTGTGTTTATTACACCATTTACCACAGACTTACCAAAAATATCCGTACCTGGAAATCATCAAGGTTGGGATCCTGATTCTGCACCTTTATTAGCGTCTTCAGGATTTGGAGCTACTGATTATGAAGGTTATGTTTGGTTAGATGGTGGCTATAAATTTACAGCACCAAACGAACAAGGAAATTTCAATTGGGATTTAAATTGGGGTGACGATGGTACCTATACAGGAGTGTTGTTAGAGAATAGCCCTGATAATTGTAATGCAGATCCTGCTGGTTATTACTATGTAAAAGCCGATACAGCGGAACTTACTTATTCAACAATAGCTGTTAGCTGGGGAATCATTGGAGCGGCAACACCAACGGGTTGGGATAGCGATACTGATCTAATGTATAATGCAGACACTAAAACTTTAAGTGCAGATATTGATTTAATCCCTGGTTCATTCAAATTTAGAGGTAATAATGAGTGGGGTCAATTTGATCTAGGAACCATCGATGATGATGGTTATTTGCAAAATGGAGGAGACCTAACATTTGATGGTAGTGCGGGAAATTATCATGTCATTTTAGACCTCAGTAATCCTAGAGAATATACATACAGTATTACACCTAATTAAAATTATAAATCTAATATTATGAAATATATACATATAATTTTAGCTTTTATTTTTGTTTCACTCGGTTTAGTTTCTTGTGATAAAAATGAAAACTTTGAAATACTTCCAAAAGAAGAATCGTTTCAAATTATTACGCCCATAAGTGGTTCTGTAATAGTTTTAAATGACGATAATCTGTTGAATAATGCACTGTTTGTATCTTGGCAAGATCCAAATGCTACAACAGACAAAACATACAGCATAGAGGTCGCAGAAACAGGAACAGATTTTGAAACACCTGCTGTAATAGGAACTGCACAAGGATCTAATTTTAGTATGAATGTACGTGATGTAAATGTATTCTTGCTAGAAAATTTGGGATTAGACCCTAATGTGGCAAATAGTCTTGATGTTAGAGTATCATACGATACCGAAATGACACAAACTATTGGTGTAGTGTTTACTCCAGTTATAGTTGAGTATACTGAGTTCTCTATATATGGAAACTTTACGGATGATTGGGACGAGTCAGCTGCAATTCCTATGAATAATTATGATTTCAATAAGTTTGATATTATTATAGACCTTGCAACAGGAGATGAGTTTAAATTTCTAACCAATCAACTTGCATTAGAGGCAATTTGGGGAGAAGATGCCAACAATGTGGGTATGTTAACAAATGTAGATGGACAAAGTATCGGAGGATATGAAGAAGGTGGGTATAAGATTAGTATTGATCTTTCTGCTAGAACATTTGATGTTTCTTTGGCGGCACCAGACAATTTATTCTTAGTTGGTTCTATCACAGGATGGGATCCTGCAACTTCATTACCATTTAATAATCCTACTGAAAATATATTTACTCTAGTAATAGATTTACCTACAGGAGCAGAGTTTAAGTTCCTACCAACTAATACGGGTTGGGACGGTGATTGGGGAGAAGACCCTGCTAATACTGGATCAATAATTCAAGAAGGAGAGCAAAATGTTTCAGGTTATGATGCCGGTAAATATTTGGTGACCGTTGATTTTAATAGTTACACGTTCTCAATGACACTAGTAAATAATCTTTATTTAGTTGGATCTTTAACTGGTTGGGACCCTGCAACTTCGTTACCTATGACGGAAGCAAGTTTAGGAGTTTTTTCTATCGTTCTTGATCTACCAGTTGGTGCAGAGTTTAAGTTCTTACCAACAAACACAGGTTGGGATGGAGATTGGGGAGCAGATGCCGCAAATCCAGGCCTAATTATTCAAGAAGGTGAACAAAACCTAAGCGGATATGATGCAGGAACTTATGTTATTGCAGTTAACTTCAATACACTTACATTTTCGGTTTCTAGTGCTACAGAAGTACCTGCTTCTCTATATCTTGTAGGTAGTTTTAATGGTTGGAATAATGATGTGAATAGTCCAGAATTTACAGAAGTTTCAGCAGGAGTTTTCCAGATAGTTCAAACATTGGTTGCTAATGATGAGTTTAAATTTGTTCCTGTAGCAGGTTCTTGGGATAATGATTGGGGTCAAAATGCGGAGTACCCTGGTGTGTTAGAACAGAATTCTGAACAAAATATTCCTTCAAATGGAGATGGGACTTATTTAATTACAGTCGATTTTAATCAAGGGACTATTTCAATTCAATAGTGTATAATTTAGGATTTTAATAATAAACCTGTATAGCTTTTCTATACAGGTTTATTACTATTCAATTCCATGTTAAATTGAAAAAGTTTTTGCGTGAAAAAAAGATATAAACAATAAAATAATTTTCTAAAATGAAAAAATTACTACTTTTTACCTTATTTTTTAACAGTATTTGGATGTTTGCGCAGGTGTCAACAAACCCTACGCCTATTGAAGTAGATCAATCTGTGACCATAACAGTTGATACCAATAGCGCAGCGACTGATTGTAATGGCTTTTCTAATCCAAACAAAGTATATCTACATTCAGGTGTAGGAGCCGATGCAAACCCATGGGAACACACACAAGGAAATTGGGGACTAGATGATGGTGTAGGTGAAATGACTGATATAGGCGGAGGTTTATGGAGTATCACCTTTGTTCCAGAAACCTATTATGATTTAACTAGTGCAGAGGCTTCAGAAATAACTAAGATGGGTATGGTATTTCGTAATGATGATGGAAGTCAAGAATTTAAAGACAATGGATGTGGAGATTTTTTTGAAAATGTAGGTTCATTTCAAGTCAATTTAGTTCAACCACTAGAGAATTCTATTAGCTTTGTCAATAGTGGAGATAGTAAAATTGTTTTTGCACAGCATTCAAATGGGATAAATGCAACGTATAATCTTTATATAAATGGTGTAAGTATAAATTCAAATACAGTATCTGGAACCTATTCATATAGTATATCAAATATCACTAATAATAAATTCTGTGAGCTGATAGTTACACAAGAGGGTACAACTATTACAAAATATTTTACTATTGTAGTTAACCCTGGCACAAATTCTATGACGATCCCATCTAATTTAGAAGACGGCATAAATTACAACACTTCAGACCCAACCAAAGCAACATTAGTCTTAGACGCACCATTAAAGGATTTTGTATATGTCGCTGGTAGCTTTAATAATTGGGAACCTGTCGTTTCTGATGCCATGAAAAAAGATCCCTCAACTGGTAAGTTTTGGTTAGAATTAACTGGACTAACTTCAGGAGCGATTAACACATACCAATATTGGGTTTTTGAAACAACTCCTATTGCTGATTCTCCTAGCATTGTCAAAACAGCAGATCCTTTCTCGACCTTAGTTTTATCACCATTTGATGACCCATGGATTCCTGCTATCTCTTATCCAAATATGCCGGTTTATCCAGATGGTCAAGAAAGAGAAGTAACGGTATTACAAACAGGACAAACAGCTTATAATTGGCAAGTAACCAATTTTGTAAAGCCTAAAAAAGAGGATTTAGTAATCTACGAGGTCCTAATTAGAGATTTTGATGCCAATCGTAACTTTCAAGATTTAATTAATCGTATAGATTATTTTAAAAATTTAAATATCAATGCTATAGAGTTATTACCTATCATGGAATTTGAAGGCAATGAAAGTTGGGGATATAACCCAGCATTCCATATGGCATTAGATAAATATTATGGCACGGCAGACAAATTTAAGGAGTTTGTAGATCTATGCCACCAAAATGATATAGCAGTGATATTAGATATTGCTCTGAATCATGCTTTTGGAAGAAACCCGATGAATCGCATGTGGATGAATGATCCAGATGGTGATGGTTGGGGCGAACCCAGTTCAGAAAGTCCTTATTTCAATGAAGTTGCTACACATTCGTATAGCGTTGGCTCTGATTTTAATCATCAAGAACCTTTAACACAAGCTTATACTAAAAGAGTCCTCAAACATTGGATCGAAGAATTTAAAATAGATGGATTTCGTTGGGATTTAACCAAAGGTTTTACCCAAAATTGTTTTAATGATGAAGGATGTACCAACTCATATCAGCAAGATAGAGTAGATGTGTTAAAAGAATATGCAGATTATTCATGGTCTATTGATCCAACACATTATGTTATTTTTGAACATTTAGGTATGGATGATGAAGAACAAGAATGGGCTAATTATAGAGTAGGTGAAGGGAAAGGAGTGATGATGTGGGGAAAAATGACCGATCCATACAATGAATTAACTATGGGGCAAGATGGTTATAAAAACTTTGATAGAATGGGTTATTTAAGCCATGGTTTTTCGGATAAAAGATTGGTGGGTTATGCAGAAAGTCATGATGAAGAACGCTTGATGTATAAAAATCTACAATATGGTAATGCAACTAACTCAGGACATGACGTTACAGATTTAAGTGTAGCATTATCAAGAATGTCAGCATTGGGAGCAGTTACGATCCCAATACCAGGACCAAAAATGATTTGGCATTTTGGAGAATTAGGAATGGAAAACTCTATTTTTACCTGTACAGATGGTAGTGTAAATGACCCAGATTGCAAACTAGCCACAAAACCACAACCTCAATGGGTGAATAATTGGTTGGCAGATGCCGATAGATTACAGATATATACTGATTGGTCAAGAATCAACGCCTTAAAACAACAAGAAGCTGTTTTTGAAGGAGATTATGATATTCAATCTGGTAGCTTAACACCACGTATTTTTATTTGGGATAATGCATTGCCTAGTTCTGAGTTAAAAAATGTGGTTATCATAGCTAATTTTGATGTAACAACTCAAAATGTAGTACCTGACTTTCCTTATTCAGGAACATGGTATAATTTAATGGATGATTCTTCATTTAGTGTTTCCGATACAGCAAGTCCTATAAGTATAGAGCCAGGAGAATTTAGAATCTTTGGAAATCAAAATGCTTTATTAGCCACAAAATCTGAGGTGTTACAAAGTGCTATTGCGATTTATCCAAATCCAACTTCTCAAACATTTAGTCTTAATACAGAAATCAAGAAAGTCAGTATTTATGATCTTACAGGTAAATTGGTAAAACAATTTAATTCAGAATCAAATACCAATTATGATGTATCTGAACTAAGTCCTGCGATGTATTTTGTTAGAATAGAAACTGATCAAGGAATTAGTACACAACGATTAGTTGTTGAATAAAAAAGAATTTTAATCATTAGTGTCCGACAAAAATACAGAATTTAGTTCAAGTAGTATTTTAGCCCAATAAATACGTTCATAATTTCACATTTCAAAATAGCATGGTGTCTAT
>JGI24023J19991_10003412_pt1 | contig 11202 bp, 7 predicted proteins | sample Cruoilmetagenom1_FD_19991 | JGI IMG/M metagenome (IMG submission 19991)
ATCCGGGACACACGTCACCTCTGCAAGATCCGGGACACACGTCACCTCTGCAAGATCCGGGACACACGTCACCTCTGCAAGCGGCCCGCTTTGCACAGGGTCTTTGCCTGTTTCCCGCACAGCCACTGACCCCGTGCCGGTTTCCGCAAAAGAACCTGCAGTGTGCGTGTCACGTGCTCCGTGTCCAATGATCCCGGCATAGGCCCTCTCCAGCGAAGGCCGCACCAGGTCGACAGCACAAAGCCGGTCGGCGTGCGAGCCAAGCCGGGCAAGCAATCCCGGCAGCAGGCTGCCCGGGTTGTGTGTGGCAAGCGAGAGACTGTCCGAACTGCGTTCCCTGCCGTCCGGAGAAATATCGAGCCCGTCGAGGGAAAGCTCTTCCCACAGGGGTGGGGGTCCGTCAAAAGTAAAGACAGCCAAAGTCGTGCTGTGCGTTGCCACAAGTTCTGCCAAGGACGCGTGCACAAGAACTTCGCCTTGTTCCAGAATTGCGACTTTCAGCTCCGCCCCCTTTGTAGAAAGTGCTTCAACTTCGGGCAGATAGTGGGTGGTATAGACGACTGCCGTCCCCGCGTCTGCAAGATCGCGTACTGCTTGCAGAACACGCTCGCGCGTTTCGGTGTCGGCGCCCACAGTTGGCTCGTCGAGCAGCACAAGTGGCGGGGAATGCAGCAGAGCTGCCGCGGTGTGCAGGCGTCGCTGCTCTCCTCCGGAAAGAGCACCTGCTCCCCGGTCGAGCAGGTGGGTAAGGTCCAGGGTTTCGGCAATGGTCAGGGTTCGCTGTCGAGCGCTACGGCGAGAGAGACCAGCGGATTCCCCAAAAAACTGCAGATTTTGCCGCACAGTCAACACGGGATACACCCCTAGTTGCTGGGGCGCGACTCCGAGGAGAGACTGGGCACAACGAGGGTTTTTTGCAAGATCCACGCCTGCAATATGGACCGTGCCCGCGTCGGGGCGCAGTAACCCGGAAACGATCGACACAAAGGTGGTTTTCCCGGCTCCATTCCGGCCGAGCAGGGCCAGGATTTCGCCGGGCACGACACAAAGGTCCACGCCACGCAAGGCATGCACGTCTCCATGCCACTTCACAAGTGCCGTGGCTTCAAGTGCAAGGGGGAGTGGCCTCCCCGCCAGGACAGCGCCTTGTGCGACAAGGCTTGTCCTCACAGTCTTGTCTTTACTGTTTGCGGGTCGGGATGCCGGCGCTGCACCTGAAAGAAACGATCACGTTCACATACGACGAGGGCAGCTGTTTTGCCGGGAAGCGACAGCACAGCCTGCTTTTCATAGCCAAGAAAAGTCAGGAGCGAGAGCATTTTCCTGTTCTCCACGTCGGGTTCGCCGACCACACGCCGCACTGGCGGATGAGAAAAGAGAAAACGATTCACCGTGGCACCCAAAGAGAGTGTGTAGCGGCGCAAATGACGTTCTTCCCCCATGAGAACGTGCATGCCGATATCGCCTTCTTGCACGTCATAATGGTCGCCCAGCACGTCATGCACCGGGTCGTACATTTCGAGATACCCGATGGATTCGCCCTCGAGCTGCCCAATATAGGGACAGCGATCAGGGTTCTCGACCTGGTCTTGCAGGTATCCCCTGATCCGGTCTTTCGGCCAGGCCATCTCCCAGTACTCGGCAACATGAGGCCGGTTCATCCAGCTGTGCACCAGATCGCAATCAGCTGCAACCGAGAGGGGCCGCACCGCAAGGTGTCGACGCAAAATCGGGTGCAGTTCTTCGTACACCGTTTCGGTGGAAGCGGGCGCAAAGAGAAGAGAGGATTGGAAAGTGTGTGCTCTCACGCAAGCTGTCCTTTCTCAAAAGTCCTTGTCGACAGGCAGCTCTTTGCCGGGAGTTCCTTGCAGGTCTGCTCGTAAAATGCCGGACAGGTCATCGCTCTCGTGCCCCACAGGTTGTCCAGCATGCGGTGTGACAGAAGGCGTCGCGCCCGCACCCACGAGATACAGCGGATTCGCGACAAAGCCGGAGGTCGCCGCAACCGGACGTTCCGCCTCATCGGCATAGCCCCGGTCATAGAGACGCACCCTGTTGAGACAGAGCTTCACAAAAACCGGGGTTTCCAAATCAAAGTAGGCAAAACGCTCGGACAGCTCAGCGTGTTGTTCCTGGTAGCGGCGCACGATGCGCAGCGTAATGGCCCAAAACTCTCGTTCCGCCAGGTCGAAGTCATCCAGCAAAATCTCAGAGAGATAGCGGAACACCCCAAGAAAGAGGCCGGCTTGAATCCATTGCAACAAGATCGGCGCTTCCATGCTCTCAAGCAGGTCACGTAGTTCCTCAGAGAGACCCGACAGCTCAGGGATCGGATCGCTGCTCACGGTGAGATCATCCACAAAATCCTTCACCACAAGCCGAACGGGAATGTTGTCTCGCATGATCAACAGGCAGTTCTGGCCATGCGGAGAGAAAACCGTTCCATATTTGTAGAGCACATGCAGCAAAGGGGGTAGGATCGCCGCCACACATGCTTCAGTCCAGGCGGCAACGGTGCAGCCAGAACGTTCGATCACCGGCCGCAACCAGGGCACTCCCTCAGGATCACGATGCAACAAGGCCGCCAAGGTCACGGCCTTCTCACCAGGTGCAAGAAAGGGCTGCACCGGCTCACGCCAGATCGCGCCCAGCGTCTCGGTAAACTGATAGGGCACGTCCGGCAAAGCCGCGTACGCCCGGTGTTCCACAGTCACGCTCGCCACTTCACCAAGCAGAACCAGGCCGCACTCGTCTCGCAAAAAAGTATCGGTTGCCAGATTGTCAAGCAGCCATTGGGTGAGTTCAGGCGCAGCCTGTGCCCGTGCCGATGGAATCCCTCGATAAACAGAAGTATTGAGAATGCTGATGGGGAGCTTCACAATACGGCCTGCCGCCCGACTCATATTCGAGAAGGTCCGTATCGACTGTCCGGGAAGGTAGTCATCAGGCCCTTCTCCCAGGGGAATCAGCTCACCCCGCGCGATCGCACCCGCAAACAAAGGCACCGTACGCTGCCCCCACTGCCAGGGGTGCACCGGAAAAAGCCAGACATCCTGAAAGCTGCGCCCTCGGTCTTGCAGGACTGCACCGAAACGCGCCAAAGTCTGATCGTCCAGCTCTTCTCGTAACAACCGGGCATGATCAAGGCCCCGCGTGGCACGAAAAACAGCAGTTTCTCTCGCCACTGCCAACCAGGGCAGACGCATCATACGCTCCTGTTCGGGGGCGTAGCGCAAGGAATCTTCGTAGCCAAAACCAAGACGGCCCTTGTTTGCCACGATCCAGGGGTGTCCCTGCATTGCGCTCTCAAGACGCGGACCGTGCTCGTTTGCAAGCGCAGCCGCGCTCGGCCCCATTGCCACCTGCACGTCCGCCAAAACCGTATTCGCAAGTTCGTGCAACGCGTTCGCGGCAATCGACGGATTCACGTCGAGCGCGGGCATCAGGTCTGCGACCATATCCATCATGTCGCCAGGAGGAGCCACAACCCCGTCTTCGACTCTCACGACAGAGGCCGGGTCGACCCGCCAGTTGCCAAGCATGCGCACACGCCCAGAAAACTGATACTCCACCGTGTCAGAAACCGCAAAATGAAAAAGGACCGTTCCGTCGGGACCTTCCTCAAGCGGAGGGTCGATGATGTCCTCGAACAAAAGCTCCGAAAGAATCTTCGCGATCAGCTCTTGATTGACCTTGGTCCAGCGTTCCGGGGTGAGCGAGGCAAGCACACCGGCCTCACATTTTTCTCCCGCAAGCGGTTTCCCCTCCACCGACAGTCCCCCCCGGGGAGGAAGAAAACCCGCAGCACAAGCAGGGGAAACAGCGGAAGCATTTTCACTCTGCCTCGTCTGCCCGGTGGCAATCATGCCGGTACCGGCACCGGCTCCGGGATGACCACCGGCGAAGTCATCGGCAAGACCATCAGCGAGACCAGTCAGGGCACCGGCAAAGACCGCAGGAGGAGAATTCTGTATCTCCGTCATACATTGTCTCCTTCAACCAAGTACTTCTGCAGGAAAACATGCATCATGAGGTGACCTTTTGCGCGGGGGAAGCTGCCCGGTTTTCCTGGTAGGCAGACATCTCGTTCAGAACATCAGAAGGGTCGGAAAACACAACAGGGCCGCGTTCCACATCGAGGTCCACATCGCGGGGGACATCGAGGTCCACATCGCGGGGGACATCGAGGTCCACATCAAGGGGGACATCAATCGTGTCAGGGGCAGGCACGGGCGCACCAAACTGCTGAAACACCGTGCGATGCCGCACCGGGTAGACCTCGCGACCGCAAAGCTGGTTGATGATCACCGCATTCCGGTGGGCACCAAGACCCAGGTCGGGAGCACCTATTCCATGCGTGTGCAGCTCTGCATTCATCACGAAAAGGCGCGCCTGTCGTATTCCTTCCACCTCAAGTTGGTAGTTGCGACCGACTTGGGAACGACCTTGACAATCCTTGACAATCCTTGACTGCAGCGGAGCAAGACACGCAGGGTCGGTGGGCGCATAGCCGGTACCCAGCACAAGAGCACCTGTGCGATGTGTCCAAGTCACACCCTGATCTCTCTCGAGCAATTGCAGTTCCCAAGAAACACCGGACGCCGGGACAGGACTGACAGAGGCTACGTCAGCACCAAAAGGGGGTGTCCCGACGCCCGGAAATGGAGAAATATCAACAAGTTCACAACCACTGAAAAGCGCAAGACCAGGATCGCCCCCATCAATGGAACGTTCGTACATAAGATCAAAAATCGCAGCGCTCGTAACCCCAGAAATCCCCTTGTACAAAAGGTCTTGGCCTGAGCGGATCTCGTCGCGTCGCTCCGGGGGCAGCCCGTGAAAATAGGCCAGATACTCGGGAGAAAAATGCTCCAAACCCAGCTTGGAGTATTCCATTGGTAAAAAGCCGCGGCCCCGTGTCACCCAGGTGAGCGCCGCGCCATGATCAGGCTGATCCTGCAGGAGATCCAGCACTACCTCCGCGGCACTCTGCCCCCCACCCAGCACAGTAATTGCAGCGGCAGAACGCAACGCAGCCGCGGCAGGAAGATAGCCGGCGGTGTGACACACTGTCTCACCAAGCCAGGGCGTCACACAATCCGGGACAACAGGCCGGGAGCCCAACGCAAGGGCAATATTGCGGGCATACACCTGACGTGTTTGGCCGACACCGACGGCTGCTCCACTCCCGTCCGCATGCTCGTCCGCATGCTCGCGCACGGTGAGAGACCAGAGATCCACCTCAGGGTCATGCTCCACACTCTCAACGCGCGCAGAAAAACGACACGAGGGAAGATGCTGGGCAACCCAACGGCAATAGGCGTCGAATTCGCGCCGTGGCACAAAAAAATTCTCGTGAAAGTAAAAACGGTACATCCTGCCGTGGCAGTGAAGATAGTTCAGGAAAGACCAGGGACTTGTCGGGTCAGCCAGGGTCACCAGGTCGGCCAAAAAGGGCACCTGCAGGGTTGTGCCGTCAATCAAAAGACCAGGGTGCCAAGAGAAATCCGGCTTTTGCTCAAAAAAAACGGCATCAATTTCTTTCTCCCGGTCGACCAAAGCCGCGAGTCCCAAGCCAAATGGCCCAAGTCCTACTCCCACGAGGTCATACACTTGCGTTTCGTCACGTGTTTCCTCACCCATTCGCCTGCTCCTTGCCTCTGCCCAACTTTTTCCCAGCGTTTCCTTCTGCTTCTTGCCCGATCCAGCAACCATGTTCCCCAGTTGTCCCGACCTCTTTTGTCGTCGCCTGAGACGCAGGAGACCCGGAGAAATCCTGTGCTGCTTTACTCTCCCGACTGCTCGCTGCGTCCTCAGTGGAGAGAACGGCCTGTGCGCGTTCTTGCCAGTCCGCCCGGCTGCACACCATCATCTGGGCCGGCTTGTCGGGGAACAAGACCTGCTCACCAGCCCGATAACCGAGATGACGGCAGAAGGCAAGCATGCGCTGGTTGCGCGCGTCGGGCTCACACACCACACGTTCTGTGCACGGATCAGAAAAAAGCATGCTGAGTACGGTGCGCCCCAAGAGACGAGCAGCACCCGTGCCAAGCAGATCTGGGGGACCAATCAGCACATGCCATCCCATATCTCCGGAACGAACCTCGGGCCACACAGTCGCAAGAGGGTCCTCTCTTGCCCGGTAGGTCTCCACATAGGCCATAGGACGGCCATCAAGTGACCCGATCCACGGGACAAGATGACGAGAAGCACACTGGCCTTTGAGATACGCAATCATGCCTTCACGAGAAACATCCAGCTGCCACCAGGGGAGCACATGGGGTTGTCGCATCCATTCATGCACAAGCTCAAGGTGTGTGGACACGCAGACGGGAGCAAGCTCCACAACTGTTTCCCCCGGGTTCTCCTCCCCCTTGTTGTTTCCTTGCCCGTGCAGCTCCCGAGCAGAAAACACCTGAGAGAAAGGGCCGAGGGAAAGAGCAGACAACGCACCGGACTCCGCTCCGGACGACATTGCCGTCCCCACGCGAGCCCGCGATCCAGCTTGCGATCCGGACAACGATCCGGACAACGATCCAGCCTGCCGGTCAGGCAAGATTGTCATACCGACACGAGACTGCAATCCGGACAGAGGCAAGAAATCAGGCAAGGACAAGGGAAAAAGTGGCATCACTGTTCCTCCCCCGTTTCTGCCTGCTGCTTTTGCGGCTGCGGGGCTCCTGGAGCGGCCACTGTCGCAGGAACACACTGCTTCGCGTCTTGTCCGGCCCCGGCTTGCGCGAAGGGATTGTCGATTTCGACATAGACCGACTGGGTGGCAATATCGCCGACAAGCTCGTCCATGTCATGGAAACGAGTCCGCAAATTCCCTTTGCAAGGAAGTCGTTCCATGTCGAGCAGGCGGTCCACAATGGTGGCGGGGTAACGCGTTCCCCCAGCACGTAGAGCAGTCAGCTCGGTCCGCAAATCGGCAAGCAACACTTCTTCACCAATCAGGCCGGCAGTCCCAAAGGCATTCACCATGCCGAGCACCCCGTTCACAAAAACGTAATAAGTGAGGCGCTCTGCCGCGAGGTCTTCCGGAAAAATGGACTCGGTCGCCTCGCCCACTCCGGGCAGGTGCCGGCAGAGGTAGGCGTGCGCTGCTTCCCGGTGGAAGTAGCCCTGGCTGTCGCGGATCAGAAAAGAAGCCGGCCACCCGTCTTCCAATGACAACAGGGTGTTTTGTTGGTGGGGTTCAAAACACAGGCCCACCTCGCAGAACAGCCGCAGCAGCGGCAACACTGCGACCGACACGTACCGACCAAACCAGGCCCGGGCCACGTCCGGCACAGTGCGGCCTGTCCGCTTGGCCAGGGCACACACGATGGACGCCAGCCTGCTTTTTCCTCCCGCCGGATGATCTTGGACCAGGGTAGTGAGGGCAGTCACGTCCTCTCTTGAGGCCTTTCCCCACGGGTTCTCGCGCAACAGCACGGAAAATTCATCCCACACTTCACCGTCAGGTGCCAGGGTGAGATAGGCGGGATCATGCAACACACGCACCGTGGGAGCGACAACAGACGCGATACGACCAATGTCGGTCGCCCATAAGCAGGCCGCTTCTACTGCCCGGTCAAGCTCTTTTGCGAGCGTGACCCGCAGAGAATTCGTGATACGCACACTCAAAGAAAACTTGCACATAAAAGGCAGATTTTCTGCATACAGCGTTCGCACTGAAGAAGTCGGCGCAAACGACTCACCCATGAGGCCAAGATCACGCATGTCGCCACGGTCCACAAGCTCGCGCACCGCGGGACGCTGCAACAACAGACGAGCCTGCCAGGGGTGCAGCGGAAGCAGCCCCCATCCCGCTTGGTCGTACGCCAAGGCCTCGGCAGTACGAGCCGTGACCGCAGCAGAAGAAGCAGCACGAGAAGCAGCACTGCCCGAATGCACCTGCAAGAGGTTTCCCACAAGCTCGTGGGCGGGCGTTGGCAACGCAGAACGCCCCTTCAGCAACCCGGAGCGCACACGAAACCAGTGGAGAGGGAAACTCGTTCCCAGTTCAGGAGAGTAGGCATCCACATCAAGAGCGCCCATCTCCACCCGGCTTTTCGGGGTGGGATGCACCTGGTGTCCGAGCAAAAGGGCCTGTTCAGACTCGATAAAACGCAAGGGAGCAGCACCATACAGGCCTCGATTTCCACGGCCCGCTGCACAAGAAACTTCTCGGTCAGACGAAGACTGTGCAAAAGACGCTCTTGGAAAAGAGCCGGGGCACCCCCACCTGTGCCTGTCAGCGTCAGCTCTCGCAAACACAGGGACGACAAGGTCGCGAGATCAACAGGCGCAGCGAACCCTTGCCCCAGGGACAAACGCGCTGGACCTGCAAACAAATGCCGCTGCGTGGGAGAAAAATAACGGACTCCCATAAAAATTTCTGCGTTCTGGCGCGGCAAACCCAAACGGATCACACGCTCACACCCGGTCGCCTTTGCGATCTCTCGTACACAGGAAAGAGAAGAAGAAAGCCCGGACGAAGCAAGCGCGGGTGAAGAAAGCCCGGCAGGCGAAGCCTCCGCCGACAAAACCTCCCAGTCACTTGTCTCTCGCAGCCAGCAGTTCAAAAAGTTTTGCTCCGCCAGCCGCGCAGCATGTGCTCCAGCATTTTCCTCGGTCAGACAGGGCACAGTGGATACCCCGGCAGGCATATCCGATCCTGTCTCATGTTCCACGGGCTCTTCCTCAGGCTGACCCGCCATCCCAACCGCTGTCTCCATGGTTCTCAAAGAAGTTTTCACAACTGCAGCATCAGAAGTGGTCTCATGCATCGGAACTCCCCTCCTGCCCAATCCTGTAGAAAACATTCCGATCGCCTGTCTGCCCACTCACCTGCTCATCCACCTTGACCACTCACCTGTCCATCCACCCCTGTGCACTTCCCCGTCCGGAAGAACAGACACTGTCAGGGCGACGTATCCGGTCATCCATCCGACCCAGTCACAGATGGGCTGCCCTGCCTGGGCGAAAGAGCAAGAAGTTCGGCGTGCAGGGTTGTCGCCCTTGTCGTGAGCGTGGTGAGCAGACCCGCAATATCACTGAGGGTTGCGCACGGGTTGAGCAGGGAAAACTTGAGATAGACCGCGCCGCGATGGCGGGTCCGTCCCACAAGGCTTCTCCCCTGGCATACAGAGATTGCTGCACTTGGATGTTGACTTCGTCCGCCTGCTCGTCCAACACATCCGAGGGTTGCCAGCGCAACAAAACCGTGTTTATTTGGGGCCGGCAGGCGAGGTGGAGGCTGGGAGTATCCTGCACAATACCGGCGACTTCAGCCGCGAGAGCAATCGTGTAATCGAGCATGGCAGCAAAGCCTTCTCGTCCCAAAGTGCGCAGGCTCACAAGCAACTTCAGCGCGTCAAAACGCCGCGTGGTGGCCAGAGACTTTCCCACAAGGTTCGGGATACCCATCGATTCCTCATCGGTGCGATCCAAATAGTCAGTGTGCAGGCGCAAACAATGCAGATTTTCACGGTCACGCACGAGAAAGGCGCTACAGCTCACTGGCTGCCAAAAGAGTTTGTGGAAATCGACAGTAAGGGAATCAGCCAGCTCAATGCCGGTCAGCAAGGCATGGTGTTGGGAACTGAGCGCGAGCGCGCCTCCCACAGCCGCGTCCACATGCAGCCAGGCACCGACACGCCGCGCCCGCGCTGCCAACTCTGCCAAAGGGTCGATACTCCCATAATCGGTAGTTCCGGCTGTCGCCACAATCGCCAAAGGCACATTGCCTTCCGACTCACAAGATGCAAGGGCATGATCGAGGGCAGGCAGAAGGATCTGCCCGGACTCACTGGCAGGAACAGCAACAACACAGGCATGCCCGAGACCGAGTACTGCCGCTGATTGTCGCACGCTGAAATGGGAGGTTTCCGAGCAGAAAACACGCCAGTGTTTCGCCTCGGCGGGAAGTCCATCCTGCTGCACGGTTCGTCTTGGAACATCCACATTTTCGACAGGGTTTTCGACAGGACCGCTTCCGGTAAAACCGCAGGTGTCACGTGCGAGAAGCAGTCCCATCAGATTCGACTGGGTACCGCCGCTTGTAAAAACTCCGTCGGCTTCCTCTCCCAAGCCGTAGAGACGGCAAAGCCATTGCACCACACTCATTTCAATCAGGGTGGCGGCAGGCGCCTGATCGAAACTGTCCATCGAAGCATTCGACGCGGTCAGCAAAGCCTCCGCAGCCAGGCTCGGTATCAAAGGGGGGCAATGCAAATGGGCCAGAGAAAGCGGGTCGGCCAAATGGACAGAGTGCAAAAGAAACGAAGGACCAAGCGCTGTGAGCACTTCATCGAGAGGAGTACCCTGCTCAGGGCATGGGTCCAGTTCGGCAAAAAGGGCGGCCAGCATGGCGGGGGAAGCCCCGCTTACCGCCCCTTCCGGCCAGGAAGAAGTCGCGGTCACAAGGGTGGCAACTGCATTTACAGCGGAGCGGTAGGCAGTGGTGGAAGCTGTGCTGCCATTCAAAAAAGAAGCCGCAAAATCAGCGCGAGCAGAAACGTCGGAAGCAGTCACGCCATCTCCCGCAAGACGACTGCGGCATCAAGCGCTTCCACGAAAATCGCACTAATCATATCGATTTGTTCTCCTGTCACGATCAGAGGGGGAAGAAAGCGCAGCACAGAGTTTTCACGGCCACCAGTCTCGGCAATAACCCCCCGGCGCAGCATTTCCCGTTGCACAACAGCAGCCATGCAACCGTCGGGGAAAGGCCGACCCGACCGGTCGAGCCTCCCCTGCGGGTTCACGAACTCCACACCGAGCATAAGACCCAAGCCGCGCACGTCACCGATCCAGGTGCTGCCTGGCGAACCACTCTGTTGCACCTGACGCAGCAGGGCCAAAAAGCGGTCCCCGAGGCGGGCAGCCCGTGCCGCAAGACCCTGTTTTTTCACAAAATCGATCGTGGCCGTGCCTGCTGCCATTGCCGTCGTGTTCCCACGGAATGTGCCCGCGTGCGCACCGGGGCCCCACACATCAAGGTCACTCCGGTAGACGACAACAGAGAGGGGAAGGCCGCCTCCGATTGCCTTTGACAGCACCATAATGTCGGGAACAACGCTGTTCGGAGGCTGGTTTTCGACACGGTTCCCCGTCTTGTGGGAAGACTGCCGATTGGAGTGGAGCCCATCGCGTGCGTTCTCCGGCGAGTTGTTGGGCGACTCGTCCGGCGATCCAGCTTGCGTCCCGTCCCAA
>JGI24023J19991_10003414_pt1 | contig 11194 bp, 12 predicted proteins | sample Cruoilmetagenom1_FD_19991 | JGI IMG/M metagenome (IMG submission 19991)
GGTCACTTTATGTTTATCCGGATCAAGCTGTAAGTTTTCACAACGCAGAATTCCAGAATCTTCAGGGTTCAAGGAGCGTTCGGTCCGTCGAAGAATAGCTTTTACCCGTTCAACCAGTTCCCGTGGGCTGAACGGCTTGACCACGTAATCATCGGCCCCCAGAGAAAACCCAAGCACCCGGTCTATCTCCTCTTCGCGCGCAGTCAACATCAAGATAGGAACATTCGATTCCTGCCGCAAACGCCGGCAGATATCCAGGCCATCAATACCAGGTAGCATCAGATCAAGAATGACCAGATCTGGTTTCTCTGCTTGAGCGACAGACAACCCTTGTACCCCATCATTTTCAACCCGCGGGAGATAACCCTCTTTCTCCAGATAGGTTGCCACAAGGTTGGCGGTATTTTTATCATCTTCAACAATCAATATCCGGTGTTGTTTTGTCATGTTGTTCCTCTGTCAATGGACTACCAGCATAACAGAAATCCTGTTTTGTGTGACCTGTTGGGCTGATGAAATTAGAAATGCTGACTTTAACTGGAGTCTCTGTTAACCTTTACAAACAATTTTTTAAGCACTTCAAAAGGAGATGGACATGCTAAACAAATGGAAAGTTTTGCCCCTGCTCGTTGTTTTTCTGTTGTTCTCTGCAACTGTTTTTGCCGATGAACTCTTTTCTTTAAAAGGGGGCTATCAACTTCTCAGCCCGGAGGGTTCTGTCGCTGGAACTGTGAATGGTGTAGGACAGCAGCTTGATTTAGAGAGAGATCTGAATCTGGATGATAGCGAGAATGTGACTGCAGAAATTGCTTTACAGTGGGGGAACTCCCACATTTCATTCAATTATCTGCCGATTGGCTTTTCTGGAACCGGAACCCTGACTGTTGAGGGTGAATTTAACGGGGAACCATTCAGTGTGGATGATACTGTAAAGACTGATTTGGACATAAATCTTTACGATATTGGCTATACTTACTATCTGCTCAACTTTGATGATCTACCCACCCGTTTCCAATTAGGACTTGAGCTGGCGGTTAAAGTCGCTGATGTGGATGTCACTTTTCATGACCTGACGCAAGATTTTAGCGAATCTGAGTCAGGAACTCTACCCATTCCAACCGTCGGAGTTCGCACCCGGTTTGCCCTGGCTGATTTTCTTGGCATAACTGGACGGATTGGTTATATGGAATTTGACAATAACCATTTCCTAGACGCCGAAGCACAGCTGGAATTTTCCCCTTACCCAATGGTTGGGCTCTACGCCGGAGTACGCTATTTTGATTTGAAAATTGACGAAGATGATATCTATGTAGAAACTAAGTTTTCCGGGCCCTTCGGCGGTCTTCTGGTGCGTTTCTGATCCTTTTATAAACAGTTTGCGTGGGGAAATTAATGACTTAATCCCATCTGAAAAGCTGCTAAGTTTTGCTCCACAAACTTCGCTGGAGCCAGCTGTTTAATTGCTTCTTCACACTCTTCTGCTGTGCAGAAGAGTGCCTTCTGGTTGACCGCCAGTCCTAGCAGGACCAGGTTTAACAACACCGCATTCCCCAACGTGCGGGCAATTTTTGCAGCATCGAGGCGGGTTCCTTCTCCAGAATTTTCCGTGTTAATCAGCAATTGTCCATTGGTTTTCAGCAGAGAACGATGCACCGGAAGGTTGGCTTCCCAGAGGAGTATCCCAAGATCAGCCTGTGCAGTACGAATCAACGGACTGGAAAAATCACCAATTTTGATGGTTGAAAGAACCGTTCCGCCGCGCTGAGCCATGCCGTGAGTTTCGGATGTCAGCACGGGAATCCCTTGATTTACCGCAACTTGTGCAATCACTCGGGTCAGAAACAGTACCCCTTGACCGCCGATGCCACTGATGATGATCTGTTGTTTCATGATTTTTCCTGTTTGATAATGGCAGAGACCGGGCAGACCGGAATACAGGTTCCGCAGCCGATACAGCGATCCTGATCAACCACGGCCACATTCTTTTCCCGATCCATACTCAGAGCCGGACACTCAAAGGCGCTGGTACATTTTTCACAACCAATACAGTTATCTAAAATCGTCACGAAAAACGACTCTTGGGACTTGCGTACCGCAGGATCCATGATGCAGCCGTGGCGGGCGATCAACACAGCGACACCCCCGTCTGGGCTACGAATATAATCATCGGCATTTTTCAGTAAGCTCTCGAATTTTTCATTATCATAAGGGTTGCAGACTTCCATAAAGTCAACCCCACTCGCTTTGACCAGAGGCTCAATTGCAACCGCTTTAGTTGGTTTGTCCCCGGCAGCAATTCCCATGTGTGGTACCGGCTGACCACCGGTCATGGCGGCAGTGGCGTTATCAAGAATCACGATGATCATGCGCGCTTGTTGAATCACCGCATTGATCAGTGCGGGAATCCCGGCGTGAAAAAAGGTTGAATCGCCGATCGTGACAACTATGGTTGGAAAGTCCCCATCATCCTGTTGATAAGCCTGATAAAATCCCGCTCCTTGACTGATACAGGCCCCCATGCAATGGACGGTGTGGACAGCACCCAGATTCATCCCGAGAGTATAACAACCGATATCAGAGGGGAAAATTCCTGTCGGAAAACACTTTTTAATGCTGTAAAAGGCGGTACGGTGTGAGCAACCGGGGCAAAGTGAGGGGCGTTGTCCCCTGCGGGTAGCGGGTTTTTCATTTGGAGGGGCAAGTTTCAAAAAGTTGGCGAGGGCAGAATGGATGACGTCTGGTGTCAATTCCCCTTCGCGTGGAACCGCACCATTCTGCTTGCCAGAGCTTCCTGGATGTGCAAGTTGCAGTTCGATGACCGGGTAAGTTTCTTCCAGGATCAGAAGATGATCATACTTCTTATGTAGCTGCGCAGAAAAATCAGGGTTCAGTGGATACGGCATCAGGACTTGATAGAGATCAACCGTGCCGTTCAAATCAAGTTCTTCCAACAGGTCAACCAGATTACTGTAAGCGATTCCAGAGGCAACCAGAGCCGTGCGTGGTTGGCTACCGTTACCTGGAATCAGGCGCGGTTGCCAAGCCGCTTCGGTGGCTATTTTTTCCAGATTGGCATTCAGGTTGCGGTGTAACGCTGGTAAAAAAGCTGGGGTAGCGGCCCAACGGGTCGGGTTCTTCTCAAAGTTTGCCTGGCGCTCAAGTTTGATGGGTTGTTCCAGAGCAACGTTCTGCCGAGAATGGCAGATTCTGGTTGTCGGGCGCAGGACAATATTGGTTTCGTATTTCTCTGACAGCTCAAATGCTGGCCTGATCCACTCTTTCGCTTCTGCAGGGCTGGCTGGATCGATCACTGGAACCCGGGCTTGCAGACAGAATAGCCGGGTATCCTGTTCATTCTGAGAACTGTGCGGCCCCGGATCATCGGCAACAATGGTCAGCATCCCCCCTTTAATACCAATGTAGGCGGTACGCATGAAGGGATCAGCTGCCACATTCAGCCCAACTTGTTTCATAACCGCCACAGAACGCTTGCCGGTGTAGCTGGCAGCGAGGGCAACTTCAAAGGCAATTTTTTCATTGACCGACCACTCAATATGGATCGGTTCAACCGCTTGTTCCTGCCGATCAATCACCGCCTGGAGGATTTCTGTCGAGGGGGTGCCTGGATAAGCGGCGGCAATCTGACAGCCAGCTTCAATCAGCCCCTGGCCGATGGCTTCATTGCCCATTAAGAGTTGAATTTTATTTTTCATGTTTAACTATTAAACCTCATTTTTCCTGATTAACTCTGATTTTCCACCTAACCCTTCTCCATGAGGGAGAAGGTGGCCGAAGGTCGGATGAGGGGGAAAGGCATAAGGACTTTGAATCTTTCAAAGGTTGCTATCACGACCCCCCTCACCCTAGCCCTCTCCCTCATGGAGAGGGAATCTATGAAAAATAATTATTTCCCCAATAACCCCTTAGGTCGTACGAACAACACCAACAGCAGTACTACAAAAGCAACCACATCTTTATAGGCACTCGAAATATATCCTGCCGAGAGAGATTCCAACAGGCCCAGTCCAAGGCCACCGAGAATCGCTCCAGGGAATGATCCAAATCCACCAAGAATGGCGGCTGCGAACCCTTTGAGGCCGAGTAAGACACCAACGTCATAACTGAGTGTTGTGATCGGGGTGACTAATACACCGGCTAATCCACCCAGTGCTCCAGCTATCGCGTAGCTGGTCAGTCGCACCCGCCCAGCGGGGATTCCTACCACTGCCGCTGCTGTCGGGTTGGAGGCAACGGCGCGCATTGATAAGCCTAATGAGGTCCGATAAAAGAACCAGGTCAGTAAGGCGATGGCGATTATGGTCAATAATAGAATCCAGAGTGCTTGTGGCAGGACGCTGGCACCAAAAATCTTAACTGGAATATCGGGGGTGAGCGGCGGCAGAGCCATGCGATTTTTCCCCCAGATCAGCTTGAGAGCACCACGTAGAATAATTGAGAGGCCAACAGTGAGAAAAATCAAAACCAGGTGATTGTCGGAGCGAGCGGGACGCAAGCCGAACCGCTCTACCAGCATAGCCACCAGTGCAACCCCAGCCACCGCCAGCAATAGTCCCGGAACCATTGGCAGACCTGCACCAAATAGCGCTGAAAACATCAACATTCCACCCAGAGAGACAAAATCAACCTGGACAAAGTTGACAATTCCCATGGTGTTGTTGACGACACAAAAGCCGAGGGCAATCAGGGCATATATTGCGCCACTGGTCAGTCCAGAAAAGAGGTATTGCATAAAGTCGGTCAAGTAGAGGCTCCACGCTGGTTTAAAGAGTCCACAGATTAGGGCAGCGGTGGGTTCAGGTCAAGTGTTGAAGGGGCAGTTTAAACCAGCAGCATTCGGTCAGAAACAAATTCTTCGCCACGGACTTTGTAAAATTGTTCCAGCAGATCTTCCACAGTCATGGCCTCTTTTTCCTTTCCTGTAACATCCAGAATAATTCGACCCCCGTGGAGCATGATCAACCGGTTGCCGAGCTGTAGGGCTTGGCGCATGTTGTGAGTGACCATCAGGGCGGTCAAATGTTGATCATCGATAAGCTGTTGTGTCAGTTTCAGCACTTGTAGTGCTGTTTTTGGGTCAAGAGCAGCGGTATGTTCATCCAGAAGGAGGATTTTTGGTTTGACCAGTGTTGCCATCAATAGGGTAAGAGCTTGGCGTTGCCCACCGGAGAGGAGGCCAACACTGTCTTTTAAACGGGTTTCCAAACCCAAATTTAGTTGTGCTAGCTGTTGTTGGAACAGCTTCCGGTCGTTTTGCTGAACCCCCCGTTTTAAACCATGATATTTCCCGCGGCGATTGGCCAAAGCCAGATTCTGTTCAATCGTGAGGGGTCCGCAGGTTCCGAGCAGAGGATCTTGAAAAACCCGACTGATTTGCGTGGCACGTTTGTATTCAGGCCAGCGGGAGACCTCTTGATCATCAATCAGAATATGGCCACTATCAATGGGGTGGCTGCCCGCCAGACAATTTAGCAGGGTGCTTTTGCCTGCTCCGTTTGAGCCGATGACGGTAATAAAGTCACCTTTTTGCACCTGAAGGTTAATTCCCGACAAGGCCAGCACTTCATTAACACTACCCTGATGAAAGGTTTTGACCAGATCGGTGATTGTAATCATCGGCTCAACACCTTCCTGCGCAGCTTCGGTAATGTCAGTGCGCCAACCACCAGAAGTGCAGTCAGTAAATTGAGGTCACTCGGGGTAAAAGAAAATTGGCCCAGCTTCAAACTTAACGCCAGAGCAATGGTCAGTCGGTAAATCAGCGATCCAAGTAATGCGGCGAGTAACGCTCGGCCGATAGTGCGGCAACCGAACAGAGTCTCACCAACAATCACTGATGCAAGTCCAGCAACGATAGTTCCGACCCCCATATTGACGTCGGCAGCTCCCTGGCTTTGGCAGAGCAGAGCGCCGCTGACTGCAGCCAGCCCGTTAGAGAGCCCGACTGTCAGGATGATGATCCGATCGGTATTGACCCCCTGACTGGTAATCATCTGTCGATTGACCCCGGTTGCCTGCATCGCCAGACCGAAAGGCAGTGTTCAGAAGCCAGAACAGCAGCAATAATGCAAGGATGGAAAAAATGCCAAAAAGTATCGGTGCCGCATTGAACATGCTGATACCGGCATTTGTCAGTGGTTCCAGGATGGTTGATTTGCCGAGCAGCGTGATGTTTGGCCGCCCCATGATGCGTAAATTAATAGAATATAGGGCGATCATGGTCAGAATTGAGGCAAGCAGGTGGAGAATCCCAAATTTAGTACTGAGGATACCAGTGACCATTCCTGCCAGAAATCCTGCCAGCAGGGCAAATAGTAGGGAGAGGAACGGATCAACCCCGGCGGTAATGGCTACGGCAGAAACAGCTGCTCCCAGCGGAAGACTGCCATCTACGGTCAGGTCGGGAAAGTCGAGGACTCGGAAAGTCAGATAGACACCGAGAACCAGAAAACCATAAGCGAAGCCTTGTTCGAGGGCTCCCATAAATGCAAAATAAGTCATAGTTGATGTAGGGAGAGCAATAAAAAATCCATCTGCGGCGTTATGCTCAAAAAGGAAACCTCGACGTAGATGGCCACGCCTCGGTTTTCTTTGTTTCGCATGCCTTGCATCTGAATCCTTTCTTGCTCTCCTGTAAGGGTTTTTCTACTCGATAATTTTGTCTGCTTTTTTCAGCAGCGCTTCTGGAACAGCCAATCCCATTTTTGCGGCAGAGCCTGGGTTCAGATGGATCTGGAATTCACGCAGGGTTTCGACCGGCATCTCGGCAGGGTTGGCTCCCTTGAAAACTCGGCTGACCATTTCACCGGTCTGACGACCCATTTTATAATAGTCGATCGCCAAGGCTGCGACGGCTCCCCGGGCAACAGAGTCAGTATCTGCAGCAAATATGGGAAGTTTTGCTTGATAGCCGACTTGAGTAATTGCTTCAAATGCAGAAACTACGGTGTTGTCAGTCGGGATATAAACAGCTTCCACACGTCCAATCAGGCTTTTTGCCGCTTGAAAAACTCCAGCAGAATTGCTGACAGTGGCTTCTTCAACAGAAATTCCTTTTTTACTTGCCTCTTCTTTGAGAACTCGCACCAAAGTGACGGAATTTACCTCTCCAGAGTTGTAAATGACACCAATTGTCTTTAGCTTTGGCAGAAACTCAAGAATCAACTCCAGTTGCCGATCAATTGGACTCATATCAGTTGTGCCAGTGATATTTCCACCTGGCTTTTCCAATGATTGCACCAGCCCGGCTCCCACCGGATCGGTGACTGCAGCAAAAACAATCGGAATATTCTTGATCGTTTGGGCACAAGCCTGAGCCGTGGGAGTGGCGATCCCAACCGCAACGTCCGGTTGTTCACCCAACATCTGTTTGGCAATCAGGTTGGCCGTAGCAATATTCCCCTGGGCAATATGGTCATGGTAGCGGACTGTCAATTTCTGTGCAGCCAATTCATCCTTGACCCCTTGGCGTAAAGCATCAAGTGCTGGATGTTCAACAATCTGATTGAATGAAACCGTATAGTCAGCGGCCAGACTGGGCAATGCTGGTAGCAATAAAACCAGCAGGTAGAATAATTTATAGATAGAACGCTTCATCTCATCATCTCCATTGTAAAATTGATATATTTGCAGGATTCTTGAGTGTAAATAACCTGAAATCAGAGGCGACAATCTAACCTTTAGCAGACTAGCAGGTCAAGAAGTGCGGTAGTAATTACAGCCTAAAGAAGGCTGTTAGAATATTTATATTGGCATTGTTTCATCTTTCAGTCTATAATCACATAAAAAGGTGAAAGGGGTAAAATGATGTTGAAGATTGCCGTAATGGCCTATGACAATTGTTTGCAATCGGGAATCGCCGGGATGCTGGATTTGTTTACTTTAGCCAACTGGGAACAGAAGCGTTTGTCCCCCGGTGCAAATTCGCTGTTCTGCCATACCAGAGTGATTACCCTTGATGGAGAACCGGTCACCAGTTTTAATCGTCAGCTTGTAACGGCTAATAGTAGTCTGGCCGATTGCCATGATATTGATCTGTTGATTGTTCCAGGAGTGATGGGGCGGCCGGATCGATTATTGGAGCAGACCGAATTGGCGGAATGGATTGCTGCACAGCACCAGAATGGGACGGTTGTTGCCAGCGCTTGCTCAGGGGCTTTTTTACTTGCCGAAGCGGGTATCTTGAAGGGCCGTCAGGCCACAACTCACTGGCAGCTGGCAGACCGCTTTCGACAGCGGTTTCCGAAAATTGATCTGCAAATTGATCAACTTGTCATTGATGGTGTTGATTATCTTTGTGCTGGAGGTACCGGAGCCCATTTTGATCTGGCTCTCCATCTGATCGAAAAATATGGATCAAAATCTTTAGCCAGCGTTTGTGCGCGGATGATGTTAATTGACGGAAATCGCCGTGATCAGGCTCCATTTGTTAAGTTTAAAGGGAGCAAAGATCATATTGATGAGCCCATCCTCAAGGTTCAACAGTGGCTGGATCGTTACTATCGAGAAAAGGTTTCAGTCCGGGTGATGGCCAAACGCTCGGGGTTGAATGAGCGTACCTTCCTGCGTCGGTTCAGAAAAGCAACCGGGGAAGCCCCCTTGGAATATCTGCAAAAGATGCGGATCGAGAAAGCCAAGCAGTTGTTGCTGGAAACCGATCAAACCTTGGAGACCATTACTGCTGCTGTCGGGTATGTTGATCTCAGCTCTTTCCGCCGGCTATTTCGGCAGGTTGTTGGTATCTCACCGACGGTTTATCGGCAGCGATTTGGGGAGTAATCAAGGTTTTTAACCTTTTATCTCCTGTGGTGCTTGACGCAGAGATAACAGGGTGTGGATCACCAGTGTTCCAAGAATCAGAAATCCGGCGATGAGAGTTCGTGTATAGGGCGCTTCACCAAGGGCCAACCAGACCCAGATTGGTCCCAGTACTGTTTCAATCAGTAAAATCAAGCTGATCTCCGGTGCTTGTAGATAGCGTGGTGCAAGGGTGATCATGGCAAATGAGATTGGTAGCACGATGGTACCAAGCAGTAGCAAAAGTCCGCTATCTACAGGAGAGACTAGAAGAGGTTGCGCTCCGAAGAAGTAGACAATTGGGACGACACATAAATTGCCCAGCACGTTTGCTGGAATCATATTGACCCCTTTTCCGTGCCGAATAACAACCAGATTTGAGCCCCACATTGCGGTTGCCCCGAGTGCCATTAAATCCCCAAGTAACAGCCCACTTTGCAAGCTTCCCGAAAAGATCAGCAGGATTCCGCCAAAACAGGTAAAAATTGACAGTTTCGTGCGTAATGGAATTTTTTCACGGAGCAGTAGCCAACTGAGTAAACTGCTAAAAATTGGTGCGGCGGCGAGAATAATCAATGTATTTGCCGCGGCTGTCTGTTTCAGAGAGCCAATGAAGAGAATTGACCCAGTGATGATCATCAGGGCGGATACAAGACCGGTACGGCCGATGGCATAAAAACTTTGGAAGAACTTCCTCCGGTAGCGGATTGCCAGAAACAGGGACATCATGATGCCGGTGAGGAGGCAGCGCCAGAACAAGAGNGTCCAGACATCGGCTTGGATCAGGCGNACCAATAGCGCATCTGGNCTGAGGATCAGCACGGCAGTAAAGGTCAGCAGAATTCCTTTGANATGATCAGATTTTCCCATGGCGGCAATTGATCGCATAGATGTTATGAGAAAGGCAAGCGGCTTTTCTTTGGTTCAGGATTGAAAGCAGTGTATGATCTCCATAGTGCTTTACTCTTAAACAGTTTACTTCCTGCAAATTCCCTGACGGAGGGTTATCTCATGGCAATTTCTGGCAATCCAAAGAAACTGGCGCAAGATGTTGCTGGTGGCTTCTATAGTATTTCCCCTCCAGTATTGAAAAAACATACTCCCGCTGACTTAAAAATTATTATGTCCAATCTCTTATTGGTGCAAAGAGAGGTACGACAGACCCAGGTGCCATTGGACGATGTTCAACAGGTAAAAGCAAAAAATATGCAGATATCACGCTTAAATCAGGCGCTGATGGTTTTGCGCAGCTACTGCAAAAAAATGCGCATTCCAATCTGATTGATTGCCCTATCAAGAGGAGAGCTTCGATGGAAACCAAAATTTTGATTCCGGTGAATGATTCCCCCACCACGCAAAAAACGATTGAAGATGTCATTACTTATAAAGAGCGATTTCCGCAACAATTGGTTTTGCTGCACGTAATTAATGACCAGTTGGCCTATCGGATGATTCCTGATTTTCAGATTGAGATGGTCAGGGAAAATGCTGAAAAGGCAGCACGTCAGCGGCTGGAAGTGCTGGCTGAACAACTTCGTGAAGCGGGATTTACGATTGAGTTGCGCCTTGAATTTGGCGCTCCTCGCCGGGTGATTCCACAGATTGCCAATGAGGAAGAATTTCAGTTATTGGTCATTGGCCGTAAAGCCGGAAGTGGCGAAATTCGCGCTGTGCTGTTCGGATCAGTTGCAAATTATGTCTTACACAATGTCAAATGTCCGGTTCTCCTTTTTTAAAAATCTTTACCGTACGTAAAATATTCTCACCTGAAGACTTGCTTAAACTGAAAATCTGGATCTGCGCATGAAAATATTTCTGCTGGTGTTTCTAGCTTTTTATGGTGGCATGCATATCCTGGTCTTTTGGGGTTTTTACCCTCTGCTTAAGGGACATCCGGCCCTCCCAACCCTGACCTGGATCTGGATGGTCGGGATGATTGCTACCCCGCTGCTGGTCAGGCTCAGTGAACGGGCTGGGCTGGAAACCTTTGCCCGTGGTCTTGCTTGGATTGGTTACAGTTGGATGGGGGTGGTTTTTATCGCTTTCAGCCTGTTTGTTCTAATTGGGTTATGGGAACTGCTCTTTCGACTTACTAGTTGGTTGGTGCCACAGTTACCAAATCTTTCCCTGCATGGAGCAATCACAGCAACTGTGGTGCTGTTTGTTGTCATTGCTGCCAGTTTTTACGGCCTCTATGAAGCAAATAACCTGCAGATTGAGCGGGTGCAGATTGCCAGCAAAAAACTTCCGCCAGGGACGCTGCCGATCCGTATCGCCCAGGTTTCCGATCTGCATCTGGGGCTGATCCACCGTGACGAAGCTCTGGCACCAATCATCAGCCAACTGCAGGAATTACAGCCTGATCTTCTGGTTGCTACCG
>JGI24023J19991_10003417_pt1 | contig 11187 bp, 9 predicted proteins | sample Cruoilmetagenom1_FD_19991 | JGI IMG/M metagenome (IMG submission 19991)
GGGGACGTTCCTGTTTAGGCCCGCTCGACGGCTGTGGCATGCCGGTTTTTTTAGAAGCGACATCACTCCCCATCAACCTTCTTTTCCAACTCGCTCAGCCGGGCCGCTAAAGTGCGCACCTGACCGAACAGGCGCGGCAACCGGGCCAGACAGGCCAACTCACGCATCACCTGATTTATCGGCCTGTTGGGCGCGCCCCAAACGATCTGGCCGCTTTTGATATCCTTCGACACACCAGTTCTGGCGGCTGCCGTCGCGCCATCGCCAATGGCAACATGGTCGGCAACACCAACCTGACCGGCCAGCGTCACCCGCTTTCCGAGGGTCACGCTCCCTGACAGCCCGACCTGGGAAACCAATATACTGTGCTCTCCAATATCATTATTATGTGCGATCTGAACCAGGTTATCGATCTTTGCGCCACGCCGAACCCGGGTCAATCCGAATGTTGCCCGATCGATGCACACATTGCATCCAATCTCCACATCATCGTCAATCTGAACCGTCCCCAACTGAGGAATTTTTTTTTGCCGGTCGCCAGACCAGACATAACCGAAGCCATCCCCGCCGATAACGGTGCCGGCGTGGATAACGACGCGATCGCCGATGACCACCTTCGGCATGAGCACAGCATTCGGACCGATCCTGCAATCGCACCCGATCGTCACGCCCCGACCGATATGAACACCTGACTCAATACTGGTTCCCGCCCCAATTCGCACATCGCTTCGAATGACCGCACATTCGGCGATCGCGACCCGCTCACCGAAGCTGACGTCTCGCTCCGCGATTACCGCCATCGGGTGGATGCCGAAGCTGACACGTTCTTCCGACTCATCGAAAAGCATCATAACCGCAATGAACGCCCGGCGAGGATCGTCGACACGCAGCCAGTTGCTGCTCCCAGCCTCGGGGAAACCGACAGGCACGATCAAGGCGGATGCATCGCTCCGGCGGGCGCGCTCCAGATAGCGTTCGCTCTCGGCAAAGGAGATCTCGCCGCTGCCAGCCAATTCCAACGAATTGACGCCAGAAATCATTGTATCGGCATCGCCCTCCAACCGGCCGCCCACATGCCGCTGTATCTCAAATAAGCTCAGTGCCATCGATTCACCCCTACTCGTCAGCCGCCACGTTTTCCAAAACCAGCTTTTTCGAATAGGCCGCACGCAACCAAGCGCCAATACTCTCGGTTGCGCGCAACAGATGCGGCGCTCCTCCCAATGCCACTGCATCCACCAAACAATACCAAGCAGCGACTCCGCTGGGTGGGTTGCCCTGAGGAAGCCCCAATACCGGGTCGATCACGACCCAGCGCCAAGTGCCATAGTAGGTGCCTATTACCTCCAGCCAGGTCGTTATAAAAAACGCTGCCAGATAGACCAGGGGAGACCGCCCCAAAAACACGAACACGAAAAAAACGCAGAACAACAGCGCGCCGACGGCATCGCCTCGCTCCGCCAGGGTTACGCCCCAAAGCGACCAGGTACTTCCCACCGTCAGAACGAAAACGGTGATGTGCTTCCGATAGCGTTGGAAAAAACCGGAACGCGCCAACGCAACCGCCGTCAGATAAACCATGCCATGCCCGGGCGGCACATAGGCCGGCACATTCTCGAAGCGGTAGATATAGCCCCCCATAAAAGGAGAAGCGAAATGCTCTCCAATGGTCGCGAATATAATAGCGATTACGACCTGCACCCGAACAGCAGGCGTCTCTCCCAACAAGAGCGCAATCAGCAAGGTCCAGGCACAAATACCAAGGGCATATTGGCGCTCCAATGTCGCATCGGCATCCAGATACAGGCAAAGCGCAACAGAGAGAAACGTCACGCTCGCGACAACAAGATCTCGAGGACAAACTCTGAAGAATTGCCGCATCCACACCGACAAGGAGCTGAAAACGAGTGCCCGACGGGCACCCAGCCAGGAAACAACCATTTCCAGGCAGGACATGATAAAAAAGGACTCGACAAGAAGAAAGGCAAAAAACAGCGAGACGCCGACGATGCTTGCCTCTCCGGCATAATTCACATCCCAGATGGACCAGGTCGTACTCAGCAACAACACCAAAGCGGCCAGCCCCCAACGAAAACGGCGCAGCGACGCCGAGCGCCAGAGTGACACAAGCGCCAGGTATATCAACCCGTAATGGGGCGGGTCGAAAGCCGATACCGCAGCAAAACCCGAACTGCCGCCATCAATCACTGCCGGAACGAAAGACTGGCCGACCGTTGCGCAAAAAACCGCCAGTGCGACTTGAAAGCGAACCGCATTCGTTTCATTGAGCAGCAAACCGATCAACACGATCCAGGCAAAGACACCAAGAGCCGTTTGAATCGCCGGAGCCAGATCAACGCCCAACACGAAACGCAATCCAATGCAAGCCAAGGTCATAAACACAATAAAGTGATTGCGTGAAACGTATTTCATCACTGCCACGCCTGCAGGCCGATGCTTTAACATGAGTGACTCATTCCCTTGTGATTGAATAAGCGCAGTTTAACATCAACCATCGCCTAATTAAATGCAAAGACAACAACCGCATAACGCAAGGCCTTGCCTATTACGATCGCAACCAACGATCTTAGGAAAGGCAATTTCAACCAGCCGCCGGCAAAGCACAACCCATCACCGACAATCGGCAGCCATGAGAACAGTAAAATAGGGACACCCCACCGACGAACACTGGCAACGGCTTTTTCGCTGCGCGGCCGGTCAACAGTCTCCGTCCGCCAACCGATCGCGGCGAGACCGCCCAACAGCCATGTTGTCAAAGCACCTAATGTATTGCCTGCTGTTGCAATCATGAGCAGCAGGCCGGGTGGCATTTCAGCCTGCGCGACCAGAAAAGCTAGAACTGCCTCGGACCCTCCGGGCGCGATCGTTGCGGAAACAAACGCGCTGACAAACAGCCCCCACGCACCTACTGAAGAATCAATCGTGTCCACGTTTTTTTGGCGAAGAGGACCGGAAGCACGTACAGGCTTCCATTGTCGGGAGAACGAAAAACTAAGAAAAGGGCCAAATTATCCTGCTCGGTTGGACGACGCGCGGAGGCGGCGAGATTGGGAGGAGATTAGAACTAAAGCAAGGAATCGAAGCCCGTTATCCGGGCAGACAACGCAACAGGCGAAGCTCAAAAGCCGGAAACAAACCCACTGCGTTGACGAACGAACGAAGAACTCGATACCTTCCTCCCGACAGGAAGGTATCGACAAGAAGAAATTACTTCCCAGGCGGATACTTCCTGGTTTGTGAGTAAAGCAACTGAATCAACCAGTGGATCCACTGCAATCCCTTTGTCACCAAGGTCCTGGCCAATCCGTAGATATGACTTGCAATCTCCGCAGCTGTCATTCCCTTAAAATAGTTGGCCAGAAAAGGCGCAGCCAGCAACCCGAAGGCCAAACCGATCACCAGCATACCGGAGACCAAGGAACCAGACACTTCAGCCTGCGGCGCCGCAGGCTTCGCTTTCTCTATTGCCTGCGGCTGCGGTGCCGCCGCTGCCTTCTGCTCTTCCAGCCCCTCATAGGAATCCGAGAAAGCAAACGGCGTCAGACCGGGAATACTGGGCAGGTCGGTGCTTCCTTTGCCGACGACCAACTGCGCTTTCATGCCTTTCTCCATGTGCTGCGCGATATCACAGTGAACCAGATAGGTCTCGTCTTTCGCCGGCAGAATGATCGTGCCTGATATCTTGCCCGGCCCGGTCACTTCCAGATGAAACATACCACTTTTGTATAGATATTTCGGCAGGCCGTGCATCATCCATTGATGCCGCACGTTATCCTCATTGATGAAATGGATCGTCAATCGCGTGCACGGCTTCATATGCCACTGCTGCTTGTCAAAAGCAAACATCCGCCCCGGGAACGGCTTGGCGAACTTATGCCCTGCATGAACCGTGATCTCGACATCATCAGATATTTCATCGCAGCTGCCGGGGAGAGCATCGACATTTTGTCCCATGACCATACCGCCCCCCATGTCCATCAAATGGCCACCGCCATGGTCCATCAACATCGCATCATGATCGACGATTTCACCCGTTGCCGCAAAGCTGAGTCCGCTGCCCGCAAGTGCCAATACAACAACAAACAGTACATACTTAGCCATTTTCACCCCCTTTCGACCCCTTGATGAGGGCAACCGCTTGATAGGCAATTTTTTCCACGCGCTGCCTGTGTACGATCAACAGATAGATGACTATGCCAAGCAGCAGTCCGACGACAAAATTCCGGAAGGCATTCCCACTCTGCGGCACGGCAACAGCAGCACCTTTCGCTTGAGTTGTTTCAGCAGCTGTTTCCTGCTCAACCAACCCTCCGAGGCTGTTCCATTCATCAGCATCCTGCCACACCGGAAATTTTCTTTGGTGAAACGCCTTTGTAAAATAGCGCGTAATATCGATGCCCTGAACTTTCGGCAGCCCATCCTCGGTAAGGTAGGACTTGTACACGATCGCACCGACGTTGCCTCCTAAATTCATTCCGTCATTCGTAATGCCTTTTTCCCTATGATCATGGTAGACCCAAACGCCCTCGCCGTAGGCATGCAGGCCGTCATTGACCGTGCTCAGCTTCAGATCATTCCTTTGAGCGGGCGCCAAGGCATAGGTATCACGGGTAATTTGGGCCGATTCATTATGCTCGACGCCATCGTAATGGGTGATCGTCGCTTTGTGTCCATGTGTATGCAACACCAGGTGCTCGCCCGAACTGTTGAAGACCCTGAGCTTCGTATTCTGATTCGGCTCGACCGTAATCAACGATTCGCGCAGCGTATAGGGGAAGGAGCGTCCGTTCAACGTGAAGTAATCTTCAGTCGAATCGGTGATGTCATACACTTGGTTCATCTGGTTTGCGATCAGGCGGGGATCATTGGAGTCCTGAATGATGCTGTGCAGCTCTTTATCCATCGCATGATAGTGCAGATCGTATTCCTGATCATAATCCTCCAGCACCGCGACTGATGGATGACGAACGTGCCCGGCGCCGATGTTCAGCGTCTGAACCCAATTGTTGGGGCGATTCTCCTCGACAATGAACATGCCGACCAATCCCATTGCAAGGTGAACGTGGGTCTGCACGTGGCAATGGTAGGCCATGGTTCCTGCATGCCGCGGCTTGATTTCATAGGTTCGGCTCTCACCGGGCATAACGAACGACTCGCTGGTCTGTGGAACACCGTCATTGCCGTCTCCCCCGCCATCGACAAAAGGATGGTCGACACCATGCAAATGGATCGTATGAGGAAAATAGTGCGTGTTTTCCAGGACGATCCATACAACGTCGCCCTCCTCGACACGGATAACCGGCGACGGTGCACGCAGCAATGGATTCGCTTCGATGCTGGCAAAACTCTTGGTTGACATGCCTCGGGTCTTGGGCGCAAACACCCACATGCCGGGTTGGATACCCGGCGCAATGTCAAAAGTCGGAACGACACCCTCGAAGTCCGGGGAATGACCGTTCAGCTCGATGACCTCCAGCTTGATGATGATGTGATCGGGGTCGCCGTCACCGTCGACGTCATTTTCTTTGGTGACCGTATCGGCGGCCAGAAATGTATCCATCAAAGTGCTCATGGCCACATTGTTGGTTCCCTTGACCAGCGCGGCGATCGTTGCCGGGTCATCCGGACTGCAGCGGCGCGATTCCTGAATTTTCACACCTTCAATTTCCTGCTCGGGCCGTGCGGCAGCCAAATCCGTGTCACAAACCGGCTCGACTTCTCCCATGTCAACCCGCACGCTGTCGGGAAGATCCACTTGCGACATCACCGCAGGCGATGCGAAAAACAGGCCGAATATGGCAGCGTTTAAAAGGAGGCCTAAAGAACGTATACGCATCTTTATTACCTAGATATTGTTATTTGTGATTTTTCAACCTTGAACACCCCCACTCCTTTCCCACTGCGCGGGTCAAAGAGTGGGGAAAAGGCTTCACGGGGCTAAACTGAACACTCCCGCACCTTCATTCAGCAGCTTCTCCACCGCCGCCGCCTAACATGCTGTTCACTTTTTTCTTGAAAGCAGGACTCAGAAAATAAAGGCCGACCAGGGCACCAATTACCACGAGTGCAATGATCAGAGTGGTATTGCCACCCACGACCCCGCCACCGCCAACAGTAAACGGGATGTGCGCATCCGTCCTTTTGCCTTCATTGACCAGCGTCACATGCGCCAGATATTTGCCCGGGCCGTGCTTGTTGAAATCGATGACGGCATTGATCGAACCGGTTTTATGCGCCTTGGGTTCCTGATAATAAATCCGCGTCCCTTCCGGTTCTTTGGTGATCTCGAATTCCACGGTCATCTTCCGCAGTTTCTTGCCTTCATAATCGAACACAAGGTTCGTCTTGCCGACGTTGGGAATCGAATTGCAATATTCTCTATCGGCCGTCAGCTGGGGTGTATAGCCGGTGAAATGCACCCAGTAACCAGCCACCGGTATCCGGCATGTGTCGACATCGACAGCCGCTCCGCCGTGCGCCCAGATGGCGCGGGTCGGCAAGACAGCCGCCATCAAAGCGAACAATGCAAAAAGTCCACTTTTCACTATTTTTTTCATCTCGTTCCCCTCTTCTTTATTACGTTCATTTTTGTCGATCTATCAAATCGGCCCCGAAGGATAAACCGATCGGAGCGAACACTCTTCCTCTCCAACGTATACCGCTCATGGGAATCGATTCGTCGCCGATACGATGCGGAAAGAGACGTTGAGTTGGAACCCCCACTCTAGCACATCGACCAGACCGAAGAAAGAGCAAATTAATACCCCCGGCAGGAAATTTCTCAGCGGCCAAATCCCTAGCAACGTACTAAGATTTAACGAATTTACCGACTTTTCACCAAACAAACCGAACTCATAAGCGAGCCAGCCACCAACAACATAGCAGCACCAACTTTACAGCTGTTCATTATAATATAATGTTTTCCTAATTTAGGTCAAGCATCTACCTCTCCACCCAGCAATTCTCATCATCGCTTGTTGGCGGCCTATCGTAGGTTGTGGTTGAGGCACGAAACCCAACATACCAGCATCGGTACGAGTCTAACTGTTGGGTTTCACTGCCGCTCTACCCAACCTACGCCGAATTAATCGGCCACATTTAGAATTGCTACTCTGCACCTCGACGCCAAATACCGAATTGCTCATTGCTGAGCAGCCCCGAATTCAGTAAACCCGCCATTCCCCTCGCCCGAGCAAGCACACGCTCATCACAAACCAGCCATTGTGTTGCTAAAGTGTCGGGTCAAGCGGTATCCTTGACCTTTGAGAAGGGCCTCACAGTTTTTCCTGCTTTCTCTCGACAGGTGTTTGTGCTCGTACACAATGGTGGTCGGCTTGAGCTGGTTAAAATCAATCTGCTTGAGTATTTCGAAATCGTAGCCTTCGGTATCGACCAGCAGCAGATCGACCTTTTCGACATGGTGCGCCTTCAGCAGCGAAGCAAAAGAGCGACATTGGACTTTTTCGTTGACGATATGCTGCTCGATATCCGGTATCGCCCACTTGTGCTTCAGTAACACATCGAGATAAAAAGAACCCAGCCCTTTGCTCCACGCCGGCAGATGATCCTGCCCCTCCTTGATTCGGTAAAACTCTCTCACCTCATCTTTATCGGAAATCGCAACGTTCTCAAAGATCAGGTTCTCATTCCTCCGGTAATTGTTCTTCAAACGGTCAAAGTAATACCTGACCGGCTCCACCAGTATTCCGCTCCACTTGCTTTCAACCACGTGCCGATAAAGAGGATCATGAATCACACCGTCGTTGGCTCCAACCTGGATAAAAAAGAGATCATCCGAACATGAGGCCGATCGCTCCAGAACCTTGTCGAATGCGGTCCATTTCGGCAGGCACAACAAACGATCGAACGCTTTCACGCAGGAAGAGAAAAGCTTTTTTTTATTCATCATCGCAAAAGACACCTTTGGAGCAATTCGTTTCCTTGCCAGCAACTGCCCGCACATCAGGCAGGCAAACCGATGACGGAAGAGCCCGTGCAGGAGATGCATCGCCCGCATACAGATCAAGACTAAACTGGAACGAGGCAAACAGATCGAGTATTATTTGATCGCTTTCAAAACACTGATATCCTGTATGGTTGTTTGCCGTGATGTCATTTGCCATCACGACAACGACTCAACATAGTTTAAGGCGGTCGAAAGACGCCCGCACATCGCACATCGCACATCGCACATCGCACATTATAATGATGAGGATAAAAACAAAAAAACCATGAAGCAACCATCTCTTGCCGTCATCGGCACAGGCGCCGCAGGCATGGCCTGCGGCCATTTCCTGCATGACAAATTCGACCTGACCTTCTACGAGCAGAACGATTGCATCGGCGGCCACGCAAACACCGCAACCATTCAGGATGGCGACGAAACGGTGTACAGCGACACCGCCTTCGTCATTTTCAATGACGACAACTACCCCCTGTTCAACCGCCTGCTCAAGGAGTTGGAGGTAGCAACCATCCGCTCCCCGATGAGTTTCAGCTTCAAGATCATCCCGGCCGGCTGGGAGTATAACACCAAGGGGATGACCTACCTGCCGACCAACCTTAAAAACCTGCTCGACCGGCGGTTCCGAAAAATGCTGAGCGAAACCGGCCGCTTCTATAAAGAGGCCACGGAAATCTACCAGGAAGAAAAATATCACAACTACAGCATCGCGGAATATGTGAAAGAGAAGGGCTACAGTGACGATTTCCTCAATAATTACCTGATCCCCATCATCGCGGTGGTGTGGTCCATCCCCGACCGGGACATGCTCGATTACCCGGCACTGACGATGATCGAGTTTCTCGACAACCACGGCGCATTCCAGGGTATTTTTGGGCGTAAACGGTGGAGCACCGTCGCCAAAGGCAGCCGGTCATACCGGGATAAGTTGATTGCGCCCTTCAAGGAGAAGATCCGTACCGGCTGTGCAGCAACACAGATCACGAGGAAAGGCGATCAAGTCGAAGTCACTGACAACACAGGCCAAACGGGCGCATTTGACCATGTCATCGTCGCCTGCCACGCAGACCAGGCGCTGCGCATTCTGGCGGAGCCAACCGCCCAGGAACAGGAACTGCTCGGTCAGTTCCGGTACAGCACGTCAACCGTCATTCTTCATACCGACTCGAGCATCATGCCAAAAAAGCGAAGCTTATGGGCCGGTTGGAATTATCTGGTTGACAAAGACGCCAGCGGGACCATCAAATCCTCCTTCAGCTACTATATGAACAAACTGCAGAAGGTGTCGGAGAAGAAAGACTATTTTGTCACCGTCAATGACAGAGGCTGGGTCGACCCGGCGAAAATCCTGCGCACCTACGAGTACGAACACCCTATTTTCGACCGTCACGCCATTGAAGCCCAACCCAAGCTGCACAGGCTGAATGAAAACGGACGGATCTATTTTTGTGGTTCGTACTTCAAATACGGCTTTCATGAAGACGCGTTCCGCTCGGGCGTGGAAGTCTGCCGCGCCATCACCGGTGAAAAAATCTGGGAAGATTAACGATGTGCTTTTCAGCCGAAGCCAGTTTTATTTCGAGCGCAATTCTGACCGCCGGCGGCGCTGCAACACTCAAACAGGTCAAACAGCGCAATGAGCTCCCATTGGCGATGATACCGTTCTTCTTTGCCTTTCACCAGTTCATCGAGGGTTGTTTATGGCTCACCCATGACTACGTCAGCCCGCCCTGGCTGGTTTCACTGCTGGCGCATGCCTTTCCTCTAGTCGCTTACAGTCTGTGGCCCACGCTGGTACCATATGCCGTTTATCGAGTGGAAACAGGGCCGGCGCGGAAAAAACTACTCGTGATTTGCCGAATTATCGGCATCGGAGTCAGTATATTCTTTCTTTTCCATATCCTCCAGGGACCAGTCACCGCCAAGTTCATCAACCAAAGCATTCATTATGACTTTTATTTTTCACCGTGGGTCTTGAGCCAATGGCTATACGGCTTTTCCATTATCGTGGCCACACTGCTCTCCAGCCATAGGATCATCAACCTTTTCGGCGTTGGCCTGGTCATCAGCTACAACGTAGCCAAGCAATTGTATCTCGCCACCTATCCGTCCGTATTTTGCTTTTTCGCAGCAATTTTGAGCTTGGCCATTTACCTGCAGATCCGTTATGGCGCGCGAAGCAGGCAGCTCCAGCATCGCCCATCAGCCTCCGCTCCTGGGACGGAACGCGAAACGGTTGCGCTTTCAGGAAGCCGAAGACAGGAGACAGAATACAGAGGGTAGAAGACACTTTTATGCTTTTCCGCACCGTCGCTAATCGGCGGCTGCCCCAGTATCGACCAATGCCCGAGCCCGGCGCTCCAGCGCTTCCAACCTGTTATAGAGCTCATCCATCAAGGCGCGAATCTGGTCCTTCCGAACGTCCGGGGGCACCGGAATCGGCTGCCCCATCGACAAGCCGACCCGACTAAAAAAAAGAGGTACCTCCATCCGATCCCAGCGCTGCGCCATTACCCATTTCCGCTGCGCGCTGGTCGATGCGGGAACCAGAGAATAGTCCAACTCCGCCGCCAATCGAATCGCACCCTGCTTCACCTGCCGGCAAGGGCCCAGCGGACCATCCACCGCTATGACGCCGGCCGTATGTTCGGCCAGGGCGTCCCGCATAAGCTGATAGGACTGTTTTCGCCCCATGTCGGGAATTTGAACGCAATCCAGGCCGAAATGGCGGCAAATCTCCGAAATCACCTGCCCGCGGGCGGACCGGCTGGTAAAGACGCAGGCCGACTCGCCCCGCTGCTCGATCCATAACCACCGGCACAACGCAAAGACCGGGAGGTATTTGCCATGCCAGAAGCAAAGCATCATTTTCGCCCCTTGCGCCCGCTCGCGATCAATCGCCTCGAACCCTTCGCAGCGTTTTCTCCAGGTCGCGCAAAGAAGGCGCAGCACGCTCGCCCACAGCCACCCCATTATCCGCGCGCGGCGCGGAGTTTTCAGTCGGGCATCGCCGCTCTGCTCAAGCGGGCCTTCTTTCAGCCGGCAGGCTGCCATCACTCCTCACCGTATGCGGTATGGACACTCAGCCTCATCGAAATGTCGTGCTCGCCGCGCAACGGCAGGCAGAGCGTCCCCGCCGCTTTTGCAATGTTGCTGACAATGCGCCATTCCGACTGGAGCCCCCGGCGCGCTCCGGCCCACGG
>JGI24023J19991_10003420_pt1 | contig 11184 bp, 12 predicted proteins | sample Cruoilmetagenom1_FD_19991 | JGI IMG/M metagenome (IMG submission 19991)
CATAGGCTCGTACAGAACAGGACGGCTTAGAATATAAAAACCAAGGCCCTCGGAGAGAGGGTCTGCAAAGGGCATAAGAAGTTTCCCTACAGCCATCATCCCCAGAAAAGCAGCCTGATTTAATCGAACCAGCATCATGGGAATAAAAAAAATGAACCAGAGAAAAGAAAGACCGGGAATAAAGGCCAATGTGATTCCCATAGCCATTGAAAAAGCAATCATCCGAGGTTTCCCATAGGATGCAAAAGCAGCAATTATTCTCGCAATTAACAACAGCATACCGAACCCCTTTGCCGCATCAGACTGCGGACGTTAAGATGATTATAATCTATTTCAGCGGGGATTTTCATGGAAAAACAAGCACCGGTTTTGAATGGACCTCCAAAACTATACCTTTATTCAGCTTCTCCCAGGCGTGAGGAACTGCTCAGGAGAATCGGAATTAACTTCATTCCCTTTCCTGTAATTGCCGATGAGAGTTCACCCGGTTACCGTTCCTCAGATGAAATTGTCAGCATTATAGCCAGAAGAAAGCTGGTATCGGGAATACGGGCTCATCCATCTCATGGTGATTTCTGGGGACTGGCTGCTGACACACTTGTCCAGGGTCCGGAAGGATTGCTGGGAAAACCGGAGACGGCAGAAGATGCGGCGTCTATGCTGCAATCACTCTCAGGGATTACTCACAAGGTTTACACCGGTATTGCTGTTTATTCCCCAGAAAAAGAAGCAGAGGTTCAAATCCGAAGTATCTCTCATGCAACAGCAGTGGAATTTCGAAAGCTCAGCGAAAAAGATATTAAAAATTACATTTTTACCGGTGAATGGAAAGGTGTTGCCGGTGCTTACAGAATACAGGAACGAGGCGCAGCTCTGGTTGATCGCATCAATGGGCTCTGGTCTACCGTTGTGGGCTTGCCTTTAAGCCCTCTTTATGGCATTTTAACGGAGATGTCCTATCCATTCGGTTAGGCTCCGGGCGGACGTGTTACGTTCCGGTCGTAATTTTCCGTTGCCCTCTCAATTTTGTCCGGGCAGCGAGATTTAAGGGAAGGACCGCATAAATCACTTTTACGGGTGAGGAATGCGGACAATCAGAGGAGTAAACATGGCTGTTGTAACCATGAAAAACCTGCTGGAGTCAGGTGTCCATTTCGGTCATCAGACACGGCGCTGGGATCCCCGCATGAAGAAGTACATCTTCGCTCAGCGGAACGGAATCCACATTATCGATTTACAGAAGACCATCGTATCCATCAAAGATGCATACGACGTGGTCCGCAAGAATGTACTGGCTGGTAAATCCGTACTATTCGTCGGAACAAAAAAACAGGCTCAGGCATCGGTTAAACGCGAAGCTGAACGCTGCGATATGTTCTTTGTGAATAACCGCTGGCTCGGCGGCATGCTTACCAACTTTTCCACTATTAAAAAATCCCTTCTTCGCCTGAAAAAGATTGAAAAAATGGAAATTGACGGTACATTCGAGCAGCTCACCAAAAAAGAAGTAGCCCGTCTGCTGAAAGAAAAAGGACGGCTTGAAAAGAACCTCGGCGGCATCAAGAATATGAACGACCTTCCCGGTGTAATGTTTGTAATCGATACCCGCAAAGAAGCTATCGCCGTTGCTGAAGCTCAACGAATGGGTATACCCATCATTGCCGTTGTTGATACCAACTGTAACCCCGAAGGTATCGACTACCCGATTCCCGGAAACGATGATGCTATCAGAGCCATCAACCTGTTCACCCAGGTAATCGCCAATGCCGTTATAGAAGCTGATAATGAGCAGGGACTCAAAGTGATTGAAACTCTTCAGGATGAAGAGAATGAGGCAACACCTGCTGTTGAAGCACCTTCCGAAGAGCCCGTAGCTGCAGAAACACCTGCTGAAGAAACATCTGCAGTGGACGAACCCGCTGCCGAAGAAGCACCCGTTGTTAAAACACCGGTAATTGAAGAACCCGTAAAAGAAGAAAAAACTGTTGTCGAGGAAACCTCGAAAGAAAAAGCTCCATCTGAGGCTCCAGTAGCAGAAGCTCCTGCAAAAGAGGAGAAATAACATGACTGTTACTCCAAAAGATGTAAAGAAACTCCGGGATAAGACCGGAGCAGGTATGCTCGACTGTAAAAATGCCCTGGTTAAAGCCGATGGTGATTTTGCAGCTGCAGAAAAGATTCTCAAAGAGCAGGGATTGGCCAGTGCCGATAAACGTGTCGGCAGAGCTACCAATAACGGTTCAGTATTCATCTGTATTGAAGAAGGTAAGGCTGCAATGGCTGAACTGACATGTGAAACTGACTTTGTGGCCAAGAACGATGTGTTCAGAGCTGCTGGAGAGAAAATATCCAAGGCTGTTGCAGATTCCGGTTCTTCTGAAAAGTCTGAAGCTCTTGAAACCATGGTAAAAGAGGCTATATCCATTCTTAAAGAGAACATGCTGTTGGGCAAAGTTGTTTATTGGAATGTTTCGGACAATGATGTTGTAGCCAATTATTCTCATAACGGTGGTCAGATCGGTGTTATCGTGAAATTGAGCTGCGACTCTGCGGCTACAGCTGCTAAGGATGAGGTAAAAGCACTGGCTTTTGATCTTGCCCTGCATGCTGCTGCTTTCAATCCGACATACCTGAATCGGGATGCTGTCAATCCCTCTTATCTGAAGGATCAGGAAGATATTTTCACAACTCAGGCCAACAACCTGGGAGACAAGCCTGAAAAGGTTATCAAAGGAATCGTTCAGGGAAAACTCAACAAGCACCTTTCTCAGATTTGTTTTCTCGACCAGGGTTTTGTCAAAGAGGATAAAAAAGCCGTCAAAGTGATAGTTTCAGAGACAGCTAAAGCTGTCGGTGGAACAATTGAACTTGTAGACTATGCTTATATAGCTGTTGGACAGGAAGATTAGTATATAATAAGGGGCCGGTAAGTAATTTACCGGTCCTGAATTAAACAGAAAAGAGAGGAATAAGCCATGCAGGAAGTGAAAGCCAAAGCCGAAGAAAGAATGAAAAAGAGTCTCGGAGCGTTGGGGGATGATTTCAACCTCCTGCGGACCGGTCGTGCCTCTGCAGCACTTTTTGATAAGGTTCGTGTTGAATATTACGGAACTCCCACACCGCTGAACCAGCTTGCCAATATATCCATTCCGGAAGCCAGACTCATCGTTATTCAGCCTTTTGACAGAAGTTCAATCGGTGATATTGAAAAAGCGATACTTTCATCTGAACTGGGTCTGAACCCGAGTAATGATGGCAAGGTAATTCGCATCAGTATTCCGCCTCTTAATGAGGAACGTAGAAAGGAACTTGTAAAACAAGCCAAAAGCCTTTCAGAGAATGCCAGGGTTTCTGTCCGGAATATACGCCGTGATACCAACGATCAGATAAAGAACGGTGACTTTACCGAAGATGAACAGAAAAAAGGTGCTGATGACGTTCAAAAGCTCACAGATAAATATGTCGATAAGATCGGCGAAGCCTTAAAAGCTAAAGAAAAGGAGATTATGGAGGTCTGATGCCCCCGGATAATCTTACGATTCCTTCTCATGTCGGTATCATTATGGATGGTAATGGACGTTGGGCTAAATCCAGAGGTTTATCCCGTACCAGCGGACATAAAGAAGGCTTGGAAACAGCAAAACGCATCGTAGCTCATGCCTCTGATTCAGGAGTATCTTCATTGTCTCTCTTTGCTTTTTCAACAGAAAACTGGCGAAGAGCAGAAGAAGAAGTTTCTTTTCTGATGGGCTTGATAAAAACCCACCTTCGGAAACAGTACGATTTCTACAAAGAACGGGGTTTAAGAGTTACCCACTCCGGTAACCTGGAAAGACTTCCATCAGATGTAAGAAAAGAGATATTGCTCGTTGAAAAGGATACATCTTCTTTTACCGGCATGAGAGTAAACCTTCTTATCAATTACGGTGGAAGAGATGAGATAATAAGGGCTTTTAAGAAATATATCCGTTCCGGTGGACTACCTGAAGATATCGATGAAGAGGCTTTGAGCACCAATCTGGATTACCCTGATATCGCCGAGCTGGATCTTCTGATCAGGACTGGCGGAGAATTGAGAATCAGTAATTTCCTTCTCTGGCAGGCAGCTTACGCAGAGCTGTTTTTCTCAGATACTTACTGGCCGGACTGGACTTCTGAAAATCTTGATGAAGCTTTTTCACATTACAGCAAGCGTCAAAGACGTTTTGGAGGGGTTCCCACATGAACAACACAGTCAGCAGACTCCTGCTTTTTTTTCTGGCCATTCCCCTTCTTATACTCATAATCCTTTACCTCCCGCAGTATAACCATCTGGGAGTTATTATCATTCTCATTACTGTGGGTATCTTATGCGGTTTTGAGATGAGGACAATGCTCTCAGGATTGGCAAAGCCTCTTCCCCGGTGGGCATCGTTTATTCCCGGTGTAACACCACTGCTGGCATGGGCCATCAATATGGGTTTTGTTCCCCAGCTTACAGCTTCTGTGTTTTTTGCTGCCGCAATAATCTGGGCCTTTTCCGATGCAGTTTTTGTCAGGGAAGTAGAATTCTCTCAAGGCATTTCCAGAATCGGCACCAGGTTAATGATTATTATCTATCCCGGATGGCTTATCTGGTGGGTATCCCGTCTCACATGGTACGAAAATGCACATTTTGTTATTATCATTTTCATGCTTACCGTTTATTTGAACGATTCTCATGCCTGGTTTTTTGGTGTGCTGTTCGGAAAGCACCGAAATATAGTAAAAGTCAGCCCCAATAAAAGTATTGAGGGATTTCTGGGTGGAACACTCACTTCTGTTGCCGTCATCCTGATTTCTGCACATTATTTTCCTGAAATTCTGCCCCATCCCATGTGGCAGCTGATTCTCTTCGGACTGGTAACAGCTTTTACAACAACAATGGGGGATTTGATCGAATCGGCTCTTAAAAGATCTGCAGGTGTAAAAGATTCAGGGCATATTATTCCCGGACGCGGTGGGATGCTTGATTCATTTGATTCCCTTCTATTTACTGCACCAGTATTTATACTATTCCTTCAAATGGCGGCTTGATGATGCTCAGCATTATAATCCAGGTTATTCTCGGTATATTAGGGCTGTCCATAGTGGTTCTTATTCATGAGGGCGGCCATTATATTGCATCAAAGATAGCCGGGATTGAGGTTGAAACCTTTTCTATCGGATTTGGACGCAGAATTGCCGGCTTTAAGAAAGGCCGTACCGACTATAGGATTTCACTTATTCCCCTGGGAGGTTACTGCCGTTTTTATGGGGAGCAGTCATTCAGGAAAGCTATAGAAGAAAAGCTTGATTATATTCCTGGTAATCAGGGTGAGTTCTACAATGCATCTCCGTTGAAACGGATATTTGTGAGTTTTTCCGGTCCTCTGGCAAATCTTTTCTTTGCCATTATTGTCTTTACATTCATTTCGTGGATCGGCTTTCAGGAATACTACACCGATCCCAGAGTTATTCTCGCATCCAACTGGTCGGAGGACAACAAGCTTTGGCCTGCTGACACAGCTGGTATTGAAAGCGGTGATTATATTGTTTCTATTGATAATAAGGATGTTGAGAGGTTTAATGAATTAAGGCGCCTTCTGGTTTTCCGCCCTGGGGAAACTATCCGTTTAACNGTGAATAGAAAGGNCCGGATTATCCCCCTTGAGATTAAACCGGAATTGGATAAAAAATCAGGAACAGCCATAATCGGTGTACTGAATTGGATAGATCCGGTAGTTGCAGAGATTACCCCGGAAAGTGCTGCTGCAGAAAAAGGGCTCCTTCCTGGAGACCGTATTCTATCTGTTAACGGTATCAGAACAGATCATACTGTAGCTTTCTATAACACACTTACCAGATTAAACGGAAAAGATATTACAATTCAGGTGGAAAGAAACGGTCAGAGAGTCAATCTGCCAATTAAAAGAACAGAAGAGATATCCTCTGGGATCACATTTCAGGTGATAAGCGGACGCTCGGTTAAGCTGAATATCTTACAGGCCCTGGCAAAAGGATTCGGTGAAACTTACGACAACCTTTACTCCACTGTAAAAGGTTTACGGATGCTGTTTATGGGTATTGAACTGCAGAATGCTGTATCCGGGCCGGTGCGCCTCATCTCAGATACCGGTGCGGTTGTAGCTGAAGGTTTCAAAACCGGTATTGGTGCCGGCTTTTTATGGTCTTTTGAACTCATGTCCCTGATTTCTGTGTCTCTGGCATTTATAAATCTTTTACCAATTCCTGTTTTAGATGGCGGCCAGATCGTTTTATTTCTGTATGAAATTATTCGCCGAAGGAACTTAAACCCTAAATATGTTTACAGATATCAATATATCGGTACTATTATCGTATTAATAATCGCCGTTGCTGCTACCACTGGTGATATGATTCATTTCAAGAGCCGATGAAGGAATAAAATATGAACCTTGATAAAAAAATAATACTCACCATCATTCTTTCCATGTATGTAATTTTCTCTGCATCGGCTTCCTACCAGATTGTAATACAGGCTGGACATGAAGGTATGCCAACAAACCTGAGGTGGCACGAAAAAACCAGTTCCATTGTTTCTTCCGGTGAAGATGGGCGGCTGATTGTTACACGCCCGGGAGACCACAAGGTACTTCACCGATTTCGGGTAACCAGTGATAGAATCTACGATATTGAACTGGATCCATCAAACGAAAAAGCAGCTGTAGTTACGTCAAATAACGGTTTATACAAAGTTTCTGTCTGGGACTGGAGCAAAGAAGAAAAGATTTTTGACTACGAACTTGAATCTGAACCGCTATTCACGTCGTGGTCGGCAAAAGGCAGGTATCTGACAATTGGTAATCTCGGTTCTCCCAGCGTTCTGGTTCTCGAGGGACGCACAGGTAGAAGACTATCTTACCTGCAGCGCTTACCATCTCTATACAACGCAGGATATATCGGTTCTACAGAAACAATTCTCATGACCTATTCGGTAAGCGGAGCTATTCGTTATTGGGATATACGCAGTTCAGCTCTGAAGCTTTCAACTGAAACTCTCGCCAACCTGCAGGGCATCAAGGTACTTCAAACTGATTCAAAAACCACTTTATTCGCCTATAAAGACAGTACTCTTTACCTGGTAAACCGACAGACCGGCGCCGTGCTGGATCAATTGGAAATCCCCGGTATGGCAGATGTTTCAATAGATGAGAAAAATGGTGAACTGGATGCTCTGGTTGTCTCTCTCTCAGGAACAACACTCCATGGCTACAAGGTTCGCAATGAACGCTTTCTACCCCGAGACTTTGGTGGAAACAACCTGTCATCAGAGGCAACACCCATAGCTGTAGAACCCGGTTTGAGCCCTGTAAAGGTTTTAAGGAAAAATGATAAAACTTACCTGATATCAAGTTCCGGCCAGTTGTTTATCGAGAGTCTNACTGGTTTCTCACCTATTATTAATGACAGGCTATGGATTCCGGACTCCATGGCATTCAGTGATAAATCTTTCTATCTCAGTCGAGGGAATAAGATCCTTAAATTTACATCTGAGTTTTTCAGTGATTCATCAAAGGGAAACACAGAAGAACTGAACGATATTAAACGGGTTGAGGTGCTCACAGGGTCTCTGGCATCAAAAACCGGAATCAGAGTCTTACCTGGTGATGTTATACTGCAATGGGATATCAGTGGAGATGGCGATGAGAATGGGATACGCAGGATTCGACTCAGCGATCCTGAAACTGAACTTCTCTTCCGGCAAAGTGGTCCGTTCACTAAAGTTGATATCCTTGATGATGGAAGACTGTTAACAGTAAATCGTTCAGGAACAGTAAACATTTTGAACAGCCTTACAGGTGAAATTGAATCATCATATTCAGCCCTGGGGATACTTGATTCAGCATATTCAGCTTCAGGGGATTACCTTCTTGCAGGACGTTCCTCTCAGGGCCGTGGGGGAACAGCCCTGGAAAAAATTGATGTACAGACAAAGGAATCTGTTCCTGTTCCCGATAAGCGCTTTATGGTTTATTCAGTCGTTTCAGGACCTTCTGCCATCTACTCCATTGGAGTTGAGAGAAACAATCAGGACATCTCTGAGACATCAATTGTGAAACATGATATAGAAAACCCCGAAAACAGCAGGGTAATTACCACTGTGAGCGGAGAAGATCTGGATGCCTCTATTTTCCCCGACCCTTCGGACAGCACAACTATTTTCACATCTTTAGGTGGAACGGTGCGTAAAATCAGTGGAAATAGAAAGACAGTATTCCAATGGGATGAAGAAATCAGTTATCTGACTCTCAGATCCAAGGCTCTTTACGGACTGGATCGAGACGGTGCACTGGTACTATGGAATTCCCAGAACGCTCATCCTCTGATAAAAGTATACTTCTTTGATAATGGCGGATGGATTGCAGTTCCACCGGATGGCACAAAGCTGTGGTCATCTCCCGGTGCTATCGAAAATGTTATCATATATAAGGATGGGAGAGTTGTAGACCCATCAAGAGTCAGTCAGATACTTGAGGATACAGATCCATACAGCTGAAAAGGATTATAAAACATTCCCGCAAAGAGGATTCTGACTGATTTTCTGAATAGCTTCAGTCACATTTCCCCGGACACTCTTACTTACCTCATCAGTTTCAACCTTTGCATAGAGTGAACCCATCAGAGAGGATCGGTACCTTGGGGACACATTATTCAATGCATAACATGCCATATCAAGAATACAATCATTACATTTACAAATATCTTCATCGGCTATCGCCCCAAGCTGATGTTCAAGTTCATCAAACACAAAAGATTCCATCTGATTGATTATATCTGAAAGGTCGTAATTATCTGAAAGAGCCAAAATATGTACCTCCGTTAATGATCGTCGTAGCTGAAGTTTTCAAAACGGGTAAAATGCGGAATGAAAGCAACATTAACCGTATCGGTAGGGCCATTACGTTGCTTGGCTACTATCAATTCCGTCTTAATAACAGAACTATTCTCATGTTCATCATCATCTCTGTCAACAACCCTCTCACGATGCAGCAGAAGAACAACATCCGCATCTTGCTCCAAGGCGCCGGATTCTCGGAGATCGGCCAGCGTAGGAGCTTTACCCTCAGACTGGCGACCTACCTGAGAGAGAGCAATAATGGGGATATCCAGTTCTCGGGCAAGAGCCTTTAAAGAACGGCTTATCTGAGAAATCTGTTCATGACGTGGCTGCTTTGTATCTTCAGGTGAAATAAGCCCGATATAGTCAACAAAAATAATTTTAACATCGTGCTTCATAACCATTTTCCGGGATAGAGAACGTAAATCCAGAAGAGGTATGTTAGGAGTATCCTGAAGTATCAGTGGTGAGTCGTATATTCTACCTGCAGCTTCAGTCAGCTTATTAAAATCCGTTGGTCTGAGCAGACCCGTTCGTAAATTGTTTGAATTGATTTTACTTTCAGCGGAAACAACACGCATCATCAGTGAAACGTCCGACATTTCCAGGGTAAAAAAACCGCAGGGAATATTATTCTTAACGGCGATATTTGTTGCCATAGATAGAGCAAGAGCTGTTTTACCGATTGAAGGTCTTGCCCCGATTATTGTCAACTCAGAGTTCTGAAATCCACTGGTTAAATTATCAAGACCATCAAATCCCGAGGGAACGCCGGTAAATCCTTCCTTAGTTCGATAACGGTTTTCAATAGTTTCTATCGTCTTCTGAATAACTTCCCGTGCAGGTTTGAGTTCACCGCGGCTTTGATTGTCATTAAGCTCAAAAATAGCTTTTTCGGCATCTTCTATTATCAGACGTGTCTCAAGAGAGTCGTTATGGGCCTCAGAAATAATATGCCTTGCCGTATCAAGGAGGGAACGGCGTATACTGGTTTCCTGTACTATTTTGGCGTAGTAAGAAACATTGGCTGTAGTTGGAACCCGGGAAGTCAGAGATGCAATGTACGATGCCCCCCCGGCTTTGTCTATCAGTCCTGTAGCCGTCAATTCACCGGTGAGAGTAAGGATATCAATACCCTCGCCTTTTTCATGAAGAGAAATAATAGCTTTGAATATATGCTGATGCGCACCTTTAAAAAAGTCATCCGGATGCACACACTGCTGAACTTCGTCGAGTAAATCAACAGAAAAATTCAGCAGCAATGCTCCCAGAGTCGCCATTTCCGCCTCTTCATGATAAGGAGGAATTGAATCCTTCAGTACGGCATCAGCCAAGGGTTTCAGCTCTCTTCAGGTTCGGGAGCTTGTTCTTCTGAAGTCTCTGCTTCCGGTGTTGATTCTTTCACATCAACATCCGGTACTTCAACCTTTTCAGTTTTTTTCTGCGGAGTAATTTCTTTTTCATCACCCAGTGCAGTCACATTAACCTTCAGAACGGCTTCTTCACCACCATAAAGTTTGATTTTCACCATGTGGGAACCAACCAGCTTTATGCCGCCTTCCGGTAACTCAACTTTTTTCCGCTCAATTTCAATGCCCTGAGACTGTAAGTAGTCAACAACGGCACTGGAAGTTACTGAACCGAAAAGCTTCCCTTTGTTACCGGCAGCAACAGCCAGATCCAAAGTAAGAACTTCAATCCTGGATTTAAGATCGGCCGCCGTATTGGACTTTTCTTTTTTTCGACGGGCGATAGACTGCTGTTTCTGAGCCAGCTCTATTTCGGTGGACTTGGTGTATTTCACAGCAAGTTTAGAGGGAAGGAGATAGTTACGGGCATAACCGTTAGCTACAACTTTTACATCACCTTCTTCCCCAAGGTTCTGGACGTCTTGATAGAGAATAATTTTCATATTTCCGTCCTCCCTTATTTAGACACAAACGGAAGCAGAGCCAGGCATCTGGCACGCTTGATTTCTCTTGATACAAGACGCTGATGCTTTGCACAGGTGCCTGTAATCCGCCGGGGAAGTATTTTCCCCCTTTCAGTGGTAAAACGGCGAAGAGAATCTGAATCTTTGTAATCTACGTGTGCTTTTCCGATGCACACCTTACAGACTTTCTTGCGAAAATATTTACGCCGGGGTCCGCCGGGCATAGCGCCTCGGTCTCTGGGTCCTGAAGACCGGCGATCGTCGCCGGAATCCGAATTGCGATTTGTATAGTCGGACATGTTTTTATCTCCTGATTCCTTCTTTAAAAGGGTATGTCGTCTTCGAAGTTTGTTGTAGGCGGAGGCCCCTGTTG
>JGI24023J19991_10003421_pt1 | contig 11183 bp, 13 predicted proteins | sample Cruoilmetagenom1_FD_19991 | JGI IMG/M metagenome (IMG submission 19991)
GGTCGCCTTTAGCGTGGGTTCGATCATGTTGATGGACACCGATGTGGAGGGCTATACCATCGCCTGGCCGCTGATCGCGACGGTGACGGTCACGACCGCGTTGTTTTTCATCGGTGTCGTGATGCTGGTGCTGAAGGCGCGCCAACGCAGCGTGGTCAGCGGTCGCGAGGAGATGATCGGTGATACCGGTGAGGCCCTGGAGAGTTTCAAGACCGATGGGCGGGTACGCATCCACAGTGAAGACTGGAATGCGCGCAGCCGGGTACCCGTAGAACGCGGACAAAAAGTCAAAGTCACCGCGATGGAAGGTCTGGTCTTGCTTATTGAACCCCTTGAGATGGAGGACAACTAGTCATGGGTTTTTTTCCTGTCATTATCGCCGGCTTTGTTCTGGCCTTATTGTTTTCGTCGATCCGCATACTGCGCGAATACGAGCGCGGCGTGGTGTTCATGCTGGGCCGTTTCTGGAAGGTGAAGGGTCCCGGGCTGATCATTGTCATCCCGGCGATCCAGCAGATGGTGCGGGTGGATCTGCGCACCATCGTCATGGACGTGCCGTCGCAGGACGTGATCTCCCGCGACAATGTGTCCGTGAAGGTCAATGCCGTGGTCTACTTCCGGGTCGTGGATCCGCAACGGGCCATCATCCAGGTGGAGGACTTTTTCGCGGCCACCAGCCAGTTGGCGCAGACCACACTGCGCTCGGTCCTGGGCAAGCACGAGCTCGATGAAATGCTGGCCGAACGCGACAAGCTGAATTTGGACATTCAGCAGATCCTCGATACCCACACCGATGTCTGGGGGATAAAGGTCGCGAGTGTCGAGATCAAACACGTGGATATCGATGTCACCATGGTGCGGGCCATCGCCAGGCAGGCGGAGGCCGAGCGTGAACGCCGCGCCAAGGTGATCCATGCCGAAGGGGAGCTGCAGGCGGCCGAGAAGCTGGTGCAGGCGGCGCATCTCATGAGTGCCGAGACCGCGGCCTTGCAGTTGCGTTATCTGCAGACCTTGACGGAGATCGCCGGCGACAAGAACTCCACTATCGTGTTCCCGTTACCGATGGATGTGCTGTCGCCTTTTATGGATATGATCAAGAATAAATAGATCGGTATCGCGGGCGGCTTGCGTGGTCCAATCTGCGCCGGGCACGGGCGCGTTCTCCTTCATGGGATAAACCGCTAGAGCACCTGCCACGCATCGACGAAGATGGGGCCATTGGTCAGACCGAATTCCAATGATCTGAAGTAGCCCTGGACATTGGGCAGGGTGGAGCTGGTCAGCATGATCAGCCCCGGGGCGCCGAGCGCGGTCGCGGCCGGTTTCCAGCCGCTGCCGTCACGCACCAGTACCGGCTCCTGGTAGAGCTGGAAACGGGGAAGCCAACGCTCCTTATCGGTCCTGTAGTAGCGCACCCGGATCACGCACAGCAGGATGCGCTGCTTGTTAACACCGCGAAAAAGATTGACCGACCTGTCCGGCGGGCGGGTGGTGGCGCGCAGGGCATCTCCGGGCAGTATCACGATGCGTTTCTGCGATTTGCCCCGGTGTGGCGACGGCACAACGCCGGGAGCCAGCGGGACCTCGACCGACAGACGGTCCCTAAGATTCCGGTATTCGATGGTCATCACGCTCGGCGGTTCCTGCCCCAGGCCCATGGCCGCCGGGGTCGCGATAATCAGGCAATAAGCGAGCGCCAGCAGCGGGGCGGCGAGTCGTCTTGGGAACTTCAACACCACACATTTCTCTCTGGTCGGTTGCTCGATACGGAGGGTAATGAGTCACGTCCATGCTGTCCAGCCGCAAACTGTGTATTCGAGTGCTAAGCTGGAGCTTGGGGCTTTGGGCAACAGGGGTGTTATGGGCCGAAATTCAAAACAGGGCGTGACCGTGAAATATCCGATTGGGAAATGTCCGATCGGGAAATGCCTGATCGGCGTATTGTGTTTTATCGTGTTGTTGAGCGGCGCGAGCGCACGCGAGCTAAAGCCTTATAAGGGCGAGGCGCAGCCTAGGCCGCTTGCGCTATTGGACCTAAGTGGCAAGGTGCGCGACCTCAGCGACTTCCGGGGCCAGGTGGTTTTGCTGCATTTCTGGGCCACCTGGTGTCCGACTTGCCGGGCGGAAATGCCCTCGATGTGGCGGCTGAAGAAAAAATTCGCCGGTAAACCCCTGGCCGTCATCGCGGTCAATCTGGGAGAAAGTCAGGAAATGGTAGATGTTTTCATGCCCGAGAAAATGAGGCAGGAATTCACGATACTATTGGACCGGGAAGGAACAGCGGCAGCGGCGTGGCGGGCGTTTGCGGTGCCAACCAGTTACCTCATCGATGCGCAGCAGAGAATTCGCTATGTTGTGGTGGGGGAGCTTGAATGGGATGGAGCCCCGATTACGGCCATCATCGATCGCTTGCTCAGTGAGACCGCGGACGGCGAAATTTGATTCTAAAAACGTAGCGTGCCATCGCCGCTATGGTGGCGGTAGATTTCCGGCGGGTTCGATGTGCGGGTCGCCGCGATGCAGTTCAGATGTTCTTACCTGTGTCTGCGTCCCAGCGCATAGCGACTCACGCTACACGCCGCCCCAAGGCGAGCGCGTCTTGAATCGCTGCCGAGGCGGGCGCAAAATGACAAGCCAGTGCGCGTTGCAGCCGGATCGTTCGAGCGCGCAAATGAATGATCGTGGTAACGTTCTCGACCGGTGAGGTACAGGCAAGTGAATGAAGAAGTGACGGTTATTCAGCACAAAGACCTCAAGCCGCTGGCGGATTTCACCCTTCTTATCTACATCGCTCAAGCAGTTGGTTGTTTGCTGCCCATAGGTTTTATCGTTGGTATTGTGCTCAACTATATCAGGAAGGACGACGTCGCCGGCACGTGGCTCGCCTCTCACTTTCGCTGGCAGATTCGTACCTTCTGGTATGGCCTGCTCTGGGCCGTTATCGGTTCGATTGCCTTGGTAATCGTCATTGGTCAGCTCATTCTGCTGGCGGATGTAGTGTGGGCGATCTATCGCGTCGCCAAGGGATGGTTGTATCTCAGCGAAAAGCGGGAAATGTATCCATGATTCGGTTTTTCAAAGTTCCCTGTTGGGGATGGCTGACAACGTGTAAGAACGCCAGGGGCTAGTTGTTTTTCAACGCGTAATCACCTGCTAGTTGGCTATACACGTCAGCGCTGAAATGATAATGATTAAGGTAGCGGAATATCCTTGCCCTTGTTGCGGCTATGTCGTGTTCTCGCAACCCCCGGGCTATCATCAGGTCTGTCCCATCTGCAGCTGGGAGGATGACCTCTGCCAATTGCGTTTTCCCTTGATGCCGGGCAGCGCCAATCGGGTATCCTTACTGAGGGCGCAAAAAAATTATTCGGAATACGGGGCATCGGAACGGCTCAAGCTGGACAACGTCAGACCGCCGGATGAATCGGATCGCCAGGAGCGCGACTGGCGCCCGCTCGACCGGGACGTCGATAACCCGGAAGAACCGCAACGGGGCATCGACTATGGTGTGTCTTATCCGGAGGACACCACGGTGCTCTACTATTGGCGTGGGACCTACTGGCGGCGGGTGGTGGCCTGAGCCATCGCTTGTCGGCGGTCTACAACCAGTCTTTGGGTTTGAGAAATTCTTCGTACAGTCTCGCCTCCGGGGAACCTGGTTCGGGCCGCCAGTTGTACCGCCATTTGACCAGCGGTGGCAGCGACATCAGGATGGATTCCGTGCGCCCGCCCGATTGCAGTCCGAACAGTGTCCCTCGGTCGTAGACCAGATTGAATTCCACGTAGCGTCCGCGCCGGTAGAGCTGAAAATCGCGCTCGCGCTCGCCGTAGACCGTGGCCTTGCGCCGCCGCACGATGGGCAGATAAGCGTCGAGGTAATGATCGCCCACGCTCCTCATGAAGCCGAAGCTGTGGTCGAATCCCTGCTCGTTGAAATCGTCGAAAAACAGCCCACCCACCCCGCGCGGCTCGTCGCGGTGTTTCAGAAAAAAATACTCATCGCACCAGCGCTTGAAACGATTGTAGTAATCGGCGCCAAAGGGATCACAGGCGGCCTTGGCGTTGCGGTGCCAGGCAATGACGTCTTCTTCGAAGGCGTAATAGGGGGTGAGATCGAAACCGCCGCCGAACCACCAGATCGGCGGTTGGCCGGAGCGCTGGGCGGCAAAAAAACGCACATTGGCGTGCGAGGTGGGCACGTAGGGATTGCGTGGATGGATCACGAGTGACACGCCCAGGGCCCGGAACGAGCGCCCGGCCAGCTCGGGACGCTGCGCCGTCGCCGAGGCCGGCAGGCTGTCCCCATGGACATCGGAAAAGTTGACACCGGCCTGCTCGAACACGGCACCCTCGGCGAGCAGGCGCGTGCGCCCGCCCCCGCCCGCGGGTCGTTCCCACATGTCCTCGGTAAAACGCTGTTTACCTTCTTCTTCCAACGCACGGCATATCCTGTCCTGTAGCCCGAGCAGGTAGTCTCTTACGGCCTCGATGTCAGATGTGTCCATGCCTGTCTCCCGCACTAGCGCCGCACAATCCCAACTCAGCCGTGGCGGATCACGGCCTGTGTGGCGGCGTCGACGATAGGGGTGGGTCGGCGGCGTGTGCCGATCCGCCCCGGTACGATGTAATCAATGCTATCACCGAAGCGGCGCCTGACCTCGTGCTCATCGCGCGCCGGCCGCTCACCCCCGCGGTTGGCGCTGGTGGAAACAATGGCGATGCCGGCCGCGCGGCACAACGCGGCCGCCGCCGGGTGGGCGGTCACGCGCACGGCCACGCGCGGGTGTCGGCCCCGAATCCAGGCGGGCACACGGTGTGTGGGGCTGACCAGCCAGGTGTTGGGGCCGGGCCAGCTTTTGCGCACCGCGTCGGGCAGTTCGCGGGCGAAGTGCGCGAGTTGTGCGCGATCATAGGCGATGAGGATCAGGCCCTTGGTTGCCGGGCGTCGCTTCAGCTTGAGCAGGCGCAGCACGGCCGCGCGGTTTAAGGGGTCACAGCCCAGGCCGTAACAGGATTCGGTCGGGTAGGCGACGATGCCGCCGGCGCGGATCGCGCGGGCGGCGCGGCCGATCTCACTGCCAGACACATTTAATTCCCAAGCCTGCCCTTTAAGGCCGCGTCCTTGGCCGCCACCTGCTCGGCCATCGCCCGGCGCTCGGCTTGTACGCGCCGTGCCAGCGCCTCATCGCCCAGGGCGAGGATCTCGGCGGCCAGATAAGCGGCGTTCTTGGCGCCGGCCTTGCCGATGGCGACCGTCGCGACGGGTATGCCGCCTGGCATCTGCACGGTCGACAACAGTGCGTCCATGCCATCGAGCGGCCCGGCGTCCATGGGAACGCCGATCACCGGTTTCAGTGTCAGCGCGGCGACGGTGCCGGCCAGGTGGGCGGCGAGACCGGCCGCGGCGATAAAGACCGCGCAGCCCCGGGCATCGGCGTCCTTGACATAGGCATGGGTGAGCTCAGGTGTGCGATGGGCCGAGGTGATCTTGACTTCACGCGGTACGCCAAGTTGGTCAAGTATTTCGATGGCGCTGTGCATGGTGCCCAGATCGGAATCGGAGCCCATTAAGATGGCAACAAACGGTTTATTCATACGTTGGATCCTTGGGAAAGTACACGACCCGCTTGGGGAATCACGTTTGATTTTGTGCCCGCGCAATCGCGCGGTACCCGATATCGGTGCGATAGTATACGTTATTCCAGTGGATTTGCCTTGCAAGCGCATAAGCGCGTGTCTGTGCCTGGCTGACGGACTCCCCGAGCGCGGTGGCGCACAATACCCGGCCGCCGTTGGTGACGATACGGCCCTGCCTCTCCGCGGTGCCGGCGTGAAAGACCTTGGCGTCGGCGGTTTCGCCTGCCGGCAGGTCGTCGATCACGTCACCCTTGCGATAACTCCCGGGATACCCGCCGGCGGCCAGCACAACGCCGACGGCGGCACGCGGATCCCAACTGGCCTCACATTGGTTGAGCCCGCCGTCCAGTGCCGTCTGTATGAGCTCCACAAGGTCCGAGCGCAGGCGCATCATAATGGGCTGGGTCTCCGGATCGCCGAAGCGGCAGTTGTACTCCAGGACCTTGGGGATGCCGTCGGCGGTAATCATCAGGCCGGCGTAGAGAAAACCGCGATAGGCGTATCCCTCGGCCGCCATGCCTCGCACCGTGGGCCACATGACCTCGCGCATGATGCGCTCATGGATCGCCGGTGTGACCACCGGCGCCGGCGAATAGGCGCCCATACCGCCGGTGTTAGGACCCTTATCACCGTCATCGCGCGCCTTATGATCCTGTGAGGTCGCGAGCGGCAGGATGTGCTCCCCGTCGACCATGGCGATGAAGCTGGCCTCCTCGCCAGTCAGCAGTTCCTCGATCACGACCCGATGGCCGGCCTCGCCAAAGACATTGCCCGCGAGCATGTCTTGTACCGCGGCGATTGCTTCGTGCTCGCTGTGCGCAAGGATGACACCCTTGCCGGCTGCCAGGCCGTCGGCCTTGACCACGATCGGCGCACCCTGCTGCTGGATATAATCGCTAGCGGCGTTCACATCGGTGAAGCTGGCATAGGCGGCGGTGGGTATCCGGTGCCGCGACAGGAACTCCTTGGCGAAGGCCTTGGAGCCCTCCAGCTGCGCGGCCGCCTGGCTGGGGCCGAAGCAGCGCCGGCCCGCGGCCTCGAAGGCGTCAACGATACCGGCGACGAGCGGCGCCTCTGGCCCCACAATGGTGAGATCAATGCCGGACTCCCCGGCGAAGCGCACCAGGCCTGGAATATCCTCGGCGGCGATGGCCACATTTTGCACCTTGGGCTCGCGGGCCGTGCCGGCATTGCCCGGCGCGACGAAGACCCGCTCGACCATGGTCGATTGGGCGATCTTCCACGCCAGCGCGTGCTCGCGGCCACCGCCGCCAATTACCAATACTTTCATGATTTTCTCAGTTATTTTATACAAGTAGCAAGTAGCAAGTAGCAAGTAGCAAGTAAACAAGTTACAAGTTACAAGTCAATACGCTCACAAGGATCTTAATTAATCACGTACGCTTTTTCTTGCTACTTGCTACTTATAATTTGCTACTGTTTTTAATGCCGAAAATGCCGCATGCCGGTGAAGACCATGGCGATGAGGTGCTCGTCGGCGGCAATGATGACTTCCTCGTCACGCATGGAGCCGCCGGGCTGAATCACGGCGGTAACGCCGGCCTCCGCTGCCTGGTCCAGGCCGTCGCGAAACGGAAAAAAGGCATCGGAGGCCATGACCGAGCCGGCCACCGTGAGGCCTTCGTCGGCCGCCTTGACCCCGGCGATCTTGGCGCTGTAAACACGGCTCATCTGACCGGCGCCGATGCCGATGGTCTGGCCGTCCTGGCAGTACACGATGGCGTTGGATTTGACGAACTTGGCGACCCTCCAGGCAAACAACAGATCGCGCAGTTCCTTGTCCTCGGGTGCGCGTCGTGTGACGACTTTGAGATCCCCGGGGCCAACCATGCCGTTGTCGCGTTCCTGGACCAGCAGGCCGCCCACCACGCGCTTGTAATCGTAGCCCGCGGGACGCGCCNTTGCCCATTGCCCGCACTCAAGCACGCGCACGTTTTTTTTATCCGCCAGGATCGGCCGCGCCTCATCGTCGACGACCGGGGCAATAATCACTTCGACGAACTGCCGGTCGATGATGGTCTTTGCGGTGTGCGCATCCAGGGGACGGTTGAAGGCGATGATACCGCCGAAGGCCGAGGTGGGATCGGTGGCGAAGGCGCGATCGTAGGCCGTCAGAATGTCTTCGCCGATTGCCACACCACAGGGATTGGCATGCTTGACGATCACGCAAGCGGCTTCATCAAAAGATTTTACGCACTCCAGGGCGGCGTCGGTGTCGGCGATATTGTTATAGGAGAGCTCCTTACCCTGTAATTGCCGGGCGGTGGCGGTGCACGCCTCCGGCGGGGCATGTTCGACGTAGAAGGCCGCTTTCTGGTGCGGATTCTCACCATAGCGCATGTCCTGCGCCTTGCGAAACTGGATGCTGAAACTGCCGCCGAAGGTCTGTACGGCCTGCGGCTGCCAGCGGCTTAAATAATTGGCGATGGCACCGTCGTAGCGCGCCGTGTGTTCAAAGGTCTTCACCGCAAGCTCGAAGCGCAACGCGTCGGAGACACTGCCGTCATCTGCGCGCATGTCATCGAGGACACGGGCATAATCCGTGCTCTCGACCACCACGGTCACGGCCGCATGATTTTTCGCCGCGGCGCGCAACATCGTTGGGCCGCCGATGTCGATGTTTTCGATCGCGAGCGATAGATCACAGTCCTCGCGTGCCACCGTCGCTTCGAACGGATAAAGATTCACCACGACCAGATCAATGGGTGGGATGTCGTGCTCGCGCATCGCTCGGATATGGCTATCGAGATCCCGCCGGCCCAGCAGTCCGCCATGTATCCTGGGATGCAGGGTCTTGAGTCGCCCATCCAGCATTTCAGGGAAGCCGGTATACTCGGAGACTTCCACGACGTCGATACCGTTTTCGGCCAAGAGCCTGGCGGTGCCGCCGGTGGACAGGATCTCGACACCGAGTTGCTGTAGTTGTCCGGCGAATTCGACAATGCCGGTTTTGTCAGAAACGCTGATAAGCGCGCGTTTGATGGTTGTCATGTTAGGTATGATGGTTAAGTGTTGGTGGAAACTACGTGCGCCCGGCGTTTAATCCCAGGGCACAACTGACGATTGTTAATCGTTTCATTTTGCACACATCATTCATAAAACGCAGAGGACGCAAAGACACCAAGGCGCAGAGAAATGCAATAATTGGTTCGTTTCAAATCCGGCTTATCTCTCATCGCGGTGGTCGATATCCACTCAAAAATACTTTGCGTCTCCGCGTCTTTGCGTTCTTAGCGTTTATTACCAGGGTGCAACTAACGGTGGCTAATGATTCGAAGTCTTACTTTTCCAGCCCGTGCAGTTTCAGTTTTTTGCGCAAGGTGTTGCGGTTGATGCCCAGTATTTCCGCGGCCCGGCACTGATTGCTTTCCGTGTGGCGCATGACAACCTCCAGCAACGGACGTTCGACTTCTGAGATAACCATGGAGTAAAGATCCGTGGTCTTCTCACCATCGAGATCTCGGAAATAGCGTTCGAGTGCACGTTTGACGCAATTCGCCAGTGGACCCGGCTCCTGCCCTTTCATGCCGCCCGCCCCGCTGCTGTTTCTAGCTGTCTGCCGAAGAAATCCCGCGTCAGATGCAGTTGCTCCTCTAGTGTTTCGGCGCGGTTGACCCGGTTGCGGAAGGCCGCGCCGCCGACAAGGCCTTTGCTGTACCAGGATATGTGTTTACGCGCCACACGCACGCCCGTGTATTCCCCGTAGAACTGGTAGAGGTTTGCGAGATGCGCCAGCAAGGTGTCGCGCACTTCCTCCACCGCCGGCGAGGGCATGTGGGTCCCGGTGTCGAGATAATGGGCGATCTCCCGGAAGATCCATGGCCTTCCCTGCGCCGCGCGCCCGATCATAATCCCGTCGGCGCCGGTATGGTCCAGCACCTGTTTTGCCTTCTCGGGTGTGGCGATGTCGCCGTTGGCGATGACCGGTATATTAATCGCGGCCTTGATAGCGGCGATGGTGTCGTACTCCGCTTCGCCCTGGTAGAAGCATGCGCGGGTGCGGCCATGTACCGCCAAGAGCTGGATACCGGCGGCTTCAGCGATCCGGGCGACGCTTACGCCGTTACGATTCTCTTTATTCCAGCCGGTACGGATCTTGAGCGTCACGGGCACGTCCACGGCCTTGACCACCGCTTCGAGAATTCGCGCCACCAAACCCTCATCTTGCAGCAGCGCCGAGCCGCAATAGGCATTACAGATTTTTTTTGCCGGGCAGCCCATGTTGATGTCGATGATCTGGGCGCCGCGTTCGACGTTCATCTTCGCCGCTTCGGACATGAGCGAAGGTTCCGCGCCGGCAATCTGTACGGATCTCGGCTCGGTTTCGCCGTTATGGTCCGTGCGGCGCAGCGTTTTTTTACTTCCCCATAAAAGAGAATTCGAAGACACCATCTCGGAGACCGCCATGCCGGCCCCCAGTTGCTTGCACAATTGGCGAAACGGACGGTCGGTCACCCCTGCCATCGGTGCGAGGAACAGATTATTGTTCAGTTTGTATGGCCCAACTTGCATACTGGCAGATCATCAACCGAGGAAAAGGGGAAGGGGACGGATCATAACCAAAAATGCGCGGGCGAGGGAAGGGGATAACGTGGCATGACGCGCAGGCCTGGGAATTCTCGCGAGCAGGCGGCGTCCGCGGGCGCTAAGGCTACGTTTTTTATATAATTTTATGAGGGTAAAAGCCTGATCTCGTAGCCCTCGGCAGCGAGTCCCTCATTAGTGATCTCCAGTTGCGATTTGATCGCGATATTCGGCGGCATGGACCGGTTGGTGTCCGCATTATCCCGCAAATACTGCTGCGCGTTGAAGCTGCGCCGGGCAATAACCCGACCTTGCCGGTCAAGAAGGCTCACTTCCAGCAATGGGAAAGGCTGAGAGAAGGTGGCGCGGTTGACCAGGGTGGCCCGGATACGCAAGGCATTTTCGTATCGATGGTGTACCGTTACCCGGGTGTGGGTGAGTTCAATCAAGTTGACGTCCTGCCTGGGCTTGATTTGGCAGTTGAGAATGTCACAGGCCCTGACGACATACGGCTTTAATTCCTGCTCGCGTGCGAGTTCGCTGCTGTAAAAGAAAACGTATTGGCCGGCCAGGACGAGCAGCAGCAGGAAGCTCCCAAGCGCCCAAAAAAACGGCCGGGTCCGCGGCCGCGGTCTGCCGCCGAGCAGCAGCTCTTTCACGGTAGGCAAATCGGTCGGCGGTCCGGGCGCTGCCCTGGGCTTTCTTGCTTTCTCCCCTTTCGATCCAGGTGCCACCGCTGCAGGCTGCCCGGCCACGGATTGTGATTGCGGTGGCGACATCGCTGCCGGGACAGCCTCGGGGAGCGCTTGTGTAGCCTCCGTTACCAGGTTTTCATCGGCGCGAAAAACAGCGGTGCATTGCCCGCAGCGCACCAGCCCGCCGCGCTCGGACAGTTGTTCCGGCGTGACGTGGAAGACCGTCTGGCACTGTGGGCAGCGGGTATACATGGTTCTAGTCTAGTCGGTCGCAGGGCGCGCGTTTCGCGCCCGCCAGCATGGCCC
>JGI24023J19991_10003425_pt1 | contig 11168 bp, 7 predicted proteins | sample Cruoilmetagenom1_FD_19991 | JGI IMG/M metagenome (IMG submission 19991)
ATCATGAATTGAGTTCAGGAAATATTCCCTGTGTTCGTAGGATTGATGAGTTGGAAGTTGCATGAAACGAAAGGATTTGATTAAGAAATTGGAGAAAACTGGATGCATTTTGCTGCGGCATGGTGGAAACCACGATTGGTACCATAACCCGATTACAAAAATATCCCAGCCTGTTCATTGCCACAAAGAAATCAAGGAATTTTTAGCCAAGCATATCTTAAAAATGATGAAAACTTATTGACCCTTGGCTTACGAGTAGTTAACCACATTGTTTTACAACGATAATAACACTGTTAAAGTAGGTAGCGTCCCCAAAGCTCCTTGATATGACAACCGCGATAATTCGAATCGGAAGAGAATGGTAGGATTGAGTGGCATTTAACAGAAAAAATTCGTAACTCGTAGCTTGGTTGTTCGATATTCGATTGTTAATAACTGCTTTTTTATATTTTCTTGGCGACTTGAGCGTAAGCGGACGTGAGGAAAAAAGGTTTCACGCAAAGGCGCCAAGTTTAAAAAAAACGACCTTTAAATAGGCGTCTCCGTCGCACCCCGAATGAAAGATAAACTTGTCTTGTGATGGGCGTTCGAAACGATCTCAATGATCGAACCATTTCCTCTTAAAAACCCAATTTTGCCTCAAAAAATTAAGGGTGTAAAACGATTGTCTTTAGATCTTTTATGCTATAATAACTGTGTATTATCTTGGGCGACCCCATATCAACGCAAAACACGCAAATCACAAGAAATGAAAGTGAAACTCATGAATGTCTTGCGCAGACTTGTATCAAGAGGCAGGGTCTTCTATCTATCCATAGGTTCATCCAAAACATGCCCGATTTGCGAATGGACTGGGCACTCCTTCATCAGGCGCTCCCATCAATACAAACCGGGGCCTACATATATTTGTCCTTCTTGTGGATCGTCTGAAAGACACCGGTTCGCTTATTTCTTGCTGAAAGAAAGACTTGCTCGTCATTCGGAGAAAACCCTCCATTTTGCTCCGGAAAGATGCATTGAACCGTGGCTTCGCTCAATTTCAAAGGAGTACTTGAGCGTTGATCTGTGTTCTACGAATGCAATGCAACACATGGATATTACCAACCTCACGCTGGAAGACGATAGTTTCTCATTAATATGGTGCTCACACGTCCTGGAGCATATTACGGATGACAGCAAGGCCATGATGGAGTTGTTCAGGGTTCTGAGGTTATCTGGCATAGCCGTTGTAATGGTTCCTGTGTACGGCAAAACAACATACGAGGATCCTAAGATAACATCACCTGAGGAAAGATTGAAACATTTCAAACAAAAGGACCATGTGCGGCTTTATGGCCAAGACATTCGGAGTCGCCTTGAGAAGGTTGGATTTCATGTAGAAGTATTGTCTACATCGGATCTACTGAAAGATGATGTGACAAAATACGTCTTACAATATCCATCAACCAAGGAAATCTTTCTTTGTACTAAATGAAGCACTTAACCATCATACTTATCTTGACAGCGTTACAGGCCTTAGTTGCTATCTTTTGTGTTCAAGCCGCTGAGCCGCCATTTATATACCCTCACCCCTGGCAGTCGGTAAATGGTTTGGGTGAAAAAGAGATCAACAAATATAAAGAATATGTATCGCCTATCATCGAGATGCCGGATAAAGCAATTGTAGCATTAATTCCAGTTCGCAGGCCAGTTGGAGGTGACCTGTCACAATTAGGTGAGGAGTACAAGGGGACAATAACATGGACTCCGGAATATCCCGATTTCTTGACTATCAATAATATTAGATTTATACCCGAAAAACAATTTTCGCCAACGGGAATTGAGAAGGTAGAGGGGCCTGACGGTCAAATCTTTAATTACGAATATGTGATCGGTAAAAATAGCAAAAAAATCTATATTACTTCCGTTCGTGACGCAGTCGCCCGTGACTGGCTCCGAGATGCTGCCTATAAACTTGCCCGGTTATACATAGCAACTGGCCAGGATGTCTATGCCCATAAGGCCGCTGTAATTATAGCCGCCTTCGCCGATGTTGTGCCGTTCTATGCTATTCATGGCAAGCCTTCAGGCAAGGGAGATTCTTCCTTCTATAAGGAAGAACCATACCCGCAACATACGGGCAGGTGGGGGACCTTGTACACGGTAGAGTTGAGATTGATTGAACCGCTTGTCTTGGCCTATGATCTGATTCTGCCCAGTGGTGCTATACAACGATTAAGTAACGAATGGCGTCGTGATCTCAAAAGTGACATTGAGAAAGGGTTTCTGCTCGATTACTGCTTTCTTATACAGAAATACGATCAATGGTATGCCAAAACACGGGCAACACGCACCAACAACCTTCAACCATACAAGTGTCGTGGCATGATAGCCATAGGGCGTACCATCGAACGGCCTGATCTCATTCACTATGCGTTTTCTTTTATTGAGGAGATGATTAATAGGCGGTTCGGCCTTGACGGAGTTTTTCCTGAGTCTCCCTCTTATCATAAGCAAGTGTTAGGTAACCTGAGCGTTGCGCTCGGTTATCTAAGGGGTTATAGCGACCCTCCGGATTTCACAAATCCAATGACAGGCCGTCGTTTTGATGATTTTGATCCTGATTCGGTGTTCCCGACGTTTAAAAAAGCAAAAGGCTTTTTAAAAGCGTGTTCGTTCCCGGACGGAACGCCTATGGGGGTTCATGATACCCATATCAGGCCCGACAGATTGTTTAAAAGGGATATAACGACGAGTCGTATTTGGCCGTCGTTTGGCCATGCCGTACTGGGACGAGGTCACGGTGACCATCAGTTTGAGGCCCATCTTGATTATGGATTTGACTACAGCCATCGTCACAATGACACCCTAAATCTTATATTGTGGGCCTGCGGTGAAGAGTTGTTATCGGATATCGGCTATACGTATACTTATCGCGGTTGGGCGACAGGGTCTTTGTCACACAATTTACTGGTTGTGGATGGTATGGTACAGAANACCGGCATATTAAATCCTGAACATCCGGAAAACGCGANCGGCGGTCGTATTAAAACCTGGGCGCCCGTTTCAAATGGCTACGGAGTGATTGAGGCTGAGGATATAAATAGCTACCCGCAATGTTCGACATACAGACGTACCATTATGGTTGTTGAAGATGGTGTTTCTAATACCTTTTTGGTGGATGTGTTCGAAGTAGACGGTGGAAGTCAACACGACTATATGGTGCATGGCAGTGCGGATAAGGACCAAACGCTTTTATTTAAGAAATCGGCGGTATTTTTTGCCGATTCCCTTGCGTCGGATGGTAAGATTCACATGCCGACAGTAACAAAGGAATTATATGGAAGCGCTTACCGATATCAAGATTTTGATAGCTATGGTGTCACAAGCCAGTATTGGGGCAATATACGAAAGGTGAAGAAAATATCAGGTCAAGGGCCATGGGAAGGGATCTTCTCTGGAAAAAAACATACTGATTCACGGTTACGAATGCACCTGCTGGCGCCAACAGATTGTGTATTATATGTTGGCGAGGCGCCTTCAATCCGCCGGGCCAATGAAGATCCTTCAAAAGTGGAAAACTATATGATGCCCATACTTACGGCACGGCGGTCAGGGGATAGGCTGGTAAGCCGCTATGTAGTTGTATGGGAACCTTTTCGAGAAAAGCCATGGCTGAATTCAGTCAAACTCGAGCACAACTCAAAAGATGGAATAATCATCACAGCCGGCACCGAAAAGTCCCTTTTTACCATTTTCTGGACACCGTTTGAAAACAGCACCCTGGCCTATGGCGAAATGCAATTTGATGGGCGTTTTGGCGTCATTCATCAGCAGTTTCATCGAACGTGCCTTTCAGCAGTTGATTCTGCGCTTATAAAATCAAAAAACGTTACTTTGGAAGGGGCGAAGGAAATAATTCTTACCGTAATAGATGCAGGAAAGGACGAAAAAGGAGACTTTCTAAAGGTTTCAAATCAACTTAATCTTGACGGTCAAAAAGAACAATGGGGCATTCTGTTTTATCCCGGAAAACATACACGCGCAATTCAGCTTGGCCCAATTGAAAAAGGTGATATGGTTCGGTGTCCTCAAGGGCATGGGCTGATTTATGATGCAGACAAATCAACATGGTATGAGAAATATTCTCCTGGCCGTACCTTTAAAGGGCTCCTTCGCCTACGTTTGGTTAGACGGTTATATGAAGAGGCTGCCGGCACCCACGATTACAAACTGCGAATAGATAGGTCGGTCGATTAATAACCTGCCAAAGGAAAAGTACCGGTGCATGAGTGAAACAACAAAAGAATTTAAGAGACAACTGCCTCGAAATTCGGTCTTTCAGGTGCTGGCATTCGGTGTCCAGGTGGTTACTGGTATTTGTCTGGTGCCCTATTTGATTCGACACCTGGGAACCGCAGCCTATGGGTTGATCCCGGTGGCAGGGATGCTGACACAGTATGTGAGTTTGATATCTCAGAGTATATCGGGCGCCGTGAATCGTTTTCTGACCATCGCGCTCCAGAAAAACGATATCAAAGAGGCGAACCGGGTCTTCAGCACCGCTTTCTTTTCATACCTTGGCATCGGATTGGTGCAAATTCCATTCTTTTTGCTTGTCATATACTTTGCGGACAGCATTGTCACCATTCCGGATGAACTTTACATCGATGCGCTTATTCTGCTGGCGTGCAGCGCTGCTGCATTCATATTAAATCTGGTGGCAAGCGTTTTTGGCGTGCCCATGTACGCATACAACCGTTTGGATCTTTCCCGGAGTATAGACATAAGTCGTTGTCTTTTTCGTATCGTTGGAATTATTGCTCTTTTCATATGCCTGGGGCCTGCCTTGCGGTATGTGGGGTATGTGGATTTGACAGCGAGCTTTCTCCTCTGCATCGCGCAGGTTGCCATTGCCAAACACCTGGCACCGATGCTGAAACTGCGCCTGTTTTATTTTGATAGGGCAAAGATTAGACAGCTGCTCGGGATGGGCGGATGGCTCCTGATCAACACGGTTGGTACGTTGCTGTTCTTGCGGATGGATGTGTGGGTGTGCAACCGGTTTGTGAGTGCGGACGCTGCGGGCGAGTATGCTGCGGTGTTGCAATGGGCAACACTGATCCGTAGTGGCGGCGCTATCACAGCGGCAGTGGTTGCGCCCATGATGATGATATACTATGCCAAGTCGGAGATAGAATCTTTAATTCGTATCAGCAAGGTCTCCGTTCGAGTGCTCTCCCTTGCCTTGGCCGTTCCCATTAGCCTGATGTGTGTTTTCAGCCCATCGTTGTTGCACATTTGGCTTGGCTCATCCTTTATGAAATTGGCTCCGCTGATGGTTATCATGCTCTGTCATTTGGTGCTCAATGTCGGGGTAATGCCCCTGTTCAGTATCCAGGTGGCAATGAATAAAGTCCGTTTGCCGGCATTGGTGACCTTGCTCATGGGGGCGTTGAACCTCGTTTTTGCCATTGTATTTATCAAGTATTTCGATTTGGGCATTTATGGCGTGGCCATCGCGGGTGCTATCGTGCTTACATCTAAAAATGCTTTGTTTACACCTGTCTATGCGGCAGTAATGTTACGGCGACCATGGTATTATTTTTTGACCCCCTATCTGTCAGCAATCGGCCTCATGATTGGGTTGATGACGGCGGGTTATGTGTTGCGTTTATATGTAGCTCCTGTGTTGTTACTCCATTTTGCACTGCTCTTTGTGTTCATAGGAGCAATAGGGGTGGCGGCAATCTGGTTTATTCTGCCGAGAAGTGATTGTCGATCGATTCTTGCTCTGCTGCCGGGAAAATTGGGGATTATGCCGGCAAGGAGTAGTGGCGGATGAATCAAACAGTTTGGGGTAAAATATCAGATTTGGTTCTAAAGCACGACTATTGCTGTGGTTGCGGTGTTTGCGCAGCTGTTTGTGCATCTGGTGCACTTGAAATGCACTTTAACGAAAATGGCGAATACAGGCCCTATTTAACAGGCAAATGCACCAATTGCGGCTTGTGTGGCAACGTGTGTCCATTCATGGACGGGAATGCCAACGAAGACGAACTCTCTAAGGATCTTTTTGCTGATGTGCCCAACATTAAGCATAAAGTTGAGACGGGCTACTATCTTGATACTTTCGTTGGTCACGTCGATGACCACAATGCAAGATTGAACAGCGCATCGGGCGGAATGGCAACCTGGCTGCTAAATAAATTAATTTCGGAAAAGGCTGTAGATTACGTTCTGTGTGTTTCTTCAAATAATGCCCCCGATCAACTGTTCGGATATAAGGTCTGCATAAATGCAGAAGCTGTCCGCAGCTGCGGCGGCTCCTGTTATTATCCTGTGACGACGCAGGATGTACTTTCCTTCGTTTCCGAGAATGATGGACGATATGCAGTGGTCGGGTTGCCTTGCGTGTGTAAAGCCATACGGTTGGCCCAGAACCAGTCGAAAAAACTCCGTTCCCGTATTAAATATCTGGTTGGTTTGGTATGTGGTCAAACAAAGAGTAGGTTCTTCGTGGAATATATTTGCGCGATTGCAGGTGGTGATCCACACCGACTGTCGAAAGTGCGATTTAGAGTAAAGGACATGTTGCGACCGGCGAATGACTTTGGTCTGAGATATACCTGTGGAGATGGTGGCGGTGCTTTCACGGAGGAAGGGACGATATTTTGGACGAACGGCATGAATGATACATGGACCGAACGCCACTTCACGCCAAATGCATGCAATTTCTGTGATGATATTTTTGCGGAATGTGCCGATGTGGTATTTATGGATGCATGGCTTCCCGAGTACCGCCAGGATTGGCGTGGGCATAGTATGGCCTTATGCCGAAAATCGGAGATTTCTGAGTTGTTGCAGAATCGTTCAAACGTTAGAATCAAAGAAATTCCTATCGAAAAAGTTATAAAGAGCCAATGGGGGGTCTGCAAGGCAAAGCGGCGTGATCTTTCATATCGATTGTTTAAGGCAAATTCCCAAGGAAAAGCGGCGCCTGTGAAGCGGATTCAACCGTCCAACACAACCATCCATTTTTTGAATCGCTTGCGTGTTTGCTGCCTCGGAAACATCAGCGAGGCCTCTCCTATAAACTGGGTGGCCGCCGGCAAGGATTATTTGCAGTACAACTTGCTCATGAAGAAGCTTTTAAACAAGATGGCGGTCATTAATAAAATTTACATCATACTATTATATCCATACATTTTGCTAAACTATGTAAAGAAAATATTCAAAAAGAATTAAACAGAAGGAACCCTCAAATGAGAATAGGGACGCTAACACTCCACAGAAGTCAAAATTATGGAGGATTACTGCAAGCCTTTGCATTACAGTATGTGTTGAAAGCTTTGGGTTTTACATCGGAAATTATAGATTATTGGTATCCCGGCAGCAATGAATCCCTGCATGGACCCACTTTCGGAGATTGTAAGACGGTAAAGAGTAAGGCTATGTTTGTCGTCGATCAACTTATTTTTTCAATCGGATCTCTTCGCGGACAGAAATTGTTGCGAAGACAGAGATCAATTGATTTTATAAAAAAATACTTATCCAAAGATTCATATGCAAACTACCCTTGGTTAAAGGAAAGAGCGATCGGCTACAATGCATATATTTGTGGGAGCGATCAAGTGTGGAACCCTCACTTTCGTGCATCAGATGAAGCCTTGCGCCTGGAATTCGTACCGGAAAACTGCATAAAAATATCTTATGCAGCGAGTTTTGGTGTGTCAAGTTTGCCGGAAAATCAAAAATCCGAATACAGGGCGGCGTTACAAAGATTCGACCACATTTCTGTTCGTGAACGGGAGGGGGTCGAGATCGTTAAAGATGTCTCTAATAGAAGGGCTAAATTGGTTTTAGACCCCACCCTTCTTTTGACATGTGATGAATGGCTCGCATTGATACCTCGATTAAAAACAGATGAGAGGTACATTCTTTGTTATTTCCTGGGTGAAAACGATGCCACGCGGAACACCGTATATGAATATCAGAAAAAATGTCCTATGCCTATCTATACAATTGGATACCACCCGTCCAGGTTGTTCAATAAAAGATTTAAAATGATAATTGATGCCGGTCCCATACAGTTCTTAAGTTTGTTTGCCGGCGCTTCAATGGTTTTTACCAACTCATTCCATGGCACGGTTTTTTCAACTTTATTTAAAAAACCATTTTGTACGTTTGTCGATACAAACAAAAGCAGAAAACAAATGAGTTCAAGGATTTTGAGTCTGACAAATATGTTGGGTCTTGACGAAAGAGTATCTGGATATAGAAAAAACCTCGATGACACCCCAATTGACTATAATCGCGTGGAATCAATTCTTTCAGTAGAAAGAAAAAAGTCTATCAAATTTTTAAGAGAATCATTATGCGGTGCTTGTGAATAGCGCAAACAATAGATCGGTTAAGTCTCACATCATGATCCACCTGGATGGCAAGGAAGGTGGCGGTATTAGAACCATCTCCGAGGCATGGTATCGGGGTTTTGTGCAAAGAGGCGTTCATGTCAGTTACCTTATGAACCGGAATGGGATCTATGCCAGAGAACTATACGATAAGGGTCGTGAAATTTACTGCGCCGATATGGGTGAGATTCGAAACGTATCTCGGAATATAGCAGGAATACGCATGCCGGATGTCGTGGGGTGGAGTCGTTCAATGTACGCAAGGAGACGCGTTCGGAATCGGTTTGAAGATATTTTGCAAGACGTAAAGCCTGATGTCGTGTTGGGAAATGGTGCGAGTAGCGCTGCGATAATTGGGCCTGCCTGCAAAACGTGTGGGGTTGACCTCGTGTCTTGTTTTCACGGGATCAGTCACCCCAGCGATTTTCTGGCAATTCGAAAGCGTGTTATTGCCTATCTGGTGAACGGTTATTGCCGAAAAATTATCGGCGTGTCTCAGGCAACGCTTGCATCGATAATCCCGTATTTAGGAGTTCCCTATGGCGTAATATACAACTCTGTGCCTGAAATTGTTGTCTCCGAATTTCATAGACAGCGATTGCGAAAAATGTGGAATATATCCGATAAAACAGTTGTATTCGGAAGCGCATCTCGAATAACCGCTTCTAAGGCGATACTCCGGTTTGTCGATGCGGGCAAGAATTTTATGGCGTCAAACCCATTTGCTCCCGTAGTCTTTTTGATCGCCGGAGAACCGCGCTCAAAAAATGACCAGGAATATCTCGACACAATTCTAAAAAAAATAAACCGGGAAAATTTACAGGCGAAGATTCTTTACGTGGGGTATCAACCCATTGCTGATTTTTATTCTGCCATCGATGTGTTCTGTCACACCCATGAAGGTGTTGAACCTCTTGGATTAACGGTTGTTGAGGCGTTGTCTGCATGCTTGCCGGTGATTGTATGTGATAAAGGCGGCTTTCTCGAATTTCTCCCTGATGATATAGGAATTCGATACGATGGGGCTTCTCACATAAAACTTGCTGAAGCTATGCAGAGAATGCTGGATGTTTCATTACGCAAGGAGCAGTCTGAAAAGGGACGAAATTTTATTTCGAGTGGATATATTTCTTACTCGCAGTGGATCGATGCGTGGTTAAATATACTTAATAATTACAAATTGATGAACATTACAATTTAAATGTCTATCTTGATATGGCAAATTTTGAACAGCACCCGTTAGGTTGTTTGCATCAGCCAAATGATAAATCACCGATAACAAATGCTAAGCACCCAAAAGCCATACCTGCCATAAAGCGGCTTAAAGCTTTTTTCATAACAGTTTCCTTTGGCGGGGGATTTTTTGGTTTCAACCTGCTCTTATTGACTTTTGTAACATTAGGAATCGGGAATACGAGTAGAATTTTCACTGTACCCTATCGCATAGGCTTTGTTTTGTTCTCATTGGTCTACATAATTTATGGAATATCGAAACGCTCATTTGTAAATCTTAGGCTGCTTTGGCTGCCCTTGCTAACATTTTGGCTCTTATATTCTATACAAATCGCATGGGATGGGTATTTAGACCCGATCTATNTAGGTATGCCTCCATTAGAATATATCCAAAGGGCGATTGGAATNACATGTATACCTATGTTTATTTTCTTAAATCGATTAGGTGATGNTGGAAATAAGTGGGCTTTTCGAGCAATGTGGCTTACCGTTTTGGGATGTTGTTTATACTCTCTTGTATATTATCGTGAGGCCATAGAAGTAGGATACAGGCAATCTAAATATGGTAACGATGTAAATGTTGCTTATCTGTCAACGATAATGGTTTCATACTTCGGTGTAATCGCCTTTTGTATTGCTGTACAGCGTTTATCCATTAGCTTGTTAGAAAAAGTAAGCATGTTTAAAAAAATTTATCTATTGGGAGCCTGTTTTGTGGGGTTGGTAGTTCTTTTTTTAGGTGGTACGCGGTCAGCTCTCATAGCTAGTATCTTGGTACCTGGAATTATATTTATTTCTAGCACGGGCAAACGCAACTTCGCTTTGAAAATCAAAATCTTTATGATGTTTGTATTTATAAGCTTTATTTTTTTTTTTGCGATGGAACATTTCGGCGCAGAAATGACCCGTCGCTATGATGGAATGATTACGGGTTTGTCAGAAGGGTCGACTGAGGTCGGCGGCGGCCGCCCTCTGCTTTATAAAGATACCCTATTGCAGATATTAGAGAGTCCAGCTTGGGGAAGTTGTCTTGAACTTAAAACAATACACTTTTACCCTCACAATCATATTCTTGAAGCATTTATGGCAACCGGTGTATTGGGGGGTGTTTCTTTTCTCATATTGAGTTGGACTGCAATAAAAAGATGTTTTAAAATTTTACGACAAAAAAGAGAATATGGTTGGATAGCATGCCTTTTTCTTATTTTTTTTTTAAAAGGGTTATTCAGCGGAAGTATCATCGGCTCTCATTTATGGTTTTCGATGATGGCAGTTTATTCTGTACCGCTCGAGAAAAAAAATTTTACGAATCCACTTGACCAAGGATTCGAAGATTGAAGCGTCGTGTTAGTAATGTTAGGGCCTCGGAAAAAATTAAATCTACCATCTTACTTGTCTTTTTGCCCGTGTTCAGCGTTGCGTCGACGGCCACATACAACCAGTATGAAACCATCGATGCGCCTTGCCTGATCTTATATAAAATCGGCGAACAAAAATTTTGCGTCATCCCGGTGGATTTTATTTTTTCGAAGGCCCTTAGGT
>JGI24023J19991_10003426_pt1 | contig 11163 bp, 10 predicted proteins | sample Cruoilmetagenom1_FD_19991 | JGI IMG/M metagenome (IMG submission 19991)
AAAGCCATTGCAGAAGTTGGATTGCCGGTCGTGTTATATAACGTTCCAGGTCGTACCGGAATAGATCTTCACCCGGGAACCGTTGCGAGACTCGCAAAACTTCCTGAAATCATAGCAATTAAAGAAGCCAGTGGCAGCATTACCCAGATGGCGGAGATCAGACAGCATTGTGGTGATCAACTGACACTTTTGACCGGCGATGATGCCCAGACATTACCGGCAATGTGCATGGGCGGGGAAGGTGTAGTCAGCGTTCTCAGCAACTTGCTGCCGCAAGAGATGGTTGAGATGTACAGGAATTGGCAGGAGGGCGATACGGCGAAAGCCATAGACAGCAATGCACATATTTTCCCAATGATGCAGGCAATGTTTATGGAGGCGAACCCGGTTCCTGTAAAAACTGCAATGGCAATGAAAGGGATCATTAAAAGTTCAGAGGTAAGATTGCCCCTTTGCAGCATGTCCGATGAAAATGAAAAAGAGCTGACCAGGATAATGCAAGAGGCAGGTATTCTATAAATAATCAAAGTATTATTGGTCTGATAGTTAAACGTACTCACGGGGAGAACCCATACATTGGCTCTAAAAAATGCAGATGTCGTTATCGCTGGTGGTGGTGTTATCGGTTCTGCTATTGCCTATTTTCTAGCTCTCAATGGGGTTGAAGTTGTCCTCCTGGAAAAAGAAGGGATAGGCTCAGGAAGTTCGGGAGCATGTGACGGCGCAGTACTCATGCAAAGTAANAAACCAGGTATTCATTTAAAAATGGCAATGGAAAGCCANAAACTTCTTGNAGAANTGCAAGNCCAGTTNCCGGTACCCTTTGANTTAGAGAAAAATGGNGGGCTGATTGTCATTGAAACCGAAGAAGAACGTAAATTGATGNAACAGCATGTCAAGACNCAGCGTGAAGCAGGACTGGATGTGGAACTGATAGATGNACAGCAGCTTCGAACATTATCNNCACACTTATCTCCACATCTGCTGAGTGCGACCTATTTATCATCTGAAAGCAAAATCAACCCGATGTCCCTGACTCTTGGTTTTATCAGAGGGGCAATGCAACTGGGTGCGGACATTATCACAGGCACCAGGGTACTGAATATAAAAACAAACGGGAACCAGATAGTGTCAGTCCAGACGGATAACGGAGAAATTGAAACCCATACGGTCGTTAATGCGGCGGGTGCTAATGCCGCGGAGATAGGGAATATGTTGGATATCGATATTCCGATCAGGCCTAAACGTGGGCAATTACTGGTCACTGAAGCCCGACCGGGATTACTGAAGCCATGTCTATTAACAGCCAGCTATATTGCCGCAAAGCATAATTCACCGTCGAAAAATAAAAACAGTGGAGGGTTGTCCATAGACCAGACCCATAATGGCAATCTGCTGCTCGGATCAACGCGCGAATTAGTCGGATATGATAAACGGAATACTGCTGACGGATTGAAACAGATCGCATCCCGNGCTGTACGTATTTTACCTGATTTGAAAGACATGATGCTGATTCGGGCATTTGCGGGTCTAAGACCCTGTACACCCGATGGCCTGCCAATTTTAGGAAAAGTTGAAAAAATAAAAGGTCTTATCATGGCAGCCGGACATGAAGGAGACGGGATCGCATTATCTGCCATAACCGGGAAACTTATCAGTGAATTGATCATAAATGGAGAACCGACCGTTTCCCTTGAGAACTTCAACCTGAATCGCTTTTCCACTGATCTGATATGAACAGTCCGGATGGTGTGTCAATGGATAATTTAAGAGTGGGAAAAAAGCAGGATGACCGGGCCTGTAAATCAGTCGAGTTGGGAAAAGAAATCATCTTTTACGTTAATGGCAAGCCTACACAAGCGTACCAGGGCGAAACAATTCATGCGGCGCTGATTTGTGCCGGATATCGACAATTTCGCAAAAGCAAAACAAATCAACCACGAGGTGTCTTTTGCGGAATGGGTGTCTGTTATGAGTGCCTGGTTTCAATTGACAGTGGCCCCCGGAGACAGGCCTGTGTAACACTGGTTGAAGAAGGTATGGAGGTCCAGATCGATGCCGGCTGAAAAATATGATGTTGCTATCATCGGTGGTGGTCCTGCCGGTATGAGTGCTGCATCAATCCTGGCCGAACATTCTGTCAAAACTCTCCTGATTGATGAGAATGGACGGCTCGGTGGTCAACTTTGGCGAGGCTCTGCAAAACCTGCAGGGGTATCCAGGTTTATTAATCCGTTGAATAACAAAATTAATCTTGCGGCAACAACAGGTTACCGCAACGGCAGCCTTCTTGTTCATTCACCCGCATGCGTGCTCGGCGTTTTCCCTGAGAACAACATCCTGCTTTCTTCAAAGGAAGAGGGGATAAAAGAAGTCAAGGCACAAAACATCATATTCGCGACCGGGGCCAGGGAAAAAGTGCGACCGTTCGAAGGTTGGACATTGCCGGAAGTTATGACAGTGGGTGCGGCACAGATATTACTAAAAAACCACCAGGTTTTGGCAGCTTCAGAAATATTGCTTAATGGTACGGGACCATTGATATATTTGTTGGCCGGTAATATTTTAAAACAGAATGGCAGGATTTCAGCCCTTCTTGATCGCTCAACTTTCACGAATTTACTGGCAGCAACCCGGGTGATAGGCGGTCAACTGCCAAAACTCGGACAAGGATGCTCTTCACTTGGTTACCTGCTGAAAAACAGGGTTCTTCCAAAATATCGCAGGCAAATAATCAAAGCAGAAAACAAGGGTGATCTTATAGAAGCCACTACAGTAGAAATTTCATCCGATGGCACTATCGTAAGTGGCAGCAGCCGGCAATATAAAACGCAAATAATTGCCGTCACCAATGGTTTTGTCGGCAATATCGAACTACCGCAGGTTGCCGGCTGCGAGCTGGAATATTCATCAGCTAAAGGCGGATGGTTTGTCACTGTTGATTCGTCAATGGAGACTTCTGTAAACACTATTTTTGCAGCAGGGGAAATAACCGGCATTGCAGGTGGCGACAAGGCAGTGATAGAAGGGCGATTAGCAGCGCTGTCAATTTTGCACCAATCAGAAAGAATGAGCAAAAGTGACTTTGAAAACAAGCAAAAACCATTGTTGGTCAAGCGTAAACAGTACCAGCGCTTCGGCACATATTTGAACCATCAATGGGCGATACCATCTAAAGAGTGGGACACTATTGACGACGATACGATCATCTGCCGCTGCGAGGATATCACCATTGGCAAGCTTCGCAGCTGGATAAAGACCGGCTTTACATCCTCAAGTGTTTTGAAAAGAGCCACTCGCTGCAGCATGGGGAACTGCCAGGGACGTACCTGCGGTCCATTGATTTACGACATTTTAGCCGCCTATGCGCCTGCCACCAATAAAAGACCTTTTTCTGCTCGAATGCCTGTAAAACCTATACTTCTGGGTGACCTGGCACAAGTTGAGGTGATACAGTGAAACATTATATTGATTCAGAGTGGGTCGATAAAGATGATAAAATAGGTGTTTACGACCCTTACGATAACTCTCTCATTGATTATATTCCAAAGGCTGACATATACGATGTGCAGAAAGCTCTGGACGCTGCGGAGAAGGGCTATCATATCGCAAGAAAAATGCCGGTACATGAAAGGGCACAATTATTATATTCAACCGCTGACATAATAAAGAGAAAAGCGGAAGAATTTGCCCGGTTGCTGGCAAGAGAGAGTTCAAAGACCATCCGGGAGGCCCGAAAAGAGGTCGGCCGGTGTGTCAACACCCTTACAGTATCTGGAGAAGAGGCCAAAAGAATCCATGGGGAAACCATCTCTTTTGATTCATATCCTGGAGGGGAAAATAGAAAGGGGTACTACTATCATAATCCCATCGGTATTATATTGGCCATAACACCTTTCAATGACCCGTTGAACCTGGTGGCGCACAAACTCGGCCCCGCTTTTGCCGGCGGCAACAGTGTTATTCTAAAACCCTCCACGGTCACCCCTCTTTCAGCAATCAAATTGGCTGAAGCATTCCTTGAGGCTGGATTGCCACCTGGGGTCCTGCAGATTTTAACAGGAAACAGCAATGAGATTGGCATGCCCCTGATCAGGGATGAACGTATCAAGATGATATCTTTTACCGGCGGGATCAATGCAGGGAACAAAATTGTCTCCATCAGCGGCATTAAAAAACTGGGAATGGAGCTGGGGTCGAACTCTCCCGTAATCGTCTGGCGTGACTGCGATATCGATTGGGCTGTGGAATCATGTGTATCTGGCTCTTTCTGGGCTGCCGGCCAAAATTGTCTTGGAGTACAGCGCATATATATCCACAACGAAATATATGAGGAATTCAAAAGTAAATTTCTCAAAAAGACCCGCCAGTTAAAAGTTGGAAACAAACTCAGCGAAGAGACGGACATGGGACCGATGATCACCTCCACAGAAGCAATCAGAGTAGAAAAACTGATCAATGATGCAGTCAGTTCGGGTGCCAAGGTTCTGTGTGGAGGCCAAAGAAATGGCGCCTTTTATGATCCCACCGTATTAGAAAATGTGCCAAAAACATGCCAGGCATACCGTGAAGAAATATTTGGCCCGGTTGTACATCTTTTCCCGATAGATGACTTTGATAACGCCATAGAGGAAGCGAACAGCCTGGAATTTGGACTCCATGCCGCCGTATTTACCAAAGATATCAACCTTGCGTTCAAAGCTGCGTATGAAATAGAATGCGGGGGAGTGATGATCAATGACTCAACAGATTATCGTCTTGATTCCATGCCGTTTGGCGGTGTTAAAAATTCAGGCCTTGGGCGGGAGGGCATAAAATTTGCTCTTCAGGAAATGACAGAACCGAAAGTCATTTGTTTTCATCATAATTAATGCCTTACTCCAGAACTTCTGTTATAAAAAACAAGAAATCGAGGAAGGTTGTTTTAAAATTCCGATTTATTCGGGTTAAAAAAAGTTCGGCCTAAGACTTTTCAGGCCATAAACCCACTTTGATTTCCTGGTTGACTATCTGATTGTTCCTGATCTTTTCAAGCAACTGGTGATGCATCTCGGCGATGGTCTGCAAATGTCCAGGGTCAACAAATTCAGGGGCAATGGCAGCCATCGGCGCCAGGACAAACAATCTTTCATCCCGGCGGGGATGGGGAAGAGTCAATCTCAGATCTTCCAAAACTGCAGAACCAAAGTATAACAGGTCAAGATCAATATTGCGATCCTGATAGCCGTTGTTGTCACCATCCCTTACCCTGCCCAAAATGGCTTCTGTCTCAAGAAGAATATCAAGAAGGGCATGGGGGGGGTGGCGGGTGGAAAGGCATCCTGCCGCATTGGTAAACCAGTGTTGACTGGTCATATCAATCGGAGCCGTAATAAAGGGAGGAGATAAAGCCGTAAGGGTGATGCCTTCATGTTCTCCAAGCAGAGTCCATGCCTTTAACAAAGTATGCGCACTGTCCCCCAGGTTTGAGCCCAGAGCCACAAAGACATCTCCCGTATCCACAGTCAAATTCTCATCCATGCAAATTATTAATTCTTTTTCAGATCAGCCCCAGCTTCCTCATGGCATCCTTCAATTGTGCCAGGGTACCATCATCAATGGGAGCAATGGGAAGCCTCGGCAGGCCACTCTTAATTTTACCCATAAGTTCCACTCCCATCTTCGCAGGTGCCGGACTGGGAGCAGCGAACATCAGTTTCATCAGGGGATACATTTTATAGTGAAGTTCATTGGCCTTTTTCAGATCACCGCCAAGAGCCGCTTCCATCAACTCAGCCATACCTTTTGGATAGACATTGCCAACAACTGAGATATTGCCATGGGCCCCGACACAAACACTTGGCATTGCCGAAAAATCATCTCCTGAAAGCACGATAAAGTCATCAGGGCAAAAGCGGAGAACATCAGTCATCTGCTCCAGGCTGCCGGCTGCTTCCTTAATACCGATGATATTATCCAGTGCTGCCAGACGAGCCACGGTTTGAGGCAGCATGTTCACTACCGTTCTGCCGGGAACGTTGTAGAGAAACATCGGGATATCCACCGTCTCTGCAATCTCTTTAAAATGAAGATAGATGCCCTCCTGACAGGGCTTATTGTAATAAGGCACAACAGAGAGGACAGCATCCGCTCCACTCTCCTTTGCGCTTTCACTCAGTTCTATGGCCTCCAGAGTGTTATTAGCTCCTGTTCCGGCAACAACAGGTACACGTCCGTTGACGGTTTTAACGGTAAGGTCTACAACCCTTTTATGTTCATCAAAATCAAGGGTCGCCGATTCCCCTGTCGTACCGACAGGTACGATGCCATGGGTTCCGTTCTCTATCTGAAACTCGATCAGGTCAACAAATCCCTGTTCATCCAGCCGGCCATCGATAAATGGGGTTACCAGTGCAACGAGTGCTCCATGAAATTTTTTCATAACTCCTCCCGATCCATTTTCTTATTACCAATCTGCACGATCCCTCAGAGCAGAGATTCAGCCGTTAATTGCCCTTCATAAATACATCTCGCAGCTCCCTGTAAAAAAACATTTTCCGCCACGGGTCCATCCAGCAAGTCAAATAAAATTGTCAATATACCTCCGCCAGAGGTTACCACCTCTACCGGAGAGTCCATACCCCTCTGCATTGTTGCAAAAAGAGCAGCAGCTACAGCACCGGTCCCACACGCCATGGTTTCATCCTCCACCCCGCGTTCATAAGTGCGGACCTGCAACCTGCCGTCATCAAGTATCCGGACAAAGTTGGCATTGGTTCCCTTAGGTTCAAAAAGTTCATGGAAACGCACCTTGCGGCCCCATTTTTTCACCGGTGTATCTTCTTTCTCAACGAAAATTACCGCATGGGGAACTCCGGTATTGACAAATGCGATTTCGTGCTCTTCACCATCAAGACTCATCGACAGACCCAGTCGGAAGTCAAAAGGCCGGGTCATTTCCAGACGTACAATTTCATCACCTTCCAGAATTTCCGCTTCAACTACACCCGCCGTTGTTTCAAACTTCATTTTGGCACCGGCTATATTATGCCTGAATGCGAACCTGGCGACACACCTGGCACCATTGCCGCACATTTCCGCCACAGAACCGTCACCATTATAAAATTTCCAGCTAAAATCAGCCTCACTCGAATTTTCTACGAGAATCAAACCATCAGCGCCAACGGAAAACATACGCCTGCAGACCTTCCGGGTAAATTCACTCTGCTCTTCCGGGGGAACAGCTGAATTTCTATTATCAATAACAATAAAATCATTGCCTGTTCCATTCATTTTTTCAAAACTGATGGGGAAGGAAATGGTCATAACAGCACTCCTTGGGCTACCGTATTGTCGCCTCTCGGGACTTTTCACTTTCATTGACCGGTTTTGCCTGATCAATAGCTGTTACTGCCCAGTAATATCGCTTACTGTCTTCTGCTTGAGTGTCTACAAATATGGTATATGCCGGGTCAACATTACCAAGGAGTTTATAGGTATCCTTGTCCGCTTCTCGACGGTATACCCTATAGCCCCCAATATCGACGACACTACTCTTATCCCAGAAGATCTTCACTCCTCCACTTGTCCACACTGCAGTCACTCCTGCAGGCGGGGTCGGCGGAGTCATGTCTACAGGAGTTGAAGCAACATCTTCACTGACACCTCCATCGACAAATTCATCTCCATGGGCCAGTTTACTTTGAACGGTATAAAAATATTTCTGTCCGTTGCGTACCTGACGATCCACGAACTGTGTGGACGTCAGAAGTTCACCGATTTTTTCAAAATCTTTCCCACCTGCACTACGAAGAACCTGATACTTAATCGGTTTTTGCACCGGCTGGCCGTCAATCCGTTTAGTCACCGAATTCCAGCTAAGGGTAATCTCACTATCACCGGGTACTGCTGTCACATTTTCAGGGGCTGCTGCAGGTTCAAACCAAAGAAAAGAAACGACATTTGAATCATTACTTGATGCCCACCAGCTGGTTCGGGAACGAACTTTAAAAAAATACTTATGCCCGGATTTGAGCAGGGCGGATTTGTAGGATCCACGTCTTCTCATCTCGCCGTCGACAGGCACACCTCCCGGGATGTCAAGAGGTTCTGCAAAAGGAATCGGACAATTCCCGCAATACTGATCAATGGGTATCTCTGCCCTGAAAAGCTCAAAAGAGTCAATTACCGAAAGTGAAGTTCCTGATATCGTTTTAACAGGATAAGTCCAGTTGAGCCTGACTTCTTTATCATTGACGGTGAAGCTTAAATCTTCAATTGCCCGGGGCACCACATTTTCGGGAGGTACCGGTTCGTTTTTATACCCGCACCCACCCATCAGAAAAAAAACCGCCCCAAAAAGGAATACTCCGGTAATCTTTACCCTGTTTAAACTTATCATTACACAATCCCCAATTTTTTTTCCGCCTCACCAACTGCTTCCTCCACTCTCTGCAGAGAAGTACCACCCGTTGATAACCGGCTGTTCACAGATCCTTCCACGCTGAGCACCTCAAATACGTCACTATCAATTTTCCCGGAAAACAGAGCCAATTCATCTACGCTCAGATCTTCCAACTCACACCCCTTCTCCAGGCAGTAAGCAACTGCCTGACCAACGATACCATGCGCTTCCCTGAAAGGTACATCTTTTAACACCAGATAATCCGCCAGATCCGTCGCGGTAATAAAACCGGTTTTAGTAGCCTCCGCCATACGTCCTGTTTTAAACTTGAGGTTCTCCAACAGCTCAGCCATGATCGCAAGTGAAGAGGATACCGTATCCACCGCATCAAAGACCGGTTCCTTATCCTCCTGCAGGTCCCTGTTATAGGTGAGCGGCAACCCTTTTACCAGAGTAAGCAGACACATAAGACTGCCGACGACCCTGCCGCTTTTACCTCTGATCAACTCCGGAATATCAGGATTTTTCTTCTGGGGCATTATGGAAGACCCGGTGCAAAACTTATCTGATATATCGACAAAAGAAAATTCCTGGCTCGACCAGAGCACCAGTTCTTCGGACAGCCTGGAGAGATGGAGCTGGATCATGGCACAGTTGCTGGTAAATTCTATGGCAAAATCACGATCTCCTGCAGTGTCCATGGAGTTTGTGGTAACCCCGTCAAAATCAAGGGCTGCTGCAACCTGTTCCCTGTCAATCGGCAGGCCGGTACCGGCCAGCGCCGCACATCCGAGTGGAGAGAGATTCATGCGTTTCCGGCAGTCGGTCATACGTGATTTATCCCTGGCAAACATCTCATAGTAGGCCAGCAGATGATGGGCTATCTGCACAGGCTGCGCCCTCTGCAGATGAGTATAACCGGGCATGATATGTCCAAGGTACTCCCTTGCCAGCGTGACAAAAGCTCTATTTACACCATCAATCAACTCGATGATCTGGGAACACTGTTCCCGCAGGTACATCTTGAAATCAAGCGCTACCTGATCATTCCTGCTGCGTGCGCTGTGCAGCTTTGCTCCTGCAGGACCGATACGATCCACCAACTCCTTTTCGATATTCATATGAATATCTTCCAGCTCCGGTTTGAACTCAAAGGAACCCGCTTCAATTTCTCTGCCAATCTCGGTCAGACCGGTCACTATCGCCTCCAGTTCACTGGAGGAGAGTATACCCTGGGTCGCAAGCATCGCAGCATGGGCTTTACTGCCGGCGATATCATATTTGTATAGACGTGAATCATATTGAATGGAAGCTGTAAATGTCTCTACCGAGGCAGCTGTTCCTTCTGCAAAACGACCACCCCACAGCTTTTTCGATCCACCCTCTTTCTTATCAGTCATAGTAGTTTGCGATCCTTCCTTCCTGCCCGGTCTTCTGCAATGCATTGATCTTCAAACGTAAACCATTAAGGCGGATAAACCCTGTTGCATCGGACTGGTCATACACATCGTCTTCTTCAAAGGTGGCAAAACTTTCCTGATAGAGGGACTGATTGGACTTGCGCCCCACCGGAGTGCAATTGCCCTTGTACAATTTCATCCGCACAACTCCATTAACGGTCTTCTGACTTTCGTCCATGGTCTTTTGCAAAAGCTCTCTCTCAGGTGAGAACCAGAAACCGTTATAGACAAGCTCTGCATAACGCAAAATCAGAGAGTCACGGATACGCATCACCTCACGGTCCATGGTGATAGTTTCCAGTGCAATATGAGCTTCACGGAGAAGCGTACCTCCGGGGGTTTCATATATTCCTCTCGATTTCATTCCGACAAACCGGTTCTCAACCAGATCAAGACGCCCGATCCCATTGGCCCCTGCCAGCTCATTTAAACGCAGGAAAAGCGGCAGTGGATCCATTTTTTCCCCATCAAGTCCAACCGGATCGCCACCATAAAATTCAATCTCAAGATATGTCGGTTTATCAGGCGCATTTTCCGGTGAAACCGTCAATTCATACATCGCCTCGTCCGGTTCTGTCCATGGATCCTCAAGCATACCGCCTTCAAAGCTGATATGCAGCAGGTTCTCGTCTGAACTGTACGGTTTTTCTTTAGTGACAGGAACAGGGATGTTGTGCTTTTCAGCAAATTCGACCAGTTTCTTTCTTGAATTGAGATCCCAGGTTCTCCATGGAGCAATAATCTTCAGAGATGGGTCTATGCCGATATACGCCAACTCAAAACGAACCTGATCGTTTCCTTTACCAGTTGCTCCATGGCTTAACGCGTCGGCACCCTCTTCTCTGGCAATACGGACCTGCTCCTTTGCAATAAGCGGTCTTGCCAGTGAGGTTCCCAGTAGATATGAGCCCTCATAAATTGCATTGGCTCGAAAGGCGGGAAAGATATAATCTTCAACGAATTCTTTTTTCAGATTGGAAATGACCACCTTGTCGGCACCCGTCGCCAGACCTTTCTTCCGAATCGCTTCCCAGTCCTCTTTCTGGCCGATGTCTGCTGCATAAGCAATTACCGAGCATTTATACTCTTCTTCCAGCCATTTCAATATTACCGATGTATCAAGACCACCCGAATAGGCAAGCACTATTTTTTTTACACTCATCCTACAACCTCTATATTATTATCTTTATCAAATGATGATGGCGTCGTAAAAAATCGAGTTCTTCGTTATTCCGTCATTCCCGCGCAGGCGGGAGATAAGCGTAGACTTCGATCTAGTTATTTCAATACCTTCTGGCCCCCCCCTACGCGGGAATGACG
>JGI24023J19991_10003430_pt1 | contig 11160 bp, 8 predicted proteins | sample Cruoilmetagenom1_FD_19991 | JGI IMG/M metagenome (IMG submission 19991)
GGCCGGACTGCCACAGTTTATTGCCATGGCCATTCTGCTGAACCTAGGAGTCGGTCTTCTCTTTGGTTGGTTGTTTCATACCCTTTTGCCGAACAGTCTTGCCAAACAAAGTGGACATGCTCCGCCCGGGGAAAAACAACCCCTGCCATCTTTACCGCCGGAAGAAGAAAGGGTTCGAATGGCCTTTGTCTCTACTATTGTTGCCCTTACTGCTGTTGCTATTTTCTTTTTCTTTAACCTGGTCGCCTACGCCTTAGCCATGATTCAGATCTGCTTTATGGTGGGATCAGCAAATTCCAACGCTACCTTCCAGGCCCTGAAGGCAAATGCAATTGCCTGTTGTCTCGGTGGGGTTGCAATTATTATAGCTTTTAACCTGCTTGTTGCCGTCCCTACCTACTCTTTCCTGCTGGCCTTGACACTCCTGATTGTTTTTTTCTTCAGCCGGAAAATATATGAGGGAGGACCATATGCTGGAGCATTTATTTCCGGGCTTACTACCTTTCTCGTACTCCTTGGAACTTCCACTATGGTTGATAAGGTTGCCGGTTCAAACTTCTATCTGCGTATCGGACAGATACTTTTTGCCGGGCTGTTTTCCATAGCGGGCATTATTCTGGTTGAACACCTTCTTCGTCCCGGCAGAAAACGACGGTTATTGCCTTTGTTTTCCCGGTCAAGGTGATTTGCATGAAACCGGGCCAGTTCTTTCCTACCTGTAGACTGTCCCGTGCAGTCACGATCCTTTTGTTCGCATTTTTGCTTCTCTCTCTTGTCGGCTGCAGTAAAAGAAGTGTTTTGGTCAAAGTGCCAGCCGGTGATAATATCAGAGGTGAATGTGTTGTACTGCTTCACGGCTTGAGCCGTACGTATCGCTCAATGAATCGGATGCAGGAGACCTTGACAGATACAGGGTATCATACGGTCAGCCTTAATTACCCTTCTACTAAAAAAACTATTGAGTCCATTGCAGGAGAAGATTTTCCTCCGGCACTGGACAAATGCCGTGAGTTCAATCCGGCGGCAATCCATTTTGTTACCCATTCCCTGGGAGGCATTGTTATCCGCCAGGCTTTCAGTAAAAAAAGACCTGTAAATCTAGGCAGGGTAGTGATGCTCAGCCCGCCAAATCGCGGTAGTGCAGTGGTAGATAAGTTGAAAGACTGGTGGTTTTACATCTGGCTGAACGGGCCTGTCGGCCAACAGTTGTCGACAGATGCGGATTCCGTACCCAACCAGCTGGGCAGTGTAGATTACCCGGTTGGTATCATTACAGGGGACCGCCACGCCTTTTTTGATGCATGGTTTTCCTTTCTTATTCCCGGCAGAGATGATGGAAAGGTTTCGGTTGAACATGCGCAGGTTGACGGTATGCGGGATTTTCTTGTGGTTCATGAGAGCCACCCGTTTATTATGAATTCTGATTATGTCATGGCCGAGACTGTTTATTTTCTTAGAAAAGGTACTTTTAAGCACCAGAAGGATCCCGTTCCACCTGCGCCCGGTGCGGACTGGTTTTCTTTTACAACCAGATAAAGTGTTTATGGTTTGTTCACCAATCTTTAAGTGGGTAAAAAGGAGGTATAGCTGTGAACAGGGGCTCTGATAATAGAAAGCGGAAGCTTTGGCTCAGAGTCCTTGCTATTTTTCTTCTTGTTGCATGTCTGACTGTCTTTGCAGCCGGACTCATGCTTAAAAGGGGGATTAAGCTGGACGATTTTACCATGGGCACAGTTACAATTTCTGATTTTTCTCTGCAATGGCAGAATAAGCTGGAAATTGCGATTGGTACAATTACAGTTGGAGAGCAGGAAGATTCAGGGTTAACAAAAAAATTCAGTCTTGTGCACAAGGGTATCAGGGCGGCACATTTTCTAGGCCACTTCTTTTCAAGACTCTCAGTTAAGGCTGTCAGAATAGGATCATTGAATGGTTCCCTCCACCTTGACGGGGGGCAGGAACCATCCTTTTTCATTTTGTCATCCAATGACCTGATACTTCGATCCAGGCTGGATCTTAAAGAGAACAGTCTGGTTGTTGATGTTAAAGATCTTACCAGCAAACGGTTTAACACCAAGGCTAAAGGACAGATAAGCCTTAATGGTGGAAAAGGATATATAACAGGTACTCTCTTAGCGAACCTGGCGGGAGTTTTGCCTGTAACGCTGGATTTTACGGCAGACCAGGATCAGATGTCGTTTAGCGGCAAAGGAGCTGGTGAAATAAATAATATCACCCCGTTTGTTGACCTGTTCGGCCTGAATAATAATATCCAGCGCTGGATCACAGAGTATCTGAAAGGCAGCCGTTATAATCTGAAAATTTTTAAAGGTGTAATCCCCTGGCAGGACCCGGGACTCATCCTGGATACACTTTACGCGGAAGTAAGGGTAGATGACCTCGAGTATACTTTTGCTCCCGGTGATCCCGGCCTGGAACCTATCAGAGCCGATTATGGTGATGTTGTTTTCAGCAAGGGAGTTCTGTCCATTATCCCATATAATTCAATTTTCTATGGTCAGGAAATCAGAGAAGGATGGGTAGAAATTGCTTTTACCAGTCCGGCTGATATAATCCTCACGGTCTATATCAAGACTCCTGCCAGGGCCAATGAAGATATCCTGACCCTGCTCAACCATTATAATATTTCCCTGCCGTTCAAACAGAAAGCCGGGGAGACAAAAGTCGATCTGGTTTTGACCATTAACCTCAACAAGGGCCAGGTAGAGACCAGTGGAATCTTTCTGATCGATAAAGGTGTTATTGAGTTTGGTCGGAAAAACTATGGTGTGAAGGCTGCCAGGATTGAACTAAAAAACAGTAATATCAATATTGATGGTGTAGTCAGTTTTGAAGAACTGTTTGTTGCCGGCATCAGTGGGACTTTTGAGGGTCAAAGTGGGACGGGCGATCTGGATATTACCCTGGATAAGGTCAGTTTTGATACCGGCAAGTCAAGGGTGACTCTTGACGAATCGAAGCCGCGGCCGGTTATCAGGTACCATATCAGCCCGGATGGCGACTCCCTGGCTGGCGGAGCCTCTTCATGGAATCTGGATTCAATGAAGCTGCATCTCGGCCCTTTCACTACTCCTTTTTCCCCCGACAATATCTCTGTTAACCTTCCTCCAACTATGTTGACCCACTCTTCTGGTATAAAATCAGAAATATCAGGTTCATTTTCCTTCAAAGAAAAAAAAGTCAATATACATAGTGATCTTTTAAATTATCAGGTCAATGATCTGGTGTTGCAAGAATCAGGTCTGCCGATTTCCATCCAATATGATAAAGAATTGACGATCAGCACTGAAAAAACTTCCCGATGGAAGGTGAACAATGTTCTGACAACCCTCTATCCCTCACGGTTCAAGTATGGTGGCAATATCCTCTCTATGATCAATGGCCGAATAAGCTATGGAGATTTTTTGGACAGCCGGATTACCGGCTACTATGACAATGCATCTAAAGAGGGTACTTTTCTCCTGGAGGATCTTCATATTAAAGAAAAGGATATCGGCGACCTGTTCGGGTCGTCAAAGGGCATCCCTGTAGAGATCAGCGAAAAAGATGAAAAACTTGTTATCAGAATTCCGGAACTGGATCTTTCAATCAGTACCAGTGAAAGTAAGGGCTGGTCAGCAACCTTTCACGATCTGGCAGTTATTCACCAACGTTCACCGTTGCTGCAGCAGTATATGGTGGATTCGGGAAGCCTGACAATTTTTTCGGAAAACGGTAAAAAACCGTACAGTTTTACCGCCGATATCCCTTATCGCTATCCTTTTCTGGTAAAAGATGACACACCAGTAGCTCATTTGAACATCTCCGGGGAGATCACCGGCAGTGGTTTCAATGCCACAGTAAATGAAGAGCTGCAAATAGAGTATAGTGATCAGTTGACCATCAGTTCAAAAGACTTAAATTTTAACATTCCTGCGATTACTTCGTTTTTTAAGGAACGTCCTAAATCTGCAGTTGTTGGTTCGGAAAAGAAAGGAGCGATTAAATATACTTTCGACGCCACTGATGGCAGCCTCTTTTTCAGGCCGGGAGCGGAGATCCTGGCCGACCGGATACATATTGAGAATGTGGACGACAAAACCATTATGCGATTGGAACATGGTTCAGGTTATATTGCTTTTGATCTCAGGGAAGACAATTTTACTCTCGAAGGGAAAAAGCTGGATCATACCTTTATGAGTGCATTGGTTGAGAAGGCACAGTTTGACAATGGACAGATGAGCATGGCTGCCAAGGGGACATTCGATAAATTTTCAGCCCTGTTTAAAATAGAAAACACCATTCTCAAAAAAATGAAAGCAATGCAAAATGTTCTTGCCTTTGTTAATACTATTCCTGCTCTTATTACTTTTTCCCTGCCTGAATACAACAGCAGAGGTTTACCTCTTGATTCTGTCATTGTTGGCATGGCTGTGGAGGAGGGTATGGCTGTTATCGAGTCTTTTGAGATGGACTCGCCTGAACTTGATATTGCAGGAAGTGGCTGGGTCGATTTTCCTCAAAAGCAAATTGATATGGATTTCAACCTGTTTACCCAGGCCAGAACGAACGTAAAAAAGATTCCCCTGGCCGGATATATCCTGGCCGGCCGCGAAAAACGTCCCTCCGTCACTCTTAAAGTTTCGGGAGATTTGTACGATCCCAGGGTAGAAAACTCGCTGCTTAAACAGGCAGTTACTCTGCCCCTTGCCGTTCTCCTTCGTACTCTGGCACTGCCAATCCATTTAGTTGATAACATGACCGATTCCCAAGATGATGGGGAAAATGGGAAAAATGAACTCAACAGTGAAAAGACGAATGAATTTGATTCCTTCCATGAAGAATAGAGTACTTTCCGTTTGTCTCCTGCTTTTGGTTGGTGGCTGTGCCTCCCTGCCGCCAAATACCAATACCCCGACCTATGCTTTCCAAGATACGGCTGATACCAGGGCAGGGAGTAGATACGAAGAACTGAGGAAAAGCCATACGGGTAAGTCCGGTTTTTTTCTGCTCAGTAATGGTCTCGATGCTTTTACCGCTAGAGCAATCCTGGCACAGGGTGCGGACAGGAGTATTGATGTTCAGTATTATATGATCCATAACGATCTCACAGGGATCCTTTTTGGCGACCAGCTGCTCAAGGCAGCAGACCGAGGCGTCAGGATCCGTCTGCTAATAGACGATATGGATCTTGAAAAACGGGATAAGGGACTCTCAACGCTTGCCGCCCATTCCAATATTGATCTGCGGATCTTTAATCCGTTTAGCCGTGAAATGATTCGCGCTCCACAGTTTCTGCTTCGGTTTGGGTCGGTCACTCGCCGTATGCATAATAAATCTTTTACAGTAGACAACCAGGTGACGATTGTTGGTGGTCGAAATATCGGCGATGAATATTTTGATGCAGACCCGGACTTTGGTTTTGCCGATTTGGATATACTGGCAATTGGCTCTGTGGTAAAAGAGGTTTCTGATTCATTTGATGAGTATTGGAATAGCAGTCTAGCCTACCCTATTGCAGTACTGCGCCCTGATCTTACTGAAAAAGATGATTTGGAGGAAGGGCGCAGAAGAGTGGCGGAGTATTTAGGTCAGGATTCCGTTGCGGAGTATCTGCAATTGCTTCTCAATTCTCGCCTGGCTGAAACTATCAGAAATAATGAGGTGCAGTGGTACTGGGGAGAGGCCTCGGTGATGGCCGATAATCCTGGCAAACTGAAAAGCTATGACTTGAACCATGCCTATACCTTATCCTCCAAGATCACTCCTTTCTTTGAAGACCTCGATAAGGAATTTTTGATCTTTTCCCCCTACTTTGTGCCGGGGAAAAAAGGTACAAAGTTTCTTTCTGATTTAAGTAAAAGTGGTGTGCATGTACGTATTTTTACTAATTCGCTCGCCTCAACCGATGTGGGTATAGTTCATGCCGGGTATGCCAAGTACCGAACGACCCTGCTTCGGGCAGGGGTTGAGCTCTATGAGATGGACAAGACTCTCAATAGGAAAGAGCGTAAGGCAAAAAAAGGTGATTCCGGATCCTCAAAGGCAAGTCTCCATGCCAAGTCGTTTGTCTTTGATCGCGAGCAGGTCTTTATCGGTTCGCTGAATCTTGATCCACGCTCAATTGTTGAAAATACGGAAATAGGTATTATGGTGACGTCGAAGGAAGTCGCCAAAATTCTGGCTGGTAAATTTGATATGATGATTGAAAAAATAGCCTTTCGGCTCGAGCTTCATACTGATGAAGAAGGTATTGAATTCATTTTCTGGCATGGACTGGAAGAAGGAGAGGAACGTGTCTGGAAAGCTGATCCACATACAAGTTTCTGGCGGCGGTTCGCTCTTGGCCTGGTTAGCCTGCTGCCGGTTGAGTCACAACTCTGATCCCATGACATTTGCTAATCGCTATACTCCGATTAAGTTGGCTAATCTCCCAAATTTGCTCCTGTTAGCTGTATCCTTTTGTTGTATCACTCTCAGTTGTACATTTATTCCGGAGCATGAACAGCTTGTTTCTGTGAAGGTCGATAAACCCCTGAGTCGGAGTAACGGGGATTGCATGGAAACAGCTCCAGCCCATAGCGAAGTGAACAGAACCAGACCACTATCTGAACTTTCCCCGGATAGAATAGCCATCCTTGATTGGAATATATATAAGGGACAGGGTAAGGGATGGGAAAGCGATTTTTTGCGCCTGAGCAGTGGAAAAAATATTCTACTTCTTCAAGAAGCTCCATTGAACGATGGACTGCAGAAACTACTGCAAAAAAAAAATCTGTACTGGAATTTGAACAGTGCCTTCAAGTATAGGGGAGTTGAGACAGGGGTATTGATTGCATCGACCATCGAACCTTTTGGAAGTTGCGGCATGCGTTATACCGAGCCGCTTATCGGTCTGCCAAAAACCATCCTGATCAACAGATATGCCGTCGCCGGTTCAGCAGATGAACTTTTGGTGGCCACGGTACATGGTATAAATTTTACCATGGGTATTGGAGCTTACAAGGCACAATTTCAAGCCCTGACTGATGTGTTGAAAAAACATAGAGGCCCGCTTATCATTGCCGGTGACTTTAACAACTGGAGTGATAAACGAACTGCTGTCGTCGATTTTCTGGTGGGTGATTTGTCACTGTCGGCTCTCCCTTTTGAAGATGAAGGCCGCACAACATTTTTTGGTGACCCGGTGGATCATTTTTTATATCGAGGAATGGAACCGGTTGCCCATATGGTTCATCCGGTGACTTCATCCGATCATAATCCAATATCTGTAACCTTTAGGCTTATGCAGCGACTAGATACGACCCAAAATTAAACTGCTAATATAATGAAATATCTACTGTTTATTTTTTTTCTATGTTTTTCCTTTCCCGGGAATTTCACCTTTGCTGCAGAAAATGAGGAAATTGAGTATCTGCTCTCATATATTGCTGTAAGCGACTGTATTTTTATTCGCAATGGGACAGAGCACCCACCAAAAGAGGCCAGTGAACATCTGGAAATGAAATATAATCATGTTAAGAAGCGAATAAAAACCGCAGATGTTTTCATTAAAAAAATTGCTTCAAAGAGCAGTATTACCAGAAAAAAATATCAAGTACTGTGCAAGGGTGAGAAATTTCCTACAGAGCAGTGGCTGGAACAGGCCCTGGCATCCTACAGAATATCAGCAGGACACCAGGAGTTAAAAGGAGAAAAGTGATTATTTCAGGGCGGCTATTATTGCCGGGAGAAAAACCGGCATATCATCAGGTGTACGGCTGGTGATCAGGTTGTTATCAATCACAACAGCCTCGTCAACCCATTGAGCCCCGGCGTTGACCATATCGTCTTTGATTGCGAAAAAGGAAGTTGCCTTTCTGTTTCTGATAATATCGGCGGAAACAAGCATCCAGCCCGCATGGCAGATGGCAGCAACCACCTTGCCGGAGTTGTCGGCATCTTTAACAAGTTTCACCATTGCTGGAAAACGCCGCATCATATCCGGTGCATAACCACCGGGAATGATCACTGCATCAAAGTCATCTGCTGTGACTTCATCTGCTGAAACGTCAGCTACAGCAACCGTACCGGGTTTTCCATTGAAAGTCGCTGTTCGGCCGGAGCCAACCACAACTACTTCGGCACCTGCCTCTTTCAACCGGTAGTAGGGGTACCAGAATTCAAACAGATTGAACATCTCCTCAACCAGTATGGCGACTTTTTTATTTTGCAGTTCCATAGAACCTCCTATTGTAAATTTATCAGTAGTTAAGAAGCACCTTCACAAAAGGATAGACATTAATTACATTATGGCAAATTCGTAAAAACTCAAATTCTTTACTATTCGATCATTCCAGCCTATGCAGGTATGACGATGAGAGCAGCTGAGTTTTATACGCAAAAAAAACAATAAATGGATCAGCCTATGAAGCAGTCTGAAACAGAAATATTTATTCGAGATTTCCAGCAGAACCTTCGGAAAATCCTTATCGAGAATCCAGAAATTGAAACTGTTAATCATCTTGAGGGGTTACCTCGTCAGGATTTAAATAAGATCCTGTCCCCGAAACCTCTTTCGGTTTTTATTCCCACCAAGTACGGAGGACGAGGTGGTAAACCTGTTCACTGTCTGTCTATACTGGAGACAACTGCTTATGAATCTCTGCCTGTAGCACTAATGATGGGGATTTGCGGTTCTCTTTTCCTTGACCCGGTGGGTAAGTACGGCCAGGAAAAAGCCAAAGCTCATGTTTTCTCATCATTTCTCAACGATAATTCTTTAGGCGGGTTAATGATAACTGAACCGGAGTTTGGCACAGATGCGCTTTCAATGCGTACATCCTATTCCACATCCGATAAAGGTTATTTGTTAAAAGGATCCAAACACTGGGGAGGATTAACAGGATTAGCTGACTTTTGGCTGGTTACAACCAGAAAAGAAAAAGGAAATGGCAGGCTTGCACGTGACATCAATCTCTTTATTGTTGAGCAATCTCAACCAGAGCAGAAGATAGAGGTTGAAGAGTATTATCATAAACTGGGCCTGTTTTTAATTCCCTATGGTCTAAATAAGATAGACGTAACTGTTCCATCTACCTCAAAATTGATCCCCCATTCAAGCGGAGTTAAACTAATGATGGATCTCCTGCACCGCAGTCGCCTCAGACTTTCAGGAATTGGGTTGGGGTTTATCAAACGGATGCTGGATGAATCTATAGTCCACTGTCAACAGCGGTATGTAGGGAGAAAAAATTTATTGAACTATGACCAGGTTCAGCACAGGCTTTCACAATTGCAGGCATGGTATACAATAAACTCGGCCATGTGCCACTATACAGGCAGGGTCTCCGGTTTGGAAAATAATCTTACAACATTCGGTTTGCAGGCAAATTCAACCAAAGCTGTATTAACCGACATGATGCAGGATGCGGCCCAATCATTGCTGCAGTTGACGGGCGCTAAAGGGTATCGCAGAGATCATATTGCCGGTCGGGCTGTGGCAGACAGTCGACCATTTCAGATTTTTGAAGGTTCCAACGATGTAATGTATATCCAGATCGCGGAAGCAGTGTTGAAAGAAATGAAAAAAACCAAAGAAACAGATCTTTACATTTTTATGAGTGAGTTTGAACTGACTGAAAGAATTGCCGGTTACTACAAACATATACTCACGTTAAAACTTGATTTTGAACTATTGCAGAGAACAAAAGTGATTCTTGGTAAGATAGTTGCCAGGCTTATCACCACTGAATTTGTCCTCGATTTATCGGCTGCAGGTTTCCGCGCAGATCTGGCAGAAAATGCGATTCAAGTTGTGGGAAATACTCTTGCTGAACTGGTTTCATCTGTTTCTGACCTTCAGCCAGTTTATGTGATAGAAGAGTACCGGGACAGTAGTGACTGGAAATTGATCTGATCCGGTGAAAATGGCCATTTATTGACAGGCTCCTAATGTTGTGTCAACCTTAGAATCATGTTTAGTCGGCCGTCATTCCCGCGCAGGCGGGAATCCAGTACCACCGGCACAGACGCATGGATTTCCTCCTGCGCGGGAATGACACGAAGGCGACAGTACATAGTTGACACAACACCAGTTAAGGATAAAGAAATTGAAAGGGATGGTTATGGATCCTGCAACTGTAAATTTTACATCTTACAAAAAATCGATCAATGGTGCTCTTGATGCCATCAATGCACCTGAGCAGTTAGCGCTACAAACAGCAATCCTGATAAAGCCGAATTTAATCAACAGATCACCTCATCCCATAACCACATCACCTGAGTGTTGCGAAGCCGTCATCGAATATATACAGAAAAATTCGAAAGCAGAAATTGTAATTGCAGAGGGCTGTGGGGACGCAAACATTGATACAGCCGAAGTTTTTAAGATCCTTGGTTATACATCAATAGCTGAAAAATATGGTATCCCCCTGGTTGATTTAAATTATGGTCCAGTAAAAACATTGAAAAACTCCTCCTGCTCTGTTTTTCCGGAAATGCACCTCCCGGAAATTGTCTTTAACCATTATATTATTTCAGTTCCTGTACTCAAAGTACATTCTCTTGCAAGAATGACCGGCACCTTGAAAAATATGATGGGATTTGCGCCGCCGAAATATTATTCAGGTAGTTCCGGTGCGTGGAAAAAAGCAGTGTTTCATAATAATATGCAACAATCTATTACTGATTTAAACAGATATCTGATCCCAGATCTTTCAGTAATGGATTGCAGTATCGGCATGGCTGAATTTCATCTAGGCGGTGCGCATTGTGATCCGCCCGTAAAGAAAATAATTGCGGGCTACAATCCATGGAAGGTGGATCGCAAAGCATCAGAATTACTGGGATTAGACTGGAGAAGTATCGGGCATATTGCAGCTGGTTTTAAATCATGACTCCTGTTGGGTTTGCAGTCATTGTTGTGAAATCCATTTAATGGGTGTTTATATGAAAGTCCAGTACTATTCAGGATGAAAGGGATTCGGAGGGGTGTTGACACAACGATCCACAGCCTGCGAGGACGTTTGGCGATACTCCTCCGAATCCCTGTCACACTATTTTCATGCTTTGTTGTGAAATTCATTTAATGGGTGTTAGTACCTTACTCCAGAAAGCCTGTCATAAAAAACAAGAAACTGAGGAATGTATTTTGGAATTAAGTGGTTAAATATACAGCCA
>JGI24023J19991_10003431_pt1 | contig 11160 bp, 9 predicted proteins | sample Cruoilmetagenom1_FD_19991 | JGI IMG/M metagenome (IMG submission 19991)
GGATACATGGATATTATGAATGATAGTGCGGCTATGGAAATTTTTAAAACCATAAATCGTCATGGGATATTGGAAATTTATAATACAGATAAAACATACCACTTTAGTGTTGATTTTAGAAAAAATAAATCGGCTACAGTGACGATAAAAAACGCCATAAACCCAAGGACAGGTAACTCTATAAAATCGTTAAACATGACTTGTACCAAGTTGCATGATCTATAGTCACTACACAAGGAAGCTAATGAAATATGTATTTACTTACTTCGCTTTTGTAACCTTTCTTTTTGCAACTGGCCCTTCATATGCATACATAGAGTTAACACCCATTGCAACACATGAAAATAGTGCAATTTTATTTAAAACATATAGAAATATGAATACTATGGGGCAAGTTCAGAAGATGGTATTAGATATGGATGGCTTGTTGTATCTAGTTCAGGTATCTGGGATGAAAAAATTGCATATAAGGCCAATGAACATACTCAAAACTATAATACTATGATAAAAAGACTCAACGCATATAAAGAAAATAAAATTAATCTTTCTAACCCTGATAAAGTTCTAAAAAACATAATGGAAAAATATAATTTTAATGCAACGACACCATTGATTTACGAAAGACATAAGACTCTTGAACTTAAACTTAAACAAAGTTGCTTTGTAGGGAAATGTATTGAGAAGGTATTACCACAGAAAACAATAGAAGGCTATTACAGTGATAATATTACTGCAAGAACAAATGGATATGCATACGATTATGATGGTAATATCACAAAAAAACCATTTATCTACAAAGGTGTAGCCCTCCTTCATAATTATCTTACTTATGCGGATGATGTAAAAACATATGGTGGAGAATTTAATCTAACAAATTTTAATTTTGTTGGCGGTGCCTCTAGTTTTGATGAAATGGATATAGATGCTCTAGTCATATTTGACCCTTACTCTTTTCTTCAACCCAAAATAAAACAAGAAGTAGAAGCTGTAGCCAAATAATTATTTGAACTTTTTGATAGTACTTGACACATTAGATACAAAATCGCTACAGACTGTCGTGCTTAAGATGATACAACTTATCGTCCTTATCTAAATAGATATTATGCTATCATAACAAACGATAAGAAACAAGGGAAATGAATGTTTGATGTTGCATTTTTGACAGATGTGGGACTGAAGCGTGAGCATAATGAAGACTCAATCTTGGTCAATAAACAAACAGCTACTTTTATAGTAGCTGATGGCATGGGTGGTCATGAGAAAGGCGAGGTGGCAAGCAAGCTCCTCATAGAAACTTTTTCAGCTGCTCCTACTAAAAACTTACCTGCAAATCTCGGTGATGATGACGATACCATCGTACCCTCTTTGGGCATAGATGATGAGCTTAACCACTGCATAGAAATAGCCACAGAAAAAATGATGCATTATGTCCAAGAAAAAGAGATAAAAAGCACCATTGGTACTACTGTAGTAGGTCTTAAGTATGTGACTAACATCAATGCTTGGGCGTTGTTCCATTTGGGAGACTCTCGTGCCTATCAATTTAGCAATAACTCCATTTTACAACTCAGCACCGATCACTCAAAATATGAAGCTATGAAAGCAAAAAACATGAGTGAAGAAGAGATACTTAAGACAGGTAAAAACATCATCACTAAAGCCGTGGGGAACTTCAAAGCCTTTAAACTCGACATACAATATGTCACAGCAAAGGTGGGAGATATATTTTTACTTTGTAGTGATGGGGTAAGTGACCTGTGTACCAATGACGAACTACTCCTCTTGATCATCCAATACAAAGACAATTTAGACTTTTTATGTACGCAGATAAAAAACCTCGTTTACACAAGAGGGGCAAAAGATAACCTGTCTATCATAGCGATACAGATATAAAACGTTTATCTTAAAGGTAAAAATATGGCAAGAGAACCTAGAGTTGATACATCAGGATATTATCATCTTTCTAACCGTGGGGTTGGGCTTAGAGAAGTCTACCTCAGTCATGAAGACAGGATTTTTTTCATCTCTATGCTATGTAATTGTGCGAAACAATACTCTTTTCACATACACGGCTATGCCCTCGTAGCCAATGGATACAACATACTCATAGAAACTACGAAAAACAATCTCTCCATCATCATGAAGATGGTCAATGGTCAATACACAAGCTACTTTAACCGAAGGCAAGGAAGAAGGGGTCATCTATGGGAGGGGCGTTTTAAGTCTTGGTATATCGAAGATGCCGGATTTGTACTAGACATACTCTCTTACATCGAGCATCTTCCCATCTACACAGGTGCTACGACAGATAAACAAAACTACTTTTATGCAAGCTATAGACAGTTTATAGGTACAGATGAACGTTTACCTTGTGTACAGCAGTCCATCATCTTTAAAAAATTTAACAACATCAAAGAGATAAAACTTTTTTTCAACAAACCCATAGATTTTGAACGTATCAATAGTATCCACAGGCTCTTAAAAAAAAGAAGCAAGAAGCGTGTGGTGCGTCCTAAAAAGGTATTGGCTCCTTTACCTCAAAATTATTTTACTGCTTCTATGAGTAATGAGGAGAGAAATAAAAAGATACTCAAAGCCTATAACAAAGGGTACTCACAAGCTATGTTGGGACAGATACTTGGTATCTCTCAACAAGCAGTGTATAAAATCATCCTCAAACTGTCAAAAAATTAAAAAGATATGATCAACATGCTACATAAAACCCTAGGTATCTGCTTACTATTTTTACTTACTTTGTCACAATTACAGGCAAAGAGTGTGACCTGTGCCATACCTAAGAACATGCTTTCTTCAGTAGAACCTCTTTTTAAAGAAGAGATAACCTATACAAAGATGTCAGTTGTAACAAAAGCATACACAAGCAACAAAGATACACTTCAAGCACTTCTCAAACCTCATGTCAAATTTGCCATAGTACGCTCAGATGTACTCTTACGTTTACAAGAAGAGAAAGCCTCATGGGGAGCACTTAAAGATGCTTATATTACCATAGGTACCCTGCCCTATCTCTCTAAGCTTTACCTTGTTCAAGCAGAAGATGCCTACGATATAGACTTAAACAGTCTAAAGGGTCAACGTGTCTCCATCGGCTCTTTAGGTGAAGGCAATGCCCATGTACTAAAAAACTTACTGCATCTCAACCAGCTGAACTATGCTGTACGGTATAAAAGGATGTCTTATGAAAAGTCTCTTTTAAGTCTCAAAAAAGGCTCCATAGATGCCTATTTTGCTTTTTTACCTCCCTCTTTTGAAAATGGTGACTTTCATTTTCAAACTACGTTTTCTAACGAGGTAACCTCGTATTTGGAACAGCAAGTAGCTTTACATGTAGACTACACAGGTACTACGGTACCTTATGTACTAGTTGCGGACAAGAATGCAAGCGATGAAGAGATAGAAAACATCATATACAGACTGGAAGAAAAAAACATTTTCTCTCCTCAAACAGACGAACGCTATGGTACAGTCAATCGTTACGTCATGCAACATTTAGAACAGATACAGTTAGCTCTAAATACCAAGCCAGTTACTACCACTACCCAACAGACATATGCCCCTCGTGTATCGAGTCAACAGTGCCTCACTTATCATTATGGTTTTTTAGACCTGTTGCGTCGTAAACCTCCTTTAAAAAAGAAACTACGCATCATCAGAAACAAAAAACCTTCACGCTACAAAGAAGCAAAAAAGTACCTCCGACAGATAGAAACTGTACTGCTGAACATGGATGCAAAAAAACATACTTGTGACAAAGGTATACTCGAAGAAAAAACCAAAAAATTTAAGTCTATAGAGAGAAACGTACGGGCTTTGGCACGGTAATGCATCATCTCAGATAAGCGAAAATGACTTTTTGATTACTAATAACTGTGAAACATAGTAAAATACTTTACATTTACCAACTTTTATTAGGTAAAATCAATAAATATATATAAAATATATACTTTTTTCAAGTTTTATACTATAATATATGTAATTTACTATAAAGGCTTCTCTATGTTAGTTGGTAGAAAAAAAGAAATCCAAATGTTAAATCATGCCTGCGAGTCATCTAAAAGTAATCTAGTGGTGATACATGGACGACGGCGTATTGGTAAAACCTATTTGGTCGATGCACTGTTTCGTAAAAACCGTGAAGATTGTCTTTTCTTCAAATTTACAGGAAGTGCCGACCAAGACTCTCATGTACAAAAAGACTACTTTATTGAAGCTATCTATGAGTGGTTTAAAGAGTCGCCCCAAGTACACATCACTAAGTGGCATGAAGCATTTATCTTTTTAAAGCGTGTGATAGACAAAACTGTCAAAGAACGTAAACAGAAAGGGAAGGTTGTCATCTTCATAGACGAAGTTGCTTGGATAGATAGGCACAATAAAAATGGTTTTTTAAGTGCCTTTGGACACTTTTACAATACCTACATAGAGGCAAATAATAATCTCTTAGTCATACTATGTGGTTCCAATGCTTCATGGATAAAAAGCAAAATCATGAAAGACACAAAAGGTCCTCTCTACCAAAGAGTAGACGTAGAGATACCTATGCATCCTTTTGACCTCAAAGAGACTAAAGCATACATCATAAAAGAAAAAGGGTTTGATTTGGACGATAAAAGTATCGTCGATATTTACATGGTCTTGGGTGGTGTTGCTAAATATCTAAGCTATCTGGACGTAAGGCTTTCTATAACAGAAAATATCAATCAACTCTTTTTTACACTTAACGCTCCACTTTATTTAGAATATACCTCACTTTTTAAATCTCTTTTTTACGATAAAGCATCACAACATAAAAAGATCATGGACTTACTTGCATCCAGGCAATCAGGCTTTACCATAGCAGAGTTGGAAAAAAACTTGTCTGATATTAAGTCTTCTACACTCAAAACACATATAGATGAGTTGGTAGATACAGGGTTTATCAAAGGGGTTCAAAGAGTAAATTACAAAACAAAATTTACGAGATATATGGTCATTGACTCTTTTGTATTGTTTTATACCAAATGGGTAAAGCCTTTGAGCCGCAACGACTTAAGCTCTTATGTGGATTATTTTACAAAAAAAGTACAAACGCCCGAATATGTGATATGGTCAGGCTTTGCATTTGAGACTATTTGTATTGCCAATATTCATCTTTATTTAGCCCAAAGAGGCTTGGGTGCAGAGGTCAAAAGTGTAGGCTACTGGGAATACAGACCTTCCCGTACAGATACAGAGGAAAAAGGAGCTCAAATAGATATCCTTATCGCTTACAATAATCATGTGTATGATATAGTTGAGTGTAAGTATTACACTCAACTATTTACCATAGATAAAGCCTATGCTGAAAACCTATTGCATAAAAAACAACAGTTTATTAAGCATGGTATGGAGGCACGTAAAAAGTATGATATCAAACTCATTATGCTTACAACACACGGTACACAAGTAAATCGCTACTATAATCAAGTNAATATTGCACAAAATNTTACACTGGAAGATTTGATANACTAAGTCNATACCTTTTCCTGNACNCACNAANGACTTCAACTGGACNGTGACAGATGGTGGGGTGGTTCCGTAGGGNTTTGTAGATAAACCCTTTGTATAGCCTAGGGTACATCTACTCCCTTTAACTTTTTTTAGATAAAATAAATACCAAATTATTTGAATATCTAAGGGAAGAAGAATGAAGATAGAACTAAAAAAACTTATAGGGAATTTAGACCCCGTTGCAAAGTCTTACTTGGAGTCTGCCGTACAACACACAGTGACACGTGGGGGAAGCGAGATACTTATAGAGGACATCCTTTCTGTGATGCTCCAAAATGAAGAAAGCATCTTAAACAAGCTATTACTCCAGTATGAGATAGATGAGAGTAAAATGGTGGAGGCTTTAGAAAAAAGTGTCAAACTAGGGGTCACTAGCGAAAGTAGCAACCCTGTCTTTTCTCCTGCGCTCATCAACTGGATAGAAAGCACTTACCTCCTAAACAAACTTGAACTAGGCCTAGATGAGATAACAGACCTTTCTTTGATGTTCACCATGTTTGAAAACAGTGATCAGTACATCACAACCAACTACTTTTCTGTATTTTCAGAAGTTACCTCTTCTGAAGTAACCGCACTGCTCATAGGCTTTTTAGAAGAGGCAGATACGCATGTTCAAACGCAACAAACTAACACCTCTAAACCCCAAGGCAATGAACTCGAAAAGTACACCATAGACCTCACACAATCTGCAAAAGAAGGGAAGATAGACCCTGTACTCTCAAGAGACAGCGAGATAAAACAAGCCATAGACATCCTTTCACGTAGACGTAAGAACAACCCTATCATGGTTGGAGAAGCGGGTGTGGGTAAAACAGCCATCGTAGAAGGTTTAGCACTTAAGATAATCAACAAGGATGTCCCTAAACACCTCTACAATGCAAGACTACTCTCTTTAGACCTTGGTGCCATGCAAGCGGGTGCCAGTGTCAAAGGTGAATTTGAAAGAAGACTGCAAGCTGTCATCAATGAGATCAAAGCAAGTACTGTCTTTACCATACTCTTCATAGATGAAGCACACACGCTCATAGGTGCTGGTGGTAACGAAGGTGGTGGCGATGCTGCTAACCTACTCAAACCTGCACTGGCGCGTGGTGAGCTAAAAACCATCGCAGCAACGACATGGTTAGAGTATAGAAAGTATTTTGAAAAAGACCCTGCCCTTTCAAGAAGATTTCAAAAGATCGACCTGCATGAACCAAGCATCGAACAAGCAGTAACCATACTTAGAGGGATAGCTTCTAAGTATGAAGAAGTACATGGTGTCTACATAGAAGATGATGCACTGAAAGCTGCTGCAAGTCTTTCAGCACGTTACATCACAGGTAGACAACTACCAGACAAAGCCATAGATGTACTCGACACAGCTTGTGCCAATGTCAAGATAAGTAAAAGTAACCAACCTTTTGAACTACAACAACGTGCCAATGACATCATCGTACTGGAAAGAGAACTTGCATCACTACAACGTGATGATGATGAAAGCATCAAAGACAATGCAACAGAGATAGCTGCCCTTGCTGACAAGATCCAAGCAGAACAAGATGAACTGGCTGTAGAGACTGCCTTATGGGAAGAGCAAAAAGAGAAACTTGAAGAGATACGTGAGCTCAAAAAAGGTGAGGACAAAGAGGCATTGCACCAAGCCTATGAAGCACTCAAAGACTTGCAAGAAAAAACCACCTATATTTATGAGAATGTGACAGAAAACCAAGTCGCAGAAGTCATCGCTTCTTGGACAGGCATCCCTCTTGGTAGTATGAAAAAAGAACAGGTGAAAAATGTCGTTAACCTTTCAGGTCAGCTAAAAGACAAGATCATCGGACAAGATGAAGCAGTAGATTATCTTAGTACTTTTTTACAGATCTCCACTGCAGGTCTTAAAAAAGCAAACACACCTGAGGGTGTCTTTTTACTTGTTGGGCCTAGTGGTGTAGGTAAAACAGAAACAGCCATAAGCATCGCAAACCTGCTCTTTGGTGGAGATAGATTTTTAACGACCATCAACATGACTGAGTTTCAAGAGAAACACACAGTATCTAGACTCATAGGTTCACCTCCAGGGTATGTTGGGTATGGTGATGGTGGACAACTGACTGACCCCGTGAGAGTGAAGCCTTACTCTGTTGTCTTACTTGATGAGATAGAAAAAGCCCACCCAGATATCTTAAATCTTTTTTATCAGATCTTTGACAAGGGTGTTGCGAATGACGGTGAAGGTAGAGAGATAGACTTTTCTAACACTGTCATCATCATGACTTCAAACTTGGCCACTGATGAGATAACACAACTCTGTACTGAAAATAACGACATACCGATGGAAGATGTTTCTAAGCAGATACTCCCAACGCTTTCAAAATATTTGAAACCTGCCCTACTAGGAAGAATGAATGTCATCCCTTATAAAAACCTTTCTGTGGAGGCACTCAAAGAGATAGCGAGACTCAAACTTGGTTCCATCCAAAAGCAGCTTGATAGTAAAAATATCGACTTTGCCTATGATGACCATTTACTCGAGCACATCGTGTCTCTTTCTAATGCTACAGAGACGGGTGCAAGAAACTTAGAGCTGATCATCAACAATAACCTTATGCCTAAACTCTCTAAGGTTTTACTAGAAAGCATGGTCAATGAAGTAGCATTGGAGTCTATCGCTGTTTCTATAGATGACGAAAATGCTATACATATAGAGAGTAAGTAGTTTGAGAAAGGAGCGCTCATGAATCTAGTTTTGGAGATTATCAACACTCCTGCGTATGATGTACTTCAAAGAAGTATGCATTTTGATGCCAACGGAGGGAAGATAGGTCGTAGTAAAAATGCTACATGGACACTCAGTGACCCTACTAAAAACATGTCAAATTTACATGCAGAAGTTACTTTTAATAATGGGAAATATTATATTACTGATATCAGCACCAATGGTATGTTTGTCAAAACACCTTATAAAAAATTTGTAAAAGGTGTACCTATGGTACTTGATCAAAAGAGTGTCATTATGATAGGGGATTATGATATTGCTGTAAAGACGATTGATGGTGCTTTTATGAATAATGTTGCTGTCCCTGCACCCGTGCAAGAGGAACAACCTTCAACTATATCAGATGATTTTTTTGTAGGTAATGAGCATGAACAAGCATTTGATCTCATCCAGGAAAAACGCCCTGAAGCAAATGACATTGTATCTATTTTGGGTAACAATGTGGCCGAACCCATACACACAAATAACTCCCTACTCCCTGACCTTGACAATATCATGGGCTTAACGCAAAGTGAAGAAGAGATCGTTATCAATGATTCTCTCTCTACTCACATCGATCCTCCTACCTTTAACCATACAGAAATACCAACTCCCCAAGAAACTCCGTCTCTCCATACAGGAGAAGACAAAACACTAAAGTTGCTTGCTTTAAAACTTGGGATAGATATAAGTAATATGAAGCCAGACGAACAAGAAGCTTTTGTGTCTCAGGTAGCAGAGTTGGCACTCACAAGTTTAGAGCAAACACGCAACACAAAACATTCTTTAGATAAAATCAAGAATCACCTAGGCATGTCTGCCGCGCAGCAAGATTTTAACCCTATAAAAACATCTCCTACAACAAAAGAGATGTTACTCAATATGCATACTTACAGTCAGCCGCTTTCTGTACATGCAAAAAATATCTTTCATGAAGTAGATACACATAATATAGCATTTTACACAGCATTTAAAAATGTTTCTTTGCGTATGGCAGATAAGTTTTCTCCTGAAAAACTTTATTATGGTTTTGAGAAAAAGGGTGCGTTAAGTAAAGGTTTTACTAACAAAAAAGCGCAAGCTTGGGAAGCGTATTGTCAAAAGTTTGAAGCATTAGATGATGTGAAAGAAGAAAATGGTCTTGATATTGAAGAGCTTCAAAACGAGTATAGAGCCGTTTTGGAAACCATCAATCTAGGGTATAATAAATAAAAATTTGGAGAAGTATATATGAATAAATTAAGTTATGTCTGGGCCATAGGTCTTATGTTTGCGTTAAATGGATGTTTTTCACAACAAACAGTCGAAGCACCTGTTGAAAAAGCGCAAGCTACCACACTTGACATCGCAGTCATTGCTTCAGGAACAAGCACTCCTATGGCAGTACACTTTTTTGCACTTGAGACGGATGAACAGTTCAAAAGACTGGACTACTTTGAGCTGATGAAAAAGAAACAGTCAAAACTGGGTGGAGATATCGTTACACAATCAAAAAAGATCTTGATGCCAAGTGAGATGGAAAAACGTAGCATAAAGGTAGATAAAAATATACGATATTATGCTATTGTTGCTGGATTTAAAAATGTAGAAGACAATGATAATTGGAGATTTATCCAAGAGATCATACCTGAGAATAAAAATGATATCACACTTATACTAGACCAAAATAGTATGCGTAAGGTGAAAAAATAGTTAATTATTGCTAAGCATATTTTGCTTAGCTGTGATGATTGGGTTGAGTATGTAATCCATAATACTCTGCTTCCCATTCATAATATCTACTGTGGCTACCATCCCTATTTTTATAGGTAGTTTTTTACTCTCTTTTTCAAGATAGTTATTTTCTGTTTTTATCTTCACTGTATAATAATGTTTTTTATCAATTTCATCTATGGTAGTATCTGCACTGATAGAAACCACTTTCCCCTTTAAAGCACCATAGGTAGCAAAATCATATGCAGAAAAACGTACCACAGCAGATTGGTCTGCGTATATAAATGCTATTTTGGATGGTTCAATTTTGGTATCAATGATAAGATGTTCTTCTGTTGGAACTATCTCTGAGACTACTCCTCCTGGTTTGACTACTCCACCTAAGGTATTGTGATGCATTTTTTTGATGATCCCATTTATCGGTGATTTGATAAGTGCCCTGCGTATCCTACCTTTGTCTATATTTTTTGCCTCATGAAGTTTATCTAGTTCTGCTGTGGTTGTTTCTAATTCTGTTCTTGCTTCACTTTGAAAAGAGAGTGTCGCATGGATCATCTCCTCTTTAAGCCCTTTTATCTCAGAGTGTATCTTAGGTATAAAAGACTTTTTACTCTCTAAGTCACCTAAAATAGTATTGAGCTGTCGTAATTGTTCGTTGTGTTGCATTTTTGAAACTACTTTATGCTTGAGCATACGCTTAGAAATAGAAAGTGTTTCTTGAGAAAGTTTAGATGCTTTTTTTAGATTGTTTATCTCTATATTGACTGTTTCTAGTTCTGCATTTTTCTGTACCACTTTTTCTTTGATAATGGCGATCTTTTTTTCTAGGGTTGTCTTTTTTGCATCATAAAGCTTTTTTTCAGAGACACATTTTTCATAAAGCTTTTTATTCTCTACTGTATCTATCACAAAAGGTATTTGTTTAGATTCTGCTGTAAGTCTATATTTTCTAGCTGTAAGGGCATTGATATCTGCAGTACTGCCCAAATATTTACTTTGAAAATCAGCATCATCTATGAGGACAAGACTATCTCCTTTATGGACAACACTACCATCTTGTACAAATATCTCAGAGATGATTCCACCATCAAAACTCTGTATGTATTGAATTTCTAATGAAGGGACAACTTTCCCCTCCCCTCTGGTCATTTTATCAATTT
>JGI24023J19991_10003432_pt1 | contig 11158 bp, 9 predicted proteins | sample Cruoilmetagenom1_FD_19991 | JGI IMG/M metagenome (IMG submission 19991)
TGGCTGTATATTTAACCACTTAATTCCAAAATACATTCCTCAGTTTCTTGTTTTTTATGACAGGCTTTCTGGAGTAAGGTACTAAATACAAAAAATAGATGAAGAAAATTCCTAGACAGGTAAAGCTTGCAATTAAGTTGATCCTCAGTATTGCCTTTTTTTCTGTTCTGCTCTCTTTTGTGCAGGGAAATGAATTATTGGCACTGCTCTCACAGATAAATTGGGGCTTTTTCATGCTCTCGTTTGCTGTTACTCTGATTATGGTCGGTGCCAGTTGCGCCAAGTGGAAGATAATTCTGGACCTGAAGAAAAAAATATCTTATTTGGAACTGTTCAGGGTCTATCTTGTTGGGTATTTTTTTTCAAACATTCTACCCTCTACAGTGGGTGGCGATGTGGTCAGGTCTTACTACGCTGGAAAGCTTATAGACAATCAGTCTTTTTCTGCGGTGAGCGTTTTTGTTGAACGGTTTTCAGGTATTTTTCTTCTGTTTTTTCTGGTCATTGTTGCTCCATTACTCAGGCCTGATCTTTATCAAAGTCCGTATATCTTCCTCCCTGCCTGTGCCGGCGCTGTTTTTTCTCTCATCACTATATGGGTATGGAAGGCTCGCAACCCGTTTAAGTTGCCGGATAAAATTGCACATCTCTTTTTCCGGTTTCTCCATAGAATAGCAACAGTTCCCGGTTGTTCTTTTGTGAATGCAGGGGCGGAGTTTCTTGAAAAGCTATATTTTGGGATTATCGAGCGATTAAAAAAACTGCGGCAGGAGCTTGATCTTGCGATAAGTGCTGTGAGACAGGATAAACTATTTCTATGGCGGTTAATTTATTTAACGGTACTATTCTATGTTCTGACATGGATTAATGTGTACACTTCCTACAGAGCTTTTAATGTACATGTGGACTTTATTGCTGTCTGTGCCTTAGTTCCCGCCGCAATGCTTGTGGCGCATTTGCCCGTGACACTTCTTGGCAATCTTGGTTATTTTGAATCAGTGTTTGTTTTTTATTTTCTTCTCGTGGGTGTAGGTGGTGCCGAGTCTCTTGCCATGGGACTCTTACTCCGTCTGAAAATGCTAACCATGGGGACGGCGGGTTATATAGTCTATTTAACATATAAGCAGAAATATGAGGTTGACCTGGAAATTGGTGCGAGAGATGAAAATATTGAAAAATCATAGCCTATCTTTGATAGTCTCGTAGAAAAAATACAAAACCAGATGGTTAAGTAAAAAATTGCAGATGTAGAGATTTTACGACGCCATCATATTTGGAGATACCATTTTGCTATTGTCTGTTGTAATCCCATTGTTGAACGAGGAAGAAAATATTCCACTGTTATACGATGAACTGGTTGAGGTTCTTTCTACTCTTGAGGAAGGATATGAGATCATCTTTATAGATGATGGCAGCACTGATAAAAGCCTTCAATTCCTGAAAGAGATCCAGGAAAAGGACAGTCATATAGTGGTTGTGAGTTTCAGGAAGAACTTTGGTCAGACTGCAGCAATGGCTGCGGGGTTTGATTATGCCAAAGGGGATATTATCATTACGATGGATGCTGATCTGCAAAATGACCCTCATGATATTCCAAAGCTTCTGGAGCAGGTAGCTGCCGGTAATGATGTTGTCACCGGCTGGAGATATGATCGTAAAGACGCATTCATCAACAGGAGGCTGCCATCAATCATTGCTAATAAGATCATATCTAAAACTACCGGTGTCTGTATCCATGACTATGGCTGTACCTTGAAAGCATTCAAAAAAGAAGTGGTAAAAAATATTAAATTATATGGAGAAATGCATCGTTTTATCCCTGCCATAGCCAGCGGTATGGGGATAGATTTTACCGAGGTAAAGGTGAACCACAGGCCGAGAAGATTTGGTACTTCAAAATATGGTATTTCAAGAACTATCCGTGTCATCCTTGATCTGATAACCGTGAAATTTCTTCTCAGTTATGCAACGAGACCGATCCAGGTTTTTGGTTTTATGGGTGTTGTCTCAGGTGGGATCGGCTTTTTGATTGCTCTGATAATGACATTGCAACGTCAATTTATGGGAACTCCTCTTGCAGACAGGCCTCTTCTTTTGCTTGCTGTAGTGCTTGTTTTTATCGGTATTCAATTTATAACTCTTGGGCTTATTGCCGAATTGCAGGCCAGAACCTATCATGAGTCTCAGAATAAGCCTGTATATCACGTGAAAGATGTTTTCGGGGCAGAGGGGCGTAGCGCAAGAGAGTGATGTCAATCAATCAAATATTGATCGATATCATCATACCCAATTGGAATGGTGAGCATATGTTGGCAGATTGTCTGCAATCGTTGAGTATGCAGACTTTCTCAGGTTTTCGAATCATAGTTGTAGATAATGGTTCAGAAGATGGATCCGTAGCTTTACTTAAAACGGAATTCCCGCAGGTTCAAGTTTTCAGATTTGATGAGAATAGAGGTTTTACAATTGCAGTAAACAAGGGGATCAGCGAAGCGGCGGCTCCCTGGATACTCTTGTTGAATAATGATATGGAGGTTGCACCTGATTGCCTTGAAAATCTTCGGCTGGCCATAGAGAAGTATCAGGATTACCAGTTTTTTGCCCTGAAAATGTTGAATTTTCATCAACGCGATCTCGTCGATGGGGCAGGGGATGCTGTTCTCAGGGGTGGCGTCGGTTATCGTCTCGGTACCATGGAACGTGACAACGACTATTACAGTGCGGACCGAGATACTTTTGGTGCCTGTGCCGGGGCAGGACTGTATAAACGTGAGCTATTTGAGAAAGTGGGAGTTTTTGATCCGGATTTTTTTGCCTACCTTGAAGACGTTGATCTCAATCTGCGGGCAAGAAGGCNTGGTATGAACTGCCGTTACCTTGCATCCGCAATGGTATACCATATAGGCAGTGCCACTTCCGGATCTAAGATTAATGAGCTGACCATTCGCCTCTCTACCCGCAATAATTTAAATGTTCTTCTGAAAAATTATTCCCTGTGGATGTTTATTCGCTTTTTGCCGTCCATTATCGTTTATCAACTGATGTGGGTTCTTTTTTCATCTATTAAAGGAATGATAGTCCCCTATTTCAAAGGAACGGGGGAGGCTGTGATGACATCTGCAAAATTTTTTGAAAAACGTAATGCAATTTTACATCACAGGAAAAATATTCCCGAAAAGGAATTTATTGCCATGATAAATTCGGCTGAGCAGGAAGCGGTAAACTCTATTATGGCGAGAAGAAAGGCGGCCGGGAAAAACAATTTCCTTTTACTCTGCTACAGTAAGCTCTTTCTATAACCTCTTGCAGTTATGACAGGTTTAATACACATAATCATCGTAACTCATAATTCATCCGATGTTTTACCCAGATGTCTGGCGCATCTTGCCGGTCAGAGTGTTTCAATAACCTCTATTACTATTGTTGACAGTGGCTCAACTGATACGCACTATCTGGATGATTTTGCAAAAAAGGAAGGGATCAAACTCATTTTGTCCGACAATATTGGTTTTGCCAGGGCTAATAATCTTGGTTACAGTGAAATAACTGACCGGGATGGAGTCGTAGTGTTTCTCAATCCGGACACTTTTCTACCGGAAAATTTTCTCTCTCAGGCTGTTGAGGTTCTGAGCGAAAATCTCAACGCCGCTATTGTTTCAGGCAAACTGCTTGGTTTTAACCCAGGACAGGGGGAAAAAACCGGTAAGATAGATTCTACCGGTATATTCAGAAAATGGTATGGCCGCTGGTATGATCGAGGAAAAGGCGAAGATGATAGTGACCGATATAGTCTCATCCAGCAGGTTCCTGCAGTTTGCGGCGCCCTTATGGCCTGTAGAATGGAGTCGTTGCACAGATATAATGGAGAGGTTTTTGACAGCGACTTTTTTTTATATAAGGAAGATATAGAGCTCAGTCTTCGTTTGCGCCGGGATGGCTGGAAACTGATATACGACCCTCGTCTTGTCGCCTGTCACTGCCGCGGCTGGCAAAACAAAAGGGGGAGGGTTCCGTTCGCACTTCGTTTCATGGCAGCAAAAAATGAAGTAATGCTCTATCAGAAACATCCTTCACCGTATATATTGTGGGCTTTTCTGAAATATCTTCTGGTTGGAATATTCCGGGTTTGAAATTTTGGAACCAGCTATGATTAATGCAACTCGTAAAAAGGTCATTCGTAGTTCCAGATGGCTAAGACAAAAAGTTCGATATACGAGGCGTAGTGTTTTTCTCAGGCCCTCAACGATACATATGGTATGTTGAGGTTCTGAGAAAAACCTACAACGAAGGAGACCGGACTTTTTACGACGCCAGCTATGATTAATGCCGCTCAACCACTACCGTCAATCAGTGTTATAGTTCCTACCCTTAACGGTGAAAAAACACTGGAACATTTTTTTTCCAGTCTGCATCAGCAAAACCTGCAGCCTGCCGAGATTCTTGTTGCCGATTCTTCCTCGGAAGATCGCACCGTGGCTATTTGTAAAGAAAATGGTGCAAAAGTCTGGTCAATATCACAGAATGAGTTTGATCATGGCGGCACCAGGACATTTCTGGCAAAACAGGCTCTGGGGGATATTGTAGTTTTTTTTACTCAGGATGCAATTCTGGATGGCCGCGATGCACTCAGTCGGTTAGTTAAACCTCTTCTTGAATTTGATACATGTGCAGGATCATACGGCAGACAACTTCCACAGCCGGATGCAAGTTGGCATGCAACCTTTCTCCGGGAGTTTAATTATCCGAACAAATCGTATCTAAGAACATTTGCTGATAGAGAGAGGTTTGGTTTAAAGACAATTTTCACTTCAAACTCTTTTGCGGCATATAAAAAGGAGCAGTTATTTGAAGTAGGCTGTTTTAAGAACGGTTTGATTTTTGGTGAGGATACCTGTACTGTTGGAAGAATTCTTGAGGCCGGGTATACCATCGCCTATGTCAGTGATGGTGCAGTATATCACAGCCACAATTATACTCTGGGCGAAGAGTTTCGTCGATCTTTTGATATTGGAGTATTGCACAGTTCTGAGAAATGGTTACTCAATACATTCGGTAAAGCTGAAGGGATTGGATTGAACTATGTTAAATCTGCCCTTGCCCGACTCAAAAAGGAACATCGCTATCTCCTGAGTCTTGATTTTATTCTACGGACAGGTATGAAATTTCTTGGATATAAACTTGGGAGAAGTTTTCAAAGTCTGCCAGTATCATTGCGACCGGTTCTCAGTATGAACTGTAACTGGTGGCGAAAAGAAAAGTATGTTATCAATTAATCTCCGGGAGCAGAGCTCCCTGATTGCCAGGCTTCTGCATTTGATTGACTGCTGTACGGTAGTTGCTCATTTATCATTACTGGTTTTATGGTACAGGGTGCCCTGGAGCCCTTACTATAACCGTCTACTCGTCATCACTTTTGTCCTCTGTTTCCTAAGTTTTCAGTCTTTTCAGCTGTATCGATCATGGCGGGGCTGGAAATATTTCCGTGAATTTTTGGTGATTTTAAAGGCCTGGGCGGCAGTAATCGGTCTCTTGCTCTTTTATTTTTTCATCTTTAAAATATCAGACGGCTATTCAAGGGTAGTTTTCTTTGTCTGGTCGATAACAACTCCTTTCCTTCTCTTTTTCCTCCATGTTGTAGCGAGAAAGGCACTGCGTATGGCCAGGGCAAAAGGAAAAAATGTCAGGCGAGCCGTGGTCGTTGGAGCCGGAGATCTTGGGGTTAACCTTGTAAAAGAAGTTGAGGGAATGCCCTGGTCCGGTATTGATGTTCTCGGCTTTTTCGATGATAAGGTAGATGAAGAACTGGTAACCGAGGTTTACGGTAAACCTGTTCTTGGCAATATATCTGAGATATTCGGTTATTTAACTACCCATGATATTGATTATGTATATATTGCTCTGCCGATGAGAGCCGAGAAAAAGATATTTACTATCCTGCGAGAATGCAGGTCTCTCGGGGCCCGGATTTACCTTGTGCCGGATCTTTACGTTTTTGGCCTGCACCATGCCGAGATACAGTCACTGGGTGAGCTTCTTATCCTCAATTTTAATCCNAATACCGAATGGAAACGGNGTTTCGATCTTCTGTTTTCTATTGCTGTGCTGGTTTGTACCGNACCTCTTACACTTATTATTGCCTTATTGATTAAACTCAGTGACGGCGGGCCGATTTTCTATCGTCATAAGAGAATTACTGCAACCGGTAAATCTTTTAATTGCCTAAAATTCAGGACAATGCGGGTTGGAGCAGAAGGTGATCTGAAAAGACTCCTTGCTGGAAATGATAAACTCAGGAAAGAGTGGGACCATAACTTCAAACTGAAAAATGATCCCCGTGTCACCAGAATCGGTCACTTTCTCAGGCGTACGAGTCTGGATGAATTTCCTCAGTTTATTAATGTACTCCGGGGGACTATGAGTGTTGTTGGCCCCAGGCCTATTGTTTATGATGAGCTCAGCGATTTTTATAAAGAGAGTGCCGGCAGATATTGTTCTATGAAGCCGGGAATTACCGGGCCATGGCAGATTGGGCNCCGTTCGGATATCGAAGAGTATGATGAGCGGGTTCGTTTGGATGACTGGTATATTCTCAACTATTCNCTCTGGAATGATATNAAGATAGTAGCTAAAACNGCTTTAATTATNGTGAAGGGTAATGGTGCCTACTGAATTTCAGAGGTTACTACTGGAGAATGTGCATATGGTGAGTGTCTTTGCTGGGAAAAATATTGTTATTGGGGTTACTGGATCAATCGCTGCATTTAAGGTGGCCGGATGGGTCAGCACTCTTGCCAAGGAAGAGGCTAACGTCTCAGTCATCGTGACTGACAGTGGTACTCGATTTGTTGCTCCGCTCACCTTTTCTGCACTTTCCGGCAATAGAACCCATGGGTCAATGTTTGAGGGGGATGACGATTCTATGATCCATATAAATCTGGGTCAGGAGGCGGATGTTTTGCTTATTGCCCCGGCAACGGCAAATACAATCGCTAAACTTGCAAATGGTATCGCTGATGACCTTCTCACTGCAACAGCACTTGTAACAAGAGCCTCAGTGCTTGTCTGTCCGGCAATGAACAGCCGGATGTATTCACATCCGGTCACCGGTGAAAATATTAAGAAACTGAAGAAAATCGGCTATCATATTGTTGATCCTGCCCATGGGCTAATGGCCTGTAAAGATGAAGGGGAGGGCAGGCTGGCAGAATGGGGTGATGTGGCTGAATATCTGGCAAGAGCGCTTACATCACAGGATCTCAAAGGAAAAAAGGTGCTGGTGACCGCCGGACCGACCCGTGAACAGCTTGATCCGGCCAGGTTTTTAAGTAACAGATCTTCCGGCAAAATGGGGTATGCCATGGCCCGCTCTGCCTTTCGCAGAGGTGCGGAAGTGACATTAATAAGCGGGCCCACCACTCTTTCCAGTCCCGCCGGAGTAGAAAGGGTGTCTGTCGAGTCTGCAGGTGATATGTATGACGCCGTTATGGAGCGTTCAGGTGCAGCAGATATTATTGTTAAGAATGCAGCAGTTGCAGATTACAGACCAGTCAAAATTGCAGAGCATAAGGTAAAAAAAGAGCAGATTGAATCTCAACTTCTGCTTAAGCAAAATCCTGATATCCTGCATGAACTTGGAAAGAGAAAAAAGAAGGGACAGATACTCGTAGGTTTTGCTGCAGAGAGTCAGCATTTGAGCAAGGCCGGTAAGAGTAAACTCAAAAAGAAAAATCTCGATCTTATTGCCGTTAACGATATCAGTGGGGAAAACACTGGATTTGAGTCTGAAAGCAACCAGGTTTTGTTGGTATCTCCTGGAAAAACCCACAGATTACCCCTCACGAGCAAACAACATACAGCTAATCTTATTTGGGATGAAATATCCATCTTATGTACCTGATCGGCAGCACTTTTTAGCATGCAGGCAAAAGAGCGTACCCTCCTGACAGTGACCTGCTACCGCCCAGGAAAAATACAAATGAAGCGTATTCTTATATTGGAACCATATTACGGTGGTTCCCATAAACACTTTCTTGACGGGTTGCAGGAAGTGGTTTTTGCTGAATATACCATGCTTACTCTCCCTGCGCGGAAGTGGAAAATGCGGATGCAGCTTTCCGCCCCGTGGTTTGTCTCAAAAATCAAGGAACTGTCTGTTGACAGGAGACGTTTTGATACGGTTCTCTGCTCTACCTTTGTTGATGTGGCGATGCTTCGGGCTCTTCTTTGCCGGCTTGAAGGATGGAATGGTACTGCCCGGTTTCTTACCTATTTCCATGAAAATCAATTTGGTTATCCCCGGCGGCCAGGGGATAATTCTTTTCATCAGTTCACTGCCATTAATTTTAATACCGCACTTGCTTCTGATAGAATAGCTTTTAATTCTCACTTTAATTTTGACAGTTTTTTCAACAGCTGTGATAAGTATGTGAAATCCGCAACTGATATGAAATTATCCCGGACAGTTGATGCAATGAAGGACAAGAGTGAAGTTCTTTATCCGGGAATTGATTTTACTGGAATTGATAAATCCCTTCAATTGCCCGCAAACCCTGTCCCGGTTATAGTCTGGAATCACCGTTGGGAACATGACAAGAACCCGGAGGAATTTTTTAATGCTCTTAAGGAGTTGGAGGATGATGGGCTGGATTTCAGACTCATCCTTTTAGGACAATCATTTAGTTTTATCCCGGATTGTTTTAAGGATGCTCAGGTGCGATATAAGGATAAAATTCTGCATTGTGGATTTGCTGCATCATATTCAGACTATGTTTCTCTTTTAAGGCGAGGGGATATTGTTGTTTCTACATCGTTGCATGAATTTTTTGGGATTGCGATAATAGAGGCGCTGAGGGCCGGATGTTTTCCCGTACTGCCTGCACGGTTGTCTTATCCTGAACTGTTTGAGAATAAGTTTCTCTACGATGAGGGAAAGCTGGTGGAATCTCTGAAAAAGGCTATTTTAAGTCATCATTGGCCGACTGTTAGAGAAGTAAAACGATTAACCGATAAGTTCAGCTGGAACACACTTGCCGGCCGGTATGAGAAGTGGCTTTTGGGCTGACTATTTATCATTCATTGCTTTTGCAAAGTCGAGCATCCTTTTGATAGGTATTTGTGCTTTGGCTGCAAGCTCTGGAGAAACCTTGATCTCATTTGTGCCCTTTTCAAGAACTTCTGCAAGGTTCTGCAGGGAGTTCATCTCCATCCAGGGACAATTGGCACAACTGTGACAGGTTGCACCTTCACCCACTGTCGGTGCTTCAAGAAGTTTTTTCCCCGGCGCCAGCTGTCTCATCCTATTAAAAATCCCTGCATCTGTGGCAACGATGAATTCTTTGTTGGGCATGGTTGCAACCGCCTCGATCAGGGCGGTGGTGGAACCTACCACATCAGCCTGGTCTATCACTTCCTCTCTTGATTCCGGGTGTACGAGAACTGCAGCCTGAGGATGGAGTCTGCGCAGCCTCTCCAGTGCTACAGAACGAAACTCCTCATGTACAACACAGGAACCGGGCCAGAAAATCATCTCAGCACCGGTGAGTTTCTGAACGTACCTGCCAAGATGTTTATCCGGCGCCCAGATAATCTTCTCTCCCTTTTCGGCAAGATGGTTGATTATCGGTAAGGCAATACCGGAGGTGACAACCCAGTCGGAGCGGGCTTTTACTTCTGCGCTGGTGTTGGCATAGACGACAACTGTATGATCGGGATACTGATCGCAAAAGGAAGAGAAAATGTCAGGCGGGCACCCTTCATCAAGGGAGCAGGTGGCGGCCGGGTCAGGCATGACCACCCTTTTTTCATTGTTTAAAATTTTTGCTGTCTCACCCATAAAGCGTACTCCTGCGACTACCAGGGTGTCGGCGTCGTGCTCTGAACCAAACCGGGCCATTTCAAGTGAGTCGGCTACACACCCTCCTGTCTCATCTGCTAAATCCTGAAGCAAGGCATCTGTATAATAATGCGCAACAAGCACTCCATTTTGTTCTTTAAGCATCTGTTTGATTCTGTCTTTAAGATTTTCACGCTCTGTGTCAGACAGAGGAGGCCATACAGGGTGCGGTGGTACCTGAACTGTTGGAATATGAGGGAATAGTGTCTGGTCTGTCGTCTTTGATGCCATAATTTGACCTTATTTCTTTGAACTTCAAAAACCATATATTGTGTCGATTAATAAATAACCCGACTAGTCGAAAAACTTTCAGTCTCGCTGGATAAGTACCTTGAAAGTAAATGGAACAGCATAATTTCAAAATATACTCCTTGGTTTCTTGTTTTTTTTGATAGAAGTTCAGGAGTAAGGTACTAATGCAGCCAGGCAATGCTCTTATAGTGCCTTGTTGTTTGGCGTTATTTCTATAATAACTATTCAGATGAATGCAAACAACTTTTAAATAGCCATTAATGCAGCAAGTAATGTTGCATACAATTGTTTGGACATTTTCTTCTTTGGATATTAAGGATGTACATTACGTTGCAAGGAGAAGGAGGAGCTGAATGCTGCAATTTAATAATGTTTTTGAAGTGCTGACCTTGCTGGATAAAAGCAACTGTCGAAAATGCGGCGAAAAAACGTGTATGGCTTTTGCTGCTTCCGTTTTTAAAGGTCAAAAAGAAATCAATGTCTGCCCGTTAGTCAGTAGTGAAATTGCGTCAAAATACGGCGGGCAGAAGAAAAAGACAGATGTGTATGAAGATGATCTGCAGAATGCTATTAGTAAAATGAGGGCTGATCTTAAAGAAGTTGATTTTGAGGCAGTGGCAGAAAGAATTGGTGCACTTTTTGATGGAGAAAAGTTAACCCTGAAAATAATGGGTAAAGATTTCAGTATTGATAGAGAGGGTAATGTCTATACGGATATTCATGTTAACTCCTGGATACTTGTTTCTACCTTCAACTATATCTTTCACTGTAAAGGTGTCCCTGTTCAGCAGTGCTGGGTCCCATTCAGAGAACTGCCCAGCGGGCGTGATGGATTCCCCTTATTTGTACGGCAGTGCGAGGATCCCCTAAAAAGACTGGCTGATAAATACCCTGATCTGTTAACAGATATGGTAGATCTATTCAGCGGGGGGCAGGTGTCGGATCAATATGAATCAGATATTGCTGTGATATTATCACCACTGCCTCTGGTGCCGATGTTAATCTGCTACTGGA
>JGI24023J19991_10003433_pt1 | contig 11157 bp, 7 predicted proteins | sample Cruoilmetagenom1_FD_19991 | JGI IMG/M metagenome (IMG submission 19991)
TTATTTGATGGGCCCGGACGGAAAGCTGCTCACCATATTTCCGCCGATCATCGACGGCGCCGCCATGGCGGCGACCATCCGCGGCTATCTGGGGTAGCCCACGGGCTCACCAAGCTGTCATCCCAGAAGTCGATTTCGTCGAAACCTTGGGTTTCGCAACGAAATCGAGCTATCTGGGATCCACGGCAACACATTCGGTGCACGCGGCCCTGGATCCCGGATCTAACATTCGCACACCAAGAACCTTCGGTTCTTGGGCTCATGTAACGTCCGGGATGACAACCATTCCGGGCGGGGGTGTGAGACCTACAGCAAATCCCGCAACAGGGGAATTAACGGGGCATCCGCCGGCGGCATGGGGTAGTCGCCCAAACGCGCCGGCCGTACCCAGGCTAACTCCTGCCCCTCGACAGCGCGCATGCGGCCGATCCACGTTCGGCAAACATAAAGCGGCATGAGCAGATGAAAGGTCTCGTAGGCGTGCGAGGCGAAGCCGATCGGCGCCAGGCAGCTTTGCCGGGTATCGATCTCCAGCTCCTCGCGCAGCTCGCGGATCAGGGCGGCTTCCGGCGTCTCGCCGGGCCGCAGCTTACCGCCGGGAAATTCCCATAGGCCGGCCATCTCTTTGCCTTCGGGCCGGCGTGCCAGCAACACCCGCCCGTCCGCATCCACCAGGGCCACGGCGGCGACCAGGACCAGGGGCCCGGTCAGGCTGTTGGGCAACGCGTCGCTGGCGTCCCAGCAGCCGCCTGGCGCCGCCTCAGCTTCGGTAGTCGGCATTGATATCGATATAGGCGTGCGTGAGGTCGCAAGTCCACACGGTCGCCTTGCCGCGACCGATACCCACATCGACGGCGATCTGGATCTCGCGCCCCCGCATATGTTGGGCGACCGGCGCCTCGTCGTAACCGGGCACCACCTGTCCGTTGCGAGCAACAGCGACGCCGCCGATCTCGATGGTCAACCGATCGCGGTCGGCGCGCTCGCCGGCTTTGCCCACGGCCATGACGATGCGGCCCCAATTCGGGTCCTGGCCGGCGATGGCCGTCTTCACCAACGGCGAATTGCCGATGGCCAGGCCGATCCGCCGCGCCGCCCGGCGCGAGGCGGCGCCCGAGACCTCGATGGCGACGAACTTCTGCGCCCCCTCGCCGTCGCGCACCACCTGGTGCGCCAGATCGCGCAACAGATCGGCCAAGGCCGCGCGAAAACCACGCAGCAGCGGGTCCGTCGGGCCGGTTACACGGCGATGTTTCGTCGCCCCCGTGGCGCAGAGCAGCAGCGTATCGCTGGTCGAGGTATCGCTATCCACGGTGATCGAATTGAACGAGGCATCGGCGGCGGGCTTGAGCAGGGCCTGCAATGTCTTGGCGGGAATCTTGGCGTCGGTGACCACGAAGGAGAGCATGGTCGCCATGTCCGGCGCGATCATGCCGGAGCCCTTGGCGATACCATTGAGGGTCACCGGCACGCCGCCGATTTCGGCCTGGCGCGTAGCACCCTTGGGATAGGTATCGGTGGTCATGATCGCCGCGGCCGCGGCCGGCCAGCTATCCGCCGCCAGATCGGCGCGCAAGCCGTCCAATGCCCCGGTCAGCAGCCGGTCGGGCAACGGTTCGCCGATGACACCGGTGGAGGCGACGAAGACCTCGCGCGGCTTGCATTTGAGCTTGCGCGCCACGGCGCCGACGACCCGGTCGACCGAGTCGCGACCCGCCGCCCCGGTAAAGGCATTGGCATTGCCGGCATTGATGATGATGGCCCGTGCTCGACCGCCGGTCAGGGCCTTGCGGCACCAAAGAACCGGCGCCGAGGCGGTCAGCGAACGGGTGAGCACGCCGGCCACCGCGGTTCCCGAGGCAAGCTCGATCAGGCAAGCATCGGTGCGATCCTTGTACTTGATACCACAGGCCCGCGTCGCCAAGCGGACTCCGGCCACCGGCGGCAACGCCGGAAACCGTGCCGGCGCCAAGGGTGAGCGTTGCATCGCCAAGGAACTATGCCCCCCAAGGCCCGAGTCGGGGCGCCCTACCCCCCACCCTGGCTCTCCCCCACAAGGGGGGAGGGAAATTAGGTTCGGGTCTGATACTTACCCCCTCCCCCTCGATGGGGGAGGGTTGGGGTGGGGGTGACCTCCCGCCGGTAAGTCACTGAGCACCAGCTCCGCCAACCGGACTCGCGGTTACTGCGTGGTCTCGGGGGCGGAATCGGGCGCCGATGGGGCCATCTCGCCCGCCGGTAGGATCTCGACATCCGCCCCGTCGCGCAGATCCCCCAGGACCGCTTCCACGGCTTCCCGTGACATGTCTTCGCGCAGCTGAGCTTCCATCTCGGCGAAAGCCGGCTGTGCCACCTCACGCCGGTCCACGACCTTGATCACGTGCCAGCCGAACTGGGTCTGCGTCGGCTCCTTGGAATACTCGCCGGGTTGCAGCTTCGCGGCCGCGGTGGAAAATTCCGGCACCATCTGATCGGCGGTGAAATAACCCAGATCACCGCCTTGCGCGGCCGAGGGGCCGGTCGAGCTTTCCTTCGCCAGCTCCGCGAAATCGGCGCCCTCACCTAATTCTGTAATGACCGCGCGCGCTTCTTCCTCGGTCTTGAGCAGGATGTGGCTGGCCTGTTGCTCGGTCTTCGGCGGATTTTCCTCGAGGAATTTGGCGTACGCCTGACGCACGGCGTCGTCGGTCACCCGGGCCTCGATTTTACGCTCCAGATAGACCTCGCGAATAGCACGGTCCCTAGCCTCGGCGATACGCGCCATGACCTCCTCGTCCTCGCTCAGGCCAGCGGCCAGGCCGGCTTTGCCCGCCAGGCGAAAATCGACAACGCGGCGCACCAGAAGCGGATAGATCTGCGCAAACTGGGCCTGATACTGAGGCGGCAGGTTGGCGGCCAGCTTTAAGACATCGACCATCAGGATATCCTCGCCATCGACGCGGGCGACGACCTGATTTTCGTCGACATCAGATTCTTGCGCGGCGAGATAGCCGGGGGTGAGAAGCAACGCCACGGCAAAGGCAGCAGATAGAATGCGGGGGGTTAGCATAGATAGATCTCCTTGGGCCGGTGCCCGCGATCGGCGGACCACGGCAGCTTATGCGGGTTTGCGCCCATCATGCACCTAGCGACGCCCAGTACAAGACTGGCGAGTACAAGACTGGCGAGGCGTTATTGGCGGGCATTGGGCGCCTCGGGAAACAGCTCGATATCGGCCCTGCGGCGCAGGTCGGCAAGCGCCCGCTCGAGCAGCTCTCGGCCTGCTTCCTGGCGCAAGTCGTCACGCATTTCGAAGAACGAGCGCGGCGTCTCCCCCCGCCGATCCTCGACCTTGATGACGTACCAGCCGAACTTGGTTTCCAGGGGCGCCGGCGAATAGGCGCCGACCTCCAGGCGAAAGGCCATTTCGGCAAAATCCGGCGCCATTGAATCGCGCGTGAAATAGTCCACATCGCCGCCTTGCGCCGCGCTCGGCGCCAGCGAGCGCTGCCGGGCCAAGGTGGCAAAATCCGCGCCAGCGTCCAACTCGGCAATGACGTCGAGTGCCGCCTCGCGGCTGTTCAACAAAATGTGACGCGCCCGGACCTCGGTCCGATCGGCCAGCCCTTGGCGGTAGGCCTCGTACCGCGCCCGCAGAGCTTTGGTGTCGATGGCGGCATTTATTTTCTGTTCGGCGAAGGCTTCGCTGATCGCCCGATCCTCGAATTCGGTGACCTTTTGGCGCACGCCCGGATCGTCGGCCAGGCCGGCCTCGCGCCCGGCCGTCACCAGCAAGCGGCGGTCGATCAGACGACCCAGAAGGGCGGGAAGGATGGCCTCGATCCGGCCTTGATACGCCTCGGGCAGGTCGCTCGCCGAGGCCTCCACATCCGCCCAGCGGATCTCGTAGCCGTCCACCCGGGCCAGCACCGGATCACCCTTGCCCAAGGCATCCAGGGCGGTGCCGATGCGCTCGGTCTTGCTATTCGGGCTTGGGGAATCCGTTTGCGCCCAAACGGCGTCCAGACCCGCCAAAACGACGGCCAAGGCCAAAATCAGCAATCGCGCGCACCGCATCATGGAGCGGATCATGCATGCCCGGGCGCCCGGCACAAGAGAGAGCGCCAGCTTTTGCGGCCCCCTGACGTTGACAGACCTGGCCTGGAAGCCTATCTGTCAGCACACGATAGGCGACCTTTTCCAGCCCCTTATTCCAATTCGAGGTTGCGCATGTTCGGCGCTATCGCCAAGCGCATGTTTGGCTCCGCTAACGACCGGTTCCTAAAGGAGCTGGCGCCGGCCGTTGACGCCATCAATGCCCTGGAGCCCGCGCTCGAGGCGTTGAGCGACGAGGCGCTGGCCGCCCGCACCGTGGACTTCCGCCAACGGGTCGCCAATGGCGAAAGCCTGGATGACCTGCTGGTCGACGCCTTCGCCACCGTGCGCGAAGCGGCGAAGCGCACCCTCGGCCAGCGGCATTTCGACGTGCAGCTCATCGGCGGCATGGTTTTGCATCGAGGCATGATCTCCGAGATGAAGACCGGCGAGGGTAAAACCCTGGTCGCCACCCTGGCCGTCTATCTCAACAGCTTAGAAGGCCGCGGCGTACACGTGGTCACCGTCAACGACTACCTGGCGAAGCGCGATGCCGAATGGATGGGCCGTATTTACACGTTCCTGGGGCTTACCGCCGGCTGCATCGTGCACGGCCTGAACAATGCCGAGCGCCGCGCCGCCTATGCCTGCGATGTGACCTATGGAACCAACAACGAGCTTGGCTTCGATTACCTACGCGACAATATGGCCTTCCAACTTGAGGAGATGGTGCAGCGGGATTTCAATTTCGCCATCGTCGACGAGGTTGACTCGATTCTGATCGACGAGGCGCGCACGCCGCTGATCATCTCCGGCCCGGCCGAAGATTCCTCGGAAATGTACGTCAAGGTCGACGCGCTGATCCCGCTGCTCACAGCCGAGCATTTCGAGAAAGACGAAAAGACCCGCACGGTTACCCTGACCGAGCCCGGCACCGAGCGCATCGAGGAAATCTTGCGCGAGAAGGGCATGCTTTCCGGCGAGTCTCTCTACGACATCGAAAACGTCAACCTGGTGCATCACATTAATCAGGCGTTGCGGGCGCATGCCCTGTTCAAACGCGACACCGATTACATCGTCAAGGATGGCAAGGTCATCATCATCGACGAGTTCACCGGTCGCATGATGGAAGGCCGGCGCTATTCGGAAGGCCAGCACCAGGCGCTCGAGGCAAAGGAACGGGTGCCGATCCAACAGGAAAACCAAACCCTGGCGTCGATCACCTTCCAGAATTATTTCCGTCTCTATCCCAAACTGGCGGGCATGACCGGCACGGCCATGACCGAAGCGGCCGAGTTCCTGGACATCTACAATCTCGAAGTTATCGAAATTCCGACCAACCTGCCGTGCATCCGCATCGACTACGACGACGAGGTCTATCGCACCGGCCGCGAAAAATTCGAAGCCATCATCGACGTGGTCGGGGATTGCCGTACGCGCAAGCAACCGATCCTGGTCGGCACCGTCTCCATCGAAAAGTCCGAGCTTCTCGCGGACTTGCTGAAAAAGCGCAAGATCCCGCACCAGGTCCTCAACGCCCGCTACCATGAGCAAGAGGCCTTCATCATCGCCCAGGCCGGCGCGCCGGGCGCGGTGACGATCGCGACCAATATGGCCGGCCGCGGCACCGATATTCAGCTTGGCGGCAACTTCGATATGCGCGTCATGCAGGAGACCGCCGACATCGAGGACGAGGCGGCCCGCGCAAGCAAGATCGAGCAGATCAAGAGCGAGATCGAGACTGCCCGCCAAGCCGTACTGGAGGCCGGCGGTTTGTACATCATCGCGACCGAGCGGCACGAAAGCCGACGCATCGATAACCAGCTGCGCGGCCGCGGCGGCCGCCAGGGCGATCCCGGCTCGTCCAAGTTCTTCCTGAGCCTGGAAGACGATCTGATGCGCATCTTCGGCTCCGAGCGTATGGACGGCATGCTGCGCAAGCTGGGCCTGGAGGAAGGCGAGGCCATCGTCCACCCCTGGGTCAACAAGGCGTTGGAGAAGGCTCAGCAGAAGGTCGAGGCGCGCAACTTCGAAGCGCGCAAGAACGTCCTTAAGTACGACAACGTGATGAACGACCAGCGCAAGGTCGTCTACGAGCAGCGCAAGGAATTGATGCGTGCCGACGACGTGCACGAGACCGTCGTCGAGATGCGCCACCAGACCATCGAAGACCTGGTCGCCCGGCATATCCCGCCCAAGGCCTACGCCGAGCAGTGGGATGTCGAGGGCCTGCATACGGAATGTCTGCGCCTGTTTTCCGCCGAGACGCCGATCGCTGACTGGGCCAAGGAAGAGGGCATCGCCGACCAGGAGATTCGCGAGCGAATCATCGACATATCGGATCGCAAGATGGCGGCAAAGGCCGCCAACTTCGGCCCCGAGGTCATGCGCTCATTGGAAAAGCAGTTGCTCCTGCTTGTCCTCGACAAGCAGTGGAAGGACCACTTGCTGTCGCTCGACCACTTGCGCCACGCCGTCCTCCTGCGCGCCTATGCCCAACGCGACCCGCTAAACGAATACAAGCGGGAAGCGTTCGAGCTTTTCGAGGGCATGCTCACCGAGATGCGCGATGAAGTGACGATGCTGCTCTCCCGTGTCGAGCTACGCGCCGCCGAGCCCGAGGCCGTCAAGGTCCCGCGCACAGCCCAGCGTATGCAGGAATCACGGCAGGATCCGGCCATGGCCGGAGCGGCGCTGGAAACCGTCGGCGCGGGCGGCAGCGGCGGCGCCGGACCGGCATCACACCCGGCCCGCCGCCAGGCCGGCCCGCAAAGCGATCCCAACGACCCGACGACTTGGGGCAAGGTGCCGCGCAATGCCCCATGTCCCTGCGGCTCGGGCAAAAAATTCAAGCACTGTCACGGCAGACTGCAGTGATTGCAGCGCTCATACCAAGTCTCACTGATATGGACCCATATCAGTGAGACTTGGTATGAGGCCCGGCCAATGGGTGGCCTGGCTGATCGCGCTCATCGCTGCTGGCATCGCCCTCTCGGGTATCGGCTTAGACCCACAGTCCGCACCGATCCTCGGCCTTCTTGTCTTGACCATCGGCCTGTGGGCCACCGGCGCCCTGCCCGAGCATCTCACCGCTATCTTTTTCTTCGCCGTGGCCATGTTCTTCGGCCTGGCGCCGGCGGACGTGACCTTTGCCGGTTTTGAGTCCGCCGCCCTGTGGCTGATCTTCGGCGGCCTGATCCTCGGTGTCGCGATCGAGGGCACAGGATTGGGCCGGCGCCTGGCCCGCCGCTTGCTACAGGCGATGGGGCACAGCTATCGCGGCATCATCTTCGGCGTTCTGACCATGGGCATCGTGCTGGGGTTCCTGATGCCCTCGTCTATGGGCCGGGTGGTCCTGCTCCTGCCGATCGCCCTGGCCCTGGCCGACCAGCTCGGGTTTGCGTACGGATCGCCGGGGCGCACCGGCATCGTCATGGCCGCCGCCTTAGGCGCCGTCCTGATCCCCTTCACCATCCTGCCGGCCAACGTGCCGAATGTGGTGCTCTACGGCCTCAGCGAGACACTTTACGGCCAGGCCCCCACGTATGGGCATTGGCTGTTGTTGCACTTCCCGGTGCTCGGCCTGCTCAAGGCGGTGATTGTCGGCGGCCTCATTCTGCTGCTGTTTCCAGCACAGCCAAAGCCGACGGCGGCGGACGAGATGGCAAAGCCCCTATCCGGCGCGGAGCAGCGCCTGGGATTGATNCTTGGCCTTGCCCTGCTCGGCTTCATCCTCGACTTCGTGCACGGCATTTCGCCGGCTTGGATTTCGCTCGCCGCCGCCGTGATTTGCATGATCCCGGCCCTTGGATTGTTTGGCGCAAAGGACTTCGGCAAAGTGAACTTTGCCTCGCTCGTCTATGTGGCCGGCATCCTCGGCCTCGGCGCCCTGATCGCCCAGTCGGGCTGGGGTGCCCGCCTAGGCGAAGTGATAACCCAACTTGCACCCTTCGATCCGGCCCAGCCGCTGGTCAATTTTCTCGCCTTGTCGGGGACAGCGATTGCCGTCGGCATGGGGACGACCTTGCCCGGTGTTCCGGCGGTGCTTACGCCGCTGGCCAGCGATTTGGCGCCGTTGACCGGCATGTCCCTGGATAGCGTTTTGATGACCCAGGTGATCGGGTTCTCCACGCCCCTCCTACCCTATCAGGCGCCGCCGATCATCGTCGCCATGCAGCTCGCCGGCGTACGCCTGGTCGACGGCACACGCGTGTTGCTGGCAACCGCGGTGGCAACCATCTTGCTGTTATTGCCACTCGATTTCCTGTGGTGGCGCGTCCTCGGAATAATCTGAGTCAGAATTTTCCGTCGTAAGCATGCCGGCCAATGGCAGCCGCGACGACGGTGAATGTTTCCGCGTCCAACCCCTCGGCGACCGCGGTACGCAAGGCTTCGCGGGTGTTCACCGCCACGCCCTGCCCGCCCAGCGCCTGCGCCACAGCGGTGAAGTCAGTCACACCGAAATCGACGCCCAGATTGCGCAGGCCCGCCTGGCGCTGCTTCAACTCGATCAGCGCCAGCGAGGCGTCAACGAACACAACGATGACCAGGCCCAGGCGTAGGTCCCGCAAGGTGGCGAGTTCGCCCAGCACCATCTCCAAGCCGGCGTCGCCGGAAAACGCCACGACCGGCCGGTCCGGTGCCGCCAACTTGGCGCCGATGGCCAGCGGCAGGGCGCAACCCATGGTGCACAGACCGGTCGACTGCAGCAGCGTGCGCGGTGCCGGACAGCGCCAAACCTGACTCAGCAAAATGCGGTGGGCCCCGCTATCGACCGTGGCAATTCCCGCCGCCGGCAGGGTCCGGCGCACCTCGTCAACGATCGCCGCAGGCCCCCACGCCTCGTCGGCCGCAAAGGCCCCGCGCAAGGCGTCCCGCGCCGCGCTGGGGGCGCCATTCGACCAGCTTTCCCCGGCTGCTATCCCATCGCGCAAAGCGGTCAAGCCGGCACCTATGTCGCCGACAAAGGTCAGGCTTGCGCCATGCATGCCGTGCGTCGTCGGCGCCGCCACGAACTCGATGACCGCCGTCTTGTCGGGATCCCATGGCCGGCGCCAGCCGTGGCGCATCTCGATCGGATCATAGCCGGCGAGCAGGATCAGATCGCTAGCCTCGATCAGCGGCATGAAGTGCGTATCGGCCAGCGGTGACAAACCGGCGCCGCCGAGGGCCAACGGTTCGTCCTCGGGCAGAATCCCTTTCGCCTTGTAAGTGGTGATCACCGGGATGGCGAAGTCGCGCGCGAAGCTGGCCACCGTGGTCTCCGCACCCTGGACCAATACCTCCAGCCCGGCGATCAGCAGCGGCCGCCGCGCCCGCGCCAAAAGGTCGCGCGCCCGCGTCAGATCGGTGCCCGGGACCGGCGCCATGGCGGCGGTGTTCGGCAGGCCGACAGGCCGAGTCGCGCCTTGCGTCTTCCCAGCCAATCCGATGGGAATGTCGATGTGCACCGGGCCCGGCCGGCCCTCGGTGGCTATGGCCAGGGCTTTTTCCAGCAAGGTCTCGACCGCGCCATCGGCAAGGGTAAAGCTCGCTTTGGTCACCGGACCAAGGACCGCACCGTGGTCGAATACCTGGTGCGTATAGCCGGCGGCATCCGCCGCATCGACGCACCCGGTCAGGAAGATCAGCGGCACCCGGTCCTGATGGGCGTTCGCCACTACATTGACCGCATTGGCCACCCCCGGACCAAGCGTCGCCAGCAACACCCCTGGCGCCCCGGTCAGGTGATAAACACCCTCGGCCATGAAGCCAGCGGCATTCTCATGCCGGGCCAGGTGAAATTCGATCCCCGCATCCGCCAGGGCGTGCATGACGGTCAGCACTTCGCCGCCGGGAATGCCAAACGCATGCCGGCAGCCGGCCTCATACAGACCGCGAGCCAGAACCTCGGCGGCGGTTGTCATGCCGAACCGCCCGATCCCTTCGGCAGGTTCAGATAACCGTCGCGGGTTTGCGGCAGCTTGCGGCCCAGCAGGCGGCCGGCGATGACCGTGCGCAGGATCTGCGCCGTGCCACCGCCGATGGTGAACATGCGCGCGTCTCGGACCATGCGTTCCAGCGGATTGTTGCGCGAATAGCCGGCAGCGCCGAAAATCTGCAGGGCGTCGTTGGTCACCTTGATGGCCATCTCGGAGGCGAACACTTTCGCCTGCGCCGCCTCCAGCACATCGGGAAAGCCATCGCAATCGGCCGCCTTGTGGATGAGGGCACGGGCCGCCTCGATCTGTGTGGCCATGTCGGCGAGCATCCATTGCAGGCCCTGGAACTCGGCGATCGGCCGGCCGAACTGCTGGCGCTTGCCGCTGTAAGCCAGCGCCTGTTCATAGGCTCCGGCGGCCAAACCCAAGGCTACCGTGGCGGCGCCGACCCGCTGGCCGTTGTAGGCGCTCATCAATTGCCCGAAGCCGCGCGCCAAACCCTTGGGCGGCACGATCATCATCTCCGCCGGAACCTTGAGATGGTCGAGAATGACCTCGGTCTCGGGCAGGCCGCGCAGGCCCATGGTCGGCTCGCGCTTGCCGATGGTCAGGCCGTGCGGCTCTCCCGTGTCCGCGTCGCGCACGACGATAAATCCGGCGATGCCCTGCTCGGCGGTGCCATGAAAGACGCGGGCGAAGATCACATGCAGGCGCGAGATTCCGCCGCCGGTAATCCAGTGCTTGCGGCCGTTGAGCACGTAAATATCGCCGCGCTGATCGGCGCGTGTCTGCATCTCGTTGGCGGCCGAGCCGGCCTCCGGCTCGGTAATGCAGATCGCCGGTTTGTCACCGTCGAGCACCAAATCCGTGGCCAAACGCTGTTGCGCCGCGCTGCCGTAGGCCATGATGGCGCCGATGGCGCCCATGTTGGCCTCGACCACGATACGCGCGGTCACACCGCAGACCTTGGCCATCTCCTCGACGACCAGCACCGCGTCCAGATAACCCAGGCCGGCGCCGCCATGGGATTTCGGAATGGTCATGCCGAAGAACCCGGCATCGCGCAAATCGCGCACATTGTCCCACGGATAGGCCTCGGTACGGTCGACCTCGGCGGCGCGTGGGGCGATGACGGTCTCGGCCAAGGCCCGTGCCCGTTCGA
>JGI24023J19991_10003436_pt1 | contig 11147 bp, 8 predicted proteins | sample Cruoilmetagenom1_FD_19991 | JGI IMG/M metagenome (IMG submission 19991)
CGCTTGACCGACAAGACCTCGCGCTTTGGCTACTACTTTGACTACGTCACCGGTGGCATAAGTTATGCGGCGCTCTTCTTCGGTATCGGTGTCGGTCTCGCGAACAGCCTCCTCGGCTATTGGGCAATTGGGCTTGGCGTCGCTGGCGCCATCGCCGCGCTGCTTTCCATGTTCCTCAATCTCGGCCTCGACCAGCGCATGGAGTTCGCGGAGGGCGACCGAGTCGGTTATCCAAGTTATGGGGGTTTCGAGCTCGAGGACGGAATCTATTTGGTCGCCCCCATTACCTGGCTTGGCTGGATGCCGCAGTTTTTCGTTGCCGTCGGAATTGGCTCGGCTGTCTATTGCGTATGGACGCTCAGCCGTCTGATGGGACTGCGACGGGCACCGACAACGCACGACACGCAACCGAATTCAGGGCCCGGCGCCGCGCAAGCGGCTGCGGAACTTCGCCAACATAATAAGGGCGAAGCCGGGCGCCCCGATAGCGGCAGCCAACAGTAACCAGTCTGCCCCGCCAAGCCAGACGGCGAGCGGCAGAATGAGCAGCGCGTCATCTGGATCGAATCCGCCCAGCCCGCCCAGTTCGCCGGCCCGCGCGCCGTGCAGATCCTCCAACCGGACAACTAGCAACAGGATCGCCGCAATCGCCGCACCGGCGGCAAATCCCATAGGCACGGCCCAGGCGCCAAACATACCATCACGCAAACCGACGCCCAGCCCCAGAAACGCCAGGGCATTGGAGACGGAATCGCTGACCAGATCATAGGTATGGCCCCGCGGGCTGGTTTTGCCGCTCAGCCGCGCCAACTCGCCGTCGGCTCGGTCCAGAAACATGGAAAATAGGAAAATGCCTGCCCCCCAGTAGCGCCAGGCTTCGTCGCCATGGGCCAAGGCACCCGCCGCGGCAAATCCCGTCACCAGACGAAGGGTTGTGACGTGGTTGGGCGCAATGCGAGTGGTGGCCAGTGGCCGGACGGCTAGGCGGACCGCCCGGTGAATCCAGGTGTTATGGCTCATGCGGCGGGAGCTTAACTGCGGTCGAACGCGCACTCAAGGTCCGCGCTCAGCCCAATGGAATTGCCCGGGCATGGCTGACACAAACCGTGAACAACGGCCCTGCCGCGCGGCCTTGCACCGGAGGGTGGATGTGCGCCGATCGCCCGATGAATCAAGTTGTTAGGGAGAAATTACCATTAATCCGTGGTTAATCTCTCTTGCGGCAAAATGCCGCTTCCTGCTTCAGACAGTGAGATGGGCATCTTGCGCCACAAGAACGGCAAACCCGTGAAGTCAAAGCGCGCTGGCAAAAAGCCGGCCGCGGCCTCGTCGCGCGCCGGTCACAAGGCCGCGTCGCCGTCGGGTGCGGCCCAAGAATCGTCTCCGCCCAAGGCGCTGGAGTCCGCGCCCCCCACAACACCGGCAAAGCGTAAGCGCAGCCGCGCCGGCCGCACCCTAGTCGGTGCTTCACCGGCCGCTGTAGGCAAACCGATCGATTCGGCTTCCGGCCAGGGCACCACGCCGCCGCCTCTTTCAACCGGCGCCGCGGCGGCCGCTTCAAAAAATCCAGCGGCACATGAGCCCGTCGGCCCGGCCCTGTCTGGCTTAGCGGTCGCTGTCACGGGCGAACGGCGGCGATGGTCGGACCGTACGGGTCCCGCTACCAACGTCAGTGATGCCAAGCGAAGCGAGTCCGGCGACTCTGGCGAAACGCCTCCGCGAACCAACAAGCTTGTGCCGACCAACGCGGTGCATCCGACAGAACGGCGCATCAAGCGGCGTATGCACAAGAACGGCGCTCTCGTCGCCGCCGCCGGCGCCGCATTGCTAGGCGTATTGATCCTTAGCAATCAGAGTGAACCGCCCGAGCTGGTGCTTAGCGATCGGCAGATGGCCTCTCGCCTACCGGCCGACCAAGATTGGCTGAGCGACGCCACAGCTACCGTGTCCGAAGCCGCCAGCCGCGCCCGCATTCCCGACAGCGACAGCCCCCGAGTCACCGCGCCCGCGCCCCCGGAGCTCGAAAATCCGCAGCTAGCGGCGCTGACTCCACCTATGGCCGATACCGCCCAGCTAAACACGGGTGAGCTAGACACGGGTGAGCTAAGCAGCGGCGACATCGTTGAAATGGAGCGTATGCTCGGTCGCCTGGATCTGGCCGCCGGCGCACCAGATGGCGTCGTCGATGACGAAACCGCGCAAGCCATCCGCCTGTACCAGCAGATTGCCGGCCTTCCTGTCGACGGCAAGGCGTCGCAAGATTTGCTCGCTGACATGCGCGAAGTAGTGAAGATTCTCGACAGCAATAACTAGGCGGCAAAGCCGCCGATCAGGCTAACCCGCCACGGATACCACCTTCTCATCGCGACCCAGGACCGGCGCCGCGGCGACCCACCACGTCGGCCTCAGCGTCCGGATCGAAACGGCCGCGGCGTGCGCCAGGGACGGTTCGCTAAAGAGGCCAAAGCACGTGGCGCCACTTCCCGACATCCGGGCCAGGAGGCAACCGTCGGTCGTTAGAAGCGCCCCCAGCACATCATCGATCTCGGGCATCAGGCTTTGCGCCGCCGGTTCCAAATCATTGCGGTACGCGGCCAATCGCGCCGCTAGGTCCATGGCCGTGGCAGTCGGCCCGGTCCAGGGCTGCGGCACCGAAAAGGCACCCTTGCGCGCGGCAAAGACGGCGCCGGTGGCCAAGGGCCGACCCGGATTGGCCAGGACCAGCCAAACCGGCGGCAGGTCCGNCACCGGGACNATGCGCTCGCCAATGCCTGAAACATAGCTGGACCCGCCGGCCAGGCAGACCGGCACATCGGCACCTAAACCAAGACCAATCTCGCTCAGCATCGCCGTGTCGTCGACGCCCCAAAATTCAGCCAGACCGAGGAGCGTAGCCGCCGCATCNGCGGAACCGCCGCCAATNCCGGCAGCAACCGGCAATCGCTTATCAAGGCGAATATGAACGCCATCGGTCATGCCAAGGCGCGCGCGCAGCGACCGTGCCGCGCGCAACACCAGGTTGTCCTCGTCCGCACTTCCGGCTGCGGCAATTGCCGGCGCGAACGGACCCGTTACAGAGAGTGATAGGTCAGCGTCGGCGGTAAACTCCAACTCGTCGCCAACACCGGCGAAGACCACCAGGCTTTCCAGCTCGTGGAAGCCATCGGCACGACGTCCGGTGATGTGGAGGGTCAGGTTGACTTTGGCCCAGGCCGGGCACCGCGGCATCGGGGCGGTTACCTTGGGTACGCCGGCGAGATCAGATGTCTTTTCCTGAATCTTTCAGACCGTTTTGAATCTTGCCTTCGATCGTCGGCACCGTGTCCGCCTCGGGCTCCAGACTCAAGGCACGGCGCCATTGGAAGCGCGCCTCCTGGTGACGGCCGACGCGCCAGTAGATGTCGCCCAAGTGGTCGTTGATAACCGGGTCCTGCGGCCGCAACTCGACGGCGCGTTCCAGAAATTGCACGCCTTCCTGATACTCGCCAAGGCGATAGTGGACCCACCCCAGACTGTCGACGATAAAGCCGTCGTCGGGGCGTAACTCAACAGCGCGCGCGAGCATGCTCTTGGCCTTGTCGAGATTCAGTTTCTTCTCGACCCACGAGTACGCCAGGTAGTTGAGGACAAACGGTTGGTCAGGCTCGAGCTCGAGGGCAAACAGCAAATCCTTCTCCGCCCGCGACCATTTCGACAGACGTTCGAGGGCGATGCCACGAAAGTAGAAAAGGCTCCAGTGGCGGCGGTCCGGCTCGTCAAGCCGCGCCGCCGCGCGGTCATAGGCCGAGGCCGCCTCTTCAAAACGCTCCTTGCTGCGAAACAGGTTGCCAAGTCGGTACAGGGGCTCGAAGCGGGCCGGGCGAGCGGCCGCCAGCGTTTCAAGCTCCACCGCAGCCTCGTCCACCCGTTCCAAGCTCTCCAATTCCTCGGCGATACGTAGTCCGGCCATCCAAGAGAACGGCGATTGGGATGGGAGCTTCCGGTAGACAGCGATGGCGTCGGCGCCACGCCCTTGGCCTTGGAGCACCTCGCCGACGAGGATGCGCGCGATCTCGAAGTCAAGCTTCAGCCACAAAGCCAGATGCGCGTGCACCAAGGCGATCTCTTCCGCCCGCTCCTGCGAGAGCAGGCTGGCCAGGTTGAACAGGGCCTCGGCCATACCCTCTGCCGGCGTAGCGACCGATGGTTGCGGCTTGCCGCCGGCCTCAAGGCGCTCAAGGGCCACCTCGAACAACGTCGAATCCGGCGTGCGTTCGAGCATGCCTTGATAAAGTTCCCTGGCGCGGCCCACATCGCCTACGCGTTCGAGGAAATTGCCGACCACCCAGGCCAAACGCAGGGTCGGCCGGCCGCTGGCCTCCAGGACCTCCTCATAGGCGACTCTCGCCGCGTCTGTCTTCCCGGCCACATCGTTGATCAGCGCCAAATGCAGACTGTAGAACACACCGAAGCCATTGCGATTACGCAGCGGCGCCGCACGCTCGATAGCCGCATCGAGATCGCCCTTGGCGACCTGCACCCAGGACAGCAAAAGCGGTGCGGTAACCGTATTCAGACCTTTTTCCGGCAGCTGCGTAAGGAAATCCTCCGCCTCGTCCATGGCACCGCGCGCAGCGGCATCGACGGCAAGGACAAGGCCCGCCAGTCCTTGATCCGGATTCGCCGGGCCAATGCGCCGCGCCAACTCCACCGCCTCGGCCCGACGCCCATCCGCGGCATTGAGCACGAAGGCGCGCCCAAGAAGTTGCTCGTTTTCCGGATCCGAGGACAGCGCCTGCAGCATATAGTCCGCGGCGCTCGATATATCTTGCTGGCGCCCGGCATGAAGGCCGGCCAAATAGGCACCGAACGGCGAACCCGACGGCGCGCTCGCGTCCGTGCTCACATCGCTGGACGCCGCGGCAACACGGAGGATGGGGATCGCCTGCGGCTCGGTAGCAAGCTCGGTAATTTCGGCGCACCCGGGAAGCAGCATGACCGCGCCAGCCATGGCCCACCATGCCGTATACGTCTTAGACCGCACTAATCTGCCCTCCTTGGGGCCTATCTAAGCGCCGTTGCCCGCCCGCAGCAACGGGCGGATATGCTCCTGGCGGCGGCTTTCCCCCAAATTGATACGCCGCGCCCGTGCAAGCAAGGGCGAAGCGGGCACCTAAAGCCGGCCATCCCTACATATTGGGATAATTCGGCCCCCCACCACCTTCCGGCGTTACCCAGGTGATGTTCTGCTCCGGGTCTTTGATATCGCAGGTTTTACAGTGCACGCAGTTCTGCGCGTTGATCTGTAGCCGCGCATTGCCGCCGTCCGCGTCGCGAATAATCTCGTATACCCCGGCCGGGCAATAGCGCTGCTCAGGCGCGTCATAAATCGCCAGATTGTGCGCGACCGGCACGTTCGAATCAGTCAAGCGCAAGTGAACCGGCTGATCCTCTTCATGGTTCGTGCCCGAGAGGAAGACCGACGAGGGCTTGTCGAAGCTGACAACGCCGTCCGGCTTCGGATAGTCGATTTTCGGGGCCTCGGCGGCCGGCCGCAGGCTGCGATTGTCGGGCTCGCTATGGCGCAGAGTCCACGGCGCGCGGCCGCCCAGCAATTTCAGATCGAGGCCGGCATAGAGCATGGAGCCATAGAGACCCCAGCGGGCAAAGGCGGGGCGGAAGTTACGCGCCTTGTGCAGCTCGTCGTAGATCCAAGATCCGCGTACTTTCTCCGGATAACTTGCCAGTTCGCCGTACCCCGCATCCCCGGTAGAGAGCGCCTCATAGACCGAATCGGCGGCGAGCATGCCGCTTTTGATGGCGTTGTGGCTGCCTTTGATCTTGGGCACGTTCAGCATGCCGGCGGCACAGCCGAGCAAAAGCCCGCCGGGGAAGACCAGTTTCGGCAAGGCCTGCACACCACCTTCGTTGAGGGCACGGGCACCATAGGCAATACGCTTGCCGCCGGCGAGCATGGGCCGAATCGCCGGGTGCGTCTTAAAACGCTGGAACTCGTCGAACGGCGATAGGTGCGGGTTCTTGTAGTCCAGGCCGATCACATAGCCGATCGCCGCCTGGTTGTCCTCCAGATGATAAATGAATGAGCCGCCCCACGTCCGGCTGTCCATGGGCCAGCCCGCGGTGTGCATCACCAGCCCTTGACGGTGCTGCCCTGGGTCAAGCTGCCAAAGCTCCTTGAGGCCGATGCCGTAGGTCTGCGGGTCCGCGCCATCGCGCAACGAAAATCGCTGCATCAAGGTCTTGCTCAACGAACCGCGGCAGCCCTCGCCGAACAGGGTGTACTTGGCGCGCAACTCCATGCCGGGCTGATAGGTATCTTTTTTCGAGCCGTCCTTGGCCACACCCATATCGCCGGTNGCCACACCACAGACNCGCCCGGCATCGTCGTAGAGNACCTCCGCGGCGGCAAAGCCGGGAAAAATCTCAACGCCCAACGNTTCCGCCTGCTCGCCCAGCCAGCGGCACANGTTGCCCAAGGAGATGATGTAGTTGCCGTGGTTCTGGAATTGCNCCGGCATCACCCCGACGGGCAAGCCATAGGCCCGTGTGGCCGTGAGCAGCTTGAACTTGTCCTCACNNACCNNCGTGTTCAGCGGCGCGCCCTTGTCCTTCCAGTCGGGGATCAGTTCGTCGAGGGCGCGCGGCTCAAAGACGGCACCGGAGAGGATGTGGGCGCCCACCTCGGATCCCTTTTCCAGCACGCAGACCGAGATGTCATGACCGCCCTCGGCGGCCAGCTGCCGTAGCCGGATCGCCGCCGCTAAGCCCGATGGCCCGGCGCCGACGATTACGACGTCGTAGTCCATTGACTCCCGTTCCATGGCTCAGGCCCCCCGCTCTCTCCGCCAGCCAAATCCCAGCTGGGTGCGAGCGCATAGACATAATACAGATGGTACGCCACGGCCAACGTGAAACAACCACGGCGGGTGGATGGGCGGGACAGTATTGGGGGGCTAGGGTCGGCGGCGGGCAACGGTTTTTTGATACATGCCGGCGAAAAAAGTTTGCTTGGACCAGGAGAACCGCTCCGGCTCGCCAGCAAAATCGCAGATCTCGCGGGTCCACAGGGCCTTGGCGAATGGCTCCAAGGTCTCGAATACCAGGCTCATGGCGGGTTTAAGCGGGTGCACTACGTGCGGCCGATGGTAGTCGACGAAGATGACCCGGCCGCCGGGGGCCACACAACCAAGCAGGGCGTCGATGACCTTGCGCTTGTAGGCATCCGGCAACTCGTGCAGCAGAAAGAAGCAGCACACGGAATCATAATCGCCACTCAGATCGGTGGCGTCACTAACACAGGCCCGCGCATTCGGAAACGGCTTCAACTTGCGCCGGCAATTGACGACCTGCAGAGGCGCGACGTCCGCTACGTGCAGACTCCCGGTCGGCCCCACATGAGCGGCAAGGCGCGGCGAGAAATCGCCGTAGACGCAAGCCGGCTGCAACACCCGGTCGCCAGGCCGCACTTCAGCCAAGGTGGCGCGAAGAAGCTTGCCATAATTGCCCCACAAGATCGCCGAGACCACCCATGGCCGATCGAGCAAGGCCAAGTTGCGCGGGTTCAAATAGGCCCACGAATAGACATCCTCGAGATAGGCCGGTACGCCGGGGACGATCCCGCGCATAGGCAGCAGAGGGCGCCCGGCTCTGTTGATCGAGACGGGATTGTCGGTCATTGCGCCGCTGCCGCACCGACGATCAATAGCCGCCAACGTGATCGTGTCATGATAGCCTCCCGTGTCACGACCGCGCCACGGCCGGTGAAATTGAATTCAACTCTTAACATTTGCCAGAAGCACCGTCGAGCGCCCATGATTTATATCACAGTCGGTTGTCCGTACGAGGCGCGGTGGTAGACTGGTACCATGCAAACTGATCGCAACGAATCGCTTGCGGCACTGAACTGGCTGATCCAAGCCGGTGCCGACGAAGCGATCGGCGACGTTTCCCGCGACCGCACGGCGGCCCCAGCCCCCGCCCCATCCCCCGCCCCATCCCCCGCCCCTGCGGCGATGGCCGCACCGGCACGGCCCAAGCCCTCGCCGCCGGCCGAGGATGGCGGGCTGATCTCCAATGACGTGGCTTTGGCCTCGGCGCGGACACTGGCGGGCGCCGCGAAAACGCTGGACGAGCTGCGAGCCGCATTGGTCGCGTTCGATGGCTGTCCCTTGAAGCAAACGGCCATGAACCTGGTCTTCGCCGACGGCAATCCACAGGCCAAGGTCATGGTGATCGGCGAAGGCCCCGGCGCCGAGGAAGACCGCCAGGGCCTGCCGTTTGTCGGCGCCTCCGGGCAGTTGCTCGACCGTATGCTCGCGAGCATCGGCTTGGACCGCACCACGGTCTATATCACCAACGTTCTATTCTGGCGGCCACCGGGAAACCGGACACCGACGCCGAGCGAAATCGCTGCTTGCCTGCCGTTCGTTGAGCGGCATATCGAGCTGGTCGATCCCGACTATCTGCTCTTTGTCGGCGGTATTTCGGCCAAGACCCTGCTCGGGCGCCGCGAGGGCATCCTGAAGCTGCGCGGCCGCTGGGCCCACTACCAGCACGTTGGCCTGGCACGGCCGATCCCGGCAATGGCCAGCCTGCATCCTGCCTACCTGCTCCGTCAGCCGGCCCAGAAACGCTTGGCCTGGCGCGATCTTTTGGCCCTGAAGGCGGCGATACGCTCGGGCAAGGATCCGTTACTCTCGCATTAAGTGTTAACGCGATCTTCACCCGCGCCGCCGATTCTGGCGGTAATAGCGCGCGGACGCCTTGTTGCCCCGGTCGCGCGTGTTGGTTAACGTGGCTTTTGCTTCAGGGGGGCATTCGTGAACATGGCTCGAACTGCCCGCATGCGGTTGTCGCTAAGCGGGCTCGCCATATTTTTGGTCGTTTCGGTACCAGCCGCCGTAGCACCGGCCGCGGCCGAGCCGACGCTGCCCGTGCAGACACTGCCCATGCAGACGGCGGCCGCGCAATCCGGCGTGACGGACGCTGCGGACCTCCCGGCGGTCCTTTCGGCTTCGGATGTGCCGCTGTATCGCGAAATCTTTAGCCTGCAAAAACAGGGCAAATGGAAGGCGGCGGACCAGCGGATCGCAAAGCTCACCGACCGGCGGTTGCTTGGCCACGTGCTGGCGCAGCGCTACCTGCACCCGACCGCCTACCGGTCCAAATACACCGAGCTGCGGGATTGGCTGGCCGACTACGCAGATCATCCGGACGCCCGCCAGATCTACAAGCTAGCGCTCAAGCGCCGGCCCAAGAACTACAAGATGCCGCGCGCGCCAATCGCGCCGCGGTTCAGCGCACCCCCGGCCAGCGCCAGCCGCGTGGCCCCCTACCGCTCGAGCAAGAAGCTCAACCGGACCGAACGGCGCAAGGCGCGGCAAATCAAACGGCAGATACGGCGCAACGTTTTACGCACCCGTCTGACTGCCAGCGAAAAGCTGCTGGCCAGCCGGAAAACCAAGCGCCTTCTCGATCAGGTCGAGATTGACGACAGCTATTCGGATATCGCCGCCGCCTGGTTCTATTATGGCGAAGATCAGCACGCCTATGATCTTGCCGACGCGGCGGCGCGGCGATCCGGTGACTTGGCGCCGATGACCCACTGGTCAGCCGGACTGGCCTCGTGGCGGCTGGGGCGGATCGAGGAGTCGGCCTGGCATTTTTCCCGCCTTGCCCTGTCGGACAAGGTCTCAAGATGGAATGCAGCCGCGGGCGCCTACTGGGCGGCCCGGGCCAGCCTGCGCTTACGCAATCCGGCGGGCATGAGCGAATGGCTGGCTCGCGCGGCGCGTTATCCGCGCACCTTCTACGGCCTGATGGCGCAACGGGCGCTCGGCCAACAGCCGACCTTCGACTTTCATGTACACGTACTCGACGGTGCGGCGCTGGCGCGCCTGGAATCGACGCCGGATGCGGCACGGGCGATGGCCCTGCTGCAAGTCGGGGAGCGTCGCCGCGCCGAGCTTGAGTTACGCCGTCTCAATACCTGGGCCGATGTCGAAATTACCCGCGCTCTTCTGGCGCTGGCGGAGCGTGCCGGCATGCCGGAGCTAGCCTTCCGCATCAGCCAGCGGTTGGCGAATGCGGAACATCCGGATGCCGATAGCGGGGCGCTCGATGTGGCGCTTTACCCCATCCCGCCGTGGCAGCCGCGATCGGGTTTCACCGTCGACCGGGCGCTGGTCTATGCCCTGGTCCGCCAGGAATCGGGCTTTAATCCGTCGGCCAAGAGTCCCGACGGGGCGCAAGGCCTGATGCAGCTTCTGCCAAGCACCGCCAGCTTCATCGCCCGCGACCGCGGCTTCCGCAACCGCAAGCGAAAGCAACTTTACGATCCGGCGACAAATCTGGATTTGGGACAGCGCTACATCGCGCATCTGCTGGAAAATCCAGTGGTGCAAGGCGACTTGTTTCGCCTCACGACGGCCTACAATGGCGGACCGGGTAATCTGAACAAGTGGCAGCGGCGCATGGATTTTCAGGGCGATCCGCTGCTTTTCATCGAGAGCTTGCCCTCACGCGAGACGCGGTTGTTCATCGAACGGGTCTTGACCAACTTCTGGATTTACCGCATGCGTTTGGGTCAGCGGGTGCCATCGCTGGATGAAATTGCCGCCGGCGACTGGCCGCGCTATGTCGCCCTCGACCGCGAGCCGCGGGATCTAGCTAGGAATACCACGCCCCCCCATGACGCGTATTGATGACAGCAAGCCGTTCCTACCGGTCAACATCGTCGTCCTGACGGTTTCCGATACCCGCACCCTTGAAGACGACAAGTCCGGCCGCACGCTGGCCGAGATGATCACCGCCGACGGGCACTCGGTGGCGCACCGCGAGATCGTGCGCGACGAGATCGAGGCCATTACCGCCTGTCTGCGCGCGCACATCGCCGATCCAGCCGTGGATGTGGTGATCAGCACCGGTGGTACCGGCGTAACCGGCCGCGATGTCACGCCCGAGGCCTTCAAGCAGGTGTTGGAAAAAGAAATCGAAGGCTTCGGCGAGATGTTCCGCTGGCTGAGCTACCAGAAGATCGGCACCTCCACCATCCAAAGCCGCGCCATTGGCGGCGTCGCCGGCGGCACTTACCTGTTTGCCCTGCCCGGCTCTCCCTCCGCCTGCCGCGACGGCTGGCAGGATATCTT
>JGI24023J19991_10003437_pt1 | contig 11143 bp, 10 predicted proteins | sample Cruoilmetagenom1_FD_19991 | JGI IMG/M metagenome (IMG submission 19991)
CATACCCTGGATTGAAATAGAGTTGCAGAAACCCCATATCTGTTTCATTGGAAATCATTGAGTTCATCCTATGTCTGATCAAATCCATATTGTCTGCCAGCATTGCCAGGGCATCAACCGCATCCCGGCAGCCCGCCTGAGTGATAATCCCAAATGCGGAAAGTGCAAGCAGCCACTATTCCAGGGAAAACCGCTGGCAGTCGACGAGGCTGATTTTCAGCGTCAAGTCAGCCGTTCGGATGTACCGCTGCTGGTGGATTTTTGGGCTGAATGGTGCGGTCCCTGCAAAATGATGGCGCCGATGTTTGCCCAGGCGGCAATAGAGCTGGAGCCGCAGGTGCGTCTCTTGAAAGTCGATACAGAGAAAAACCAGAATCTTGCGGCTCAGTTCGAAATCCGCAGCATTCCTACTATCGCTATCTTCAAGGGAGGCAAAGAGATTGCGCGACAGGCGGGCGCAATGCAGACGCAGCAGTTGATCCAGTGGGTGAGAAGCATTTTGTAAGGTTTTAGGTATTGCCGGATTTCACTTGTGCTCTTCCGACCTGCGGACTACAAACCTAAAACTGAAGTAACTATTCAGTAGTACCTGCTAGATCGCCACTGATTGCGGGCATATCTTCCGGAAAACGCTGTAAATACATCCCTGTAGGCTCGAGTCGGCATCCCTGCCTCCTACGTTTCCTGAAGATACACCCGCAATCAGTGACTTGGTTGGTAAATTTATCAAGAAGCTGAATAGTTACCAAACTTAAAAGCTATCTGTTGCGTTTTTTCAGGGTAATACTTCTTGCCGTATGGATGTCAACTAACGTAAAATCTCATCAGTTACCCATTCGGGTTTATTACGGGGCGGCTTCATAGAGTCCCGTTTTTTGTGTGCCTGTTTTAAGAGGATGACCGGTGAATAACTCCGCACTTCTGGTTCTTGAAGATGGCAGTATGTTTCGTGGCGAATCGATCGGCGCCGACGGAGAATCTGTTGGCGAAGTTGTATTCAATACTTCGATGACAGGCTATCAGGAGATTCTGACCGACCCCTCCTATCGGCGTCAACTCGTCACTCTGACCTATCCGCATATCGGCAACACCGGCATCAATAGTGAAGATGAAGAGTCTTCAGCTGTGCACGCTGCAGGCCTGATTATCCGTGACCTGCCGATGATCGCCAGCAACTGGCGCAGCCAGGAGTCTCTTCAGGATTATTTGCAGCGCAACAATATCGTGGCTATCGCCAATATAGATACCCGCCGCTTGACAACGATTCTACGCGAGAAGGGTGCGCAGAACGGCTGTTTGATAACCGGTTCGAACATCGATGAGTCGAGGGCGCTTGCTGCCGCACAGGCATTCGCGGGATTGAAGGGCATGGATCTGGCAAAGGAGGTTACAACGGCAGCCGGCTATTGCTGGGATGAGGGAGTGTGGTCGCTCGAAGAGGGCTACCAGCTTGTTGATGATGCTCAGCATGACTTTCATGTGGTGGCCTATGATTTTGGCGTCAAACGCAATATTTTGCGCATGCTGGTAGAGCGTGGTTGCAGGGTGACAGTGGTTCCTGCCCAGACTCCTGCGCAGGATGTGCTGGCAATGTCTCCGCACGGAATTTTTCTCTCCAATGGCCCGGGTGACCCCGAGCCCTGTGTCTATGCTATCGAGGCGATTCAGCAGTTGCTGGAGTCCGCTATACCTATCTTCGGCATATGTCTTGGACATCAGCTGCTGGGGCTTGCCTGCGGCGCGAGTAGTGTGAAGATGAAGTTTGGTCATCATGGCGCCAATCACCCGGTACAGGTCATCGAGACAGGTGAAGTGATGATTTCCAGCCAGAATCATGGTTTTGCGGTGGATGAGGCAAGCCTGCCGCCGCATCTTGAGGCAACTCACAGATCTCTATTTGATGGCTCTCTGCAGGGGATTCATCATACCCGTAAGCCCGCTTTCAGTTTTCAGGGGCATCCCGAGGCGAGTCCCGGACCGCATGATGTCGCCCCGGTTTTTGACCACTTCATTGAATTGATGAAACAGTCGATTCAATAGAGTTTCTCTGGAGATTTAGTCATGCCGTTGACACACCACCCGCTGGTCAAGGAGTTTCCACACTACAGGGAGCAGATTCACCATCTGAAAATGGAGAATAACCGTTTTCACAAGCTCATGGATAAATATGAAGATGTGGATAAGCAGGTTTTTCGCATCGAAGATGGCAGCCAACCCACCAGCGATGAATATGTAGAGCAGCTGAAGAGGGAACGTCTTTTGTTAAAAGACCAGCTGTTTGAGCTGATTCACAAGGAATCCTGACTTGTCTCTTTTTCCTTGCTATTCATCCCTATACTCCAACACCCCAACACCGTAAGAAGATATGCCAAAACGTAGCGACATTCACAGCATTTTGATCATTGGCGCAGGACCGATCGTTATTGGCCAGGCGTGTGAATTTGATTACTCCGGTGCACAGGCGTGCAAAGCATTGCGCGAAGAGGGTTACCGGGTAATTCTGGTCAACTCAAATCCGGCGACTATCATGACTGATCCGGATATGGCCGATGCGATCTACATCGAACCGATCAACTGGCAGACAGTCGAGGTGATCATAGACAAAGAGCGCCCGGATGNACTGCTGCCGACCATGGGCGGACAGACTGCGCTCAACTGTGCACTTGATCTGGTNCGGGAAGGAGTACTCGAAAAATACGGCGTCGAGATGATCGGTGCCAGCCGCGAAGCGATTGACAAGGCGGAGGACCGTGACCTGTTTCGCCAGGCGATGCGTAAAATCGGTCTGGATATGCCGCGCTCGGCAATTGCCCACAGCCTTGAAGAGGCGGTTCAGGTACAGGGGCAGATCGGTTTTCCAACCATCATTCGTCCCTCCTTTACGATGGGCGGCAGCGGCGGCGGCATTGCCTACAATCGCGAAGAGTTTGAAACAATTTGCAAGCATGGACTCGATCTTTCACCGACCAATGAACTGCTGGTCGAAGAGTCGATCATGGGCTGGAAAGAGTATGAGATGGAGGTGGTGCGCGATCACAAGGACAACTGCATCATCATCTGCTCCATCGAAAACCTTGATCCCATGGGGATACACACCGGTGATTCCATTACCGTCGCTCCTTCACAGACACTGACGGACAAGGAGTATCAAATCATGCGCGATGCCTCGCTGGCGGTGCTGCGCGAGATCGGCGTGGATACCGGCGGTTCCAACGTGCAGTTTGCGATCAATCCTGAAGATGGACGCATGATCATCATCGAGATGAATCCACGCGTCTCCCGCTCTTCGGCGCTGGCTTCCAAGGCAACCGGTTTTCCAATAGCGAAAGTGGCGGCAAAACTGGCGGTGGGCTATACGCTGGATGAGTTGCGCAATGAGATTACCGGCGGTGTTACACCGGCATCCTTTGAGCCGGCTATCGACTATGTCGTCACCAAGATACCGCGTTTTGCCTTCGAGAAATTCCCAAAGGCNGATTCGCGTCTCACCACGCAGATGAAATCCGTGGGCGAGGTGATGGCGATNGGGCGCACCTTCCAGGAGTCTCTNCAAAAGGCGATGCGCGGTCTTGAAATCGACAGGAGCGGTTTTGATGAAGTGTGCGAAGCTGGCGATTCTGATGAGATCATCAAGCAGCTGAAAAATGAGCTGCGCCAGGCCGGACCTGACCGCTTGTGGTACGTTGGCGATGCTTTTCGTAAAGGGCTCTCTCTCGAGGAGGTCTTCGAGATTACCAAAATCGATCCCTGGTTCCTGATCCAGATCGAGGATCTGATTACAACCGAAGAGCAGTTGCGCACGACCTCACTTGTACAGATGAATGCAGATCGAATGCTGCAGATCAAGCGCAAGGGTTTTTCTGATATTCGCCTTGCAACGCTGCTTGGTGTCAAACAGGATGAGGTGCGTGATTACCGTCACAATCTCAATATCCGCCCTGTCTACAAGCGTGTCGATAGCTGTGCGGCAGAATTCGCCTCGAACACAGCCTACATGTACTCAACCTATGAGGAGGAGTGTGAGGCGCGTCCGGACGACAGTAAAAAAATTATGGTGCTTGGCGGCGGCCCGAATCGTATCGGCCAGGGAATCGAATTCGACTACTGCTGCGTGCACGCCGCTTTTGCGATGCGTGAAGACGGTTATGAAACCATCATGGTCAACTGCAACCCCGAGACTGTCTCAACCGATTATGACACCTCTGACCGTCTCTATTTCGAGCCGCTGACGCTGGAGGATGTACTGGAGGTGATCCACAAGGAGAACCCGGTGGGGATTATCGTGCAGTATGGTGGCCAGACTCCGCTGAAGCTTGCTGCCGGGCTTGAACAGGCGGGGGCTCCAATCATCGGCACCAGCCCCGATGCCATCGACGCAGCAGAGGATCGGGAACGTTTTCAACAGATGGTGCATAAGCTGGGGCTGTTGCAGCCGCCAAACCGGCTGGCCACGGATCCGCAGGGCGCCGTAGAGCAGGCAAAAGAGATCGGCTATCCACTGGTGGTGCGTCCCTCCTATGTGCTGGGCGGACGCGCCATGGAGATCGTCTATGGCGAGGAGGATCTGAAACGCTATATGCGGGAGGCTGTGCAGGTCTCCAATGATTCGCCGGTACTGCTGGATCGTTTTCTCAATGATGCCATCGAGGTTGATGTCGACGCGATCTGCGATGGCAGGGATGTGCTCATCGGCGGCATCATGGAGCATATCGAGGAGGCAGGGGTTCACTCGGGAGATTCTGCATGTTCACTGCCTCCCTATACTCTCTCGGCGGAAATTCAAGATAGAATGCGCGAGCAGATGCGTCAGATGGCGCTTGAGTTGAAAGTGATTGGTTTGATGAACACCCAGTTTGCCATTAAGGGTGATGACATCTATCTGCTGGAGGTCAATCCGCGGGCATCACGCACAGTACCCTTTGTCTCCAAGGCGACAGGCGTGCAACTCGCCAAGGTGGCTGCAAGATGCATGGCGGGTATATCTCTTGTGGAGCAGGGGATGACACGGGAGAGAATCCCGGATTACTTCGCGGTGAAGGAGGCGGTTTTCCCGTTCATCAAGTTTCCCGGAGTGGATTCGGTACTTGGACCGGAGATGAAATCGACGGGCGAAGTGATGGGAAGCGGCAGAACCTTTGGAGAAGCTTTTGCCAAGGCTGTCGCTGGCGGCGGGACGGAACTTCCCACGAGCGGACGCGTCCTGCTGAGTGTGCGCAAGGCTGACCGCGAGCGTGCTACCGCTGTTGCCCGTTCCCTGCATGAACTAGGTTTTGAGCTCTATGCAACGCATGGTACAACGGCCGATATCACTGCCGCAGGATTTCCATGCACCGGAGTCAATAAGGTTGCCGAAGGACGCCCCCATGTTGTGGATATGATAAAAAACGATGAGATCAACCTCATTGTCAATACCACCGAGGGCAAACAGGCGATAGAAGACTCTGCCGAGATTCGCAGTGCTGCACTGCTTAACAAGGTAGCCTACACGACTACCATATCCGGTGCCGAGGCCATCTGCATGGCGATGCAGCAGAGTGGAATGATCTCTGTCAGCACTATCAGAGAGTTGCACGAATCTGTAGACTAATAAGTTGTACTGTCACTTATTCCCCCTACGTCCTGTTTGAAAATATGCATGGACTTGTTGAGAAGTTAGAATCTGTCAAATGACGGATTACATAGGTAGAAATAATGAATAAAATCCCGTTAACGGTGCGTGGTGCAGAGACTCTGCGCAACGAACTGAACGAACTGAAAACTGTAAAACGTCCCGCAGTGATTGCGGCAATCGCCGAGGCTCGTGCGCATGGCGATCTCAAAGAGAATGCAGAGTATCATGCGGCGCGTGAACAACAGGGCTTCATCGAGGGGCGTATCAAGGATATAGATGCCAAGCTCTCGCATGCCCAGGTCATCGATGTGACCAGCATGGATGCCGAGGGGCGTGTTATTTTCGGCGCGACGGTCGATGTTATCGATCTCGAATCCGATGAAGAGCTGACCTACCAGATCGTTGGCGAAGATGAGGCTAATATTCAACAGAGGCTGATCTCGGTTAATTCACCCATAGCCCGGGGATTGATCGGCAAGGAGGAGGGTGATGTTGCTGAAATCAACACACCCGGTGGTCAGCGTGAATTTGAGATCCTCGAAGTGCGCTACGTTTAAAAAGCAGTGATGAGCGAGTTGATGCTGGAAGGTTTGAAACTGATGCTGCTGGGGATGAGCAGCGTATTTGTTTTTCTGCTGATACTGGTGATCAGTATGAAGCTGATGAGCAGACTGGCGAAATTTCTGCAGCCGGCCGAGGTCGCTCCGGCAGTCATTCCACCACACCTCTCAACCCCGAAAGATCCTGACCTGGTGGCTGTCATCTCGGCTGCCGTTGCGACCTATCGCAGGTAGGATGCTGCCGAGTTGTAATCTGTATGGTGGTAAGGCATCTTTTTTCCGCATCCACCAATGTGACCGATAAATGCTCCTGCATGACCGACACTTCCGCCACTCCTGGCGGTCGCAAACATCATGGTGGATGTTGTCACTTATCCACCCTGCGACATGGTACCCCTTCATCCTGCTGTTTGATAAGAGCTTGCCCAGGAATTATCCGCAATATCCGAGCATATAAACATGTCTGACCACAAACCTGGAATCACCGAAGTCGTACTGCGTGACGCGCATCAATCACTGTTTGCAACGCGCATGCGTGTGGAAGATATGCTGCCGATAGCATCAAAGCTGGACCAGGTTGGTTACTGGTCACTGGAGAGCTGGGGCGGAGCAACCTTCGATGCCTGTATCCGTTTTCTGGGTGAAGATCCGTGGGAGCGTCTGCGCCTGCTGAAGGCGGCGATGCCGAATACTCCCCAGCAGATGCTGCTGCGTGGACAGAATCTGCTGGGTTATCGCCACTACGCAGACGATGTTGTCGAAGCTTTTGTCGAGCGTGCGGCTGACACCGGCATCGATGTATTTCGCATCTTCGATGCCATGAATGATACGCGTAATCTTGAAACTGCCGTCAGGGCAACCCTGAAAAGCGGTAAGCACGCACAGGGAACCATCTCCTATACGCTCAGCCCGGTGCATAGCATCGAGAGTTTCGTCGAGATGGGCAGGCAGCTTGAAAGCATGGGATGCCACTCCATCTGTATCAAGGATATGGCCGGATTGTTGAATCCTTATACTGCATCTGCGCTGGTTTCAGATCTCAAGCAGGCTGTTTCCATTCCCCTTTCACTGCACTCCCATGCGACCACAGGCATGAGCACGGTGACGATCATCAAGGCGATCGAGGCGGGCGTCGATGTAGTCGACAGCGCAATCTCATCGATGAGCATGACTTACAGCCACTCCGCGACAGAGTCGCTGGTTGCCATTTTGCAGCAGAGTGACAGGGACAGCGGACTGGATCTGCTGCTGCTGCAGGAGATTGCTGACTACTTCCGCGAAGTGCGCAAAAAATATGCTCATTTCGAGGGATCTTTGCGTGGAGTCGACTCACGTATTCTGAATGCACAGGTGCCGGGCGGCATGCTCACCAATATGGAGGGTCAGCTGCGCGAGCAGAATGCTGTTGATCGCTTTGCCGATGTGCTGGCCGAGATCCCCCGAGTGCGTGAGGATCTGGGCTATATTCCACTGGTGACACCGACTTCACAAATCGTCGGAACCCAGGCGGTGCTGAATGTGCTGAGTGGTGAGCGCTACAAAACGACAACCAGGGAGACTGAAGGGATCTTGCGTGGAGAGTACGGCGCAGCCCCCGGTTCTCTCAACAGCGAGTTGCAGCAGCGTGTCCTGGCTGGTGAAGAAGCCATTAGCTGCCGTCCCGCTGATCTGTTGCAAAATGAAATCGATACGCTCTCTGATGAGCTCAAGCGTGTTGCTGCCGAAAAAAATATCGGGCTCTCCGACAACCTGCTCGATGATGTGCTCATCTATGCACAGTTTCCCAAGGTTGGATTGCATTTTCTCGAAAATCGCCACAATCCGGAGGCTTTCGAACCGCCGCCTGAACAGCAGCATCAGCCTGCTGGAAACGAGCAGTCAGTAGTGGCAGCAGATGCGCCCGAGTCGTATCAGATCTCAGTCAATGGTGTCAGCTACGACGTGGTAGTGACTGCTGGTGGATCTGTGACTGATATTCAACAGCAGCCTGTGAAGCCTGCTGCGCAGCAAACTGCCGGTGAAGTCGTTCCTGCGCCACTGACAGGGACCGTTTACAAGATCAACATTGCGCCCGGGCAGCAGGTCCATGAGGGTGATGTCATTATTATTCTGGAAGCGATGAAGATGGAGACCGAGATACGCTCACCATCCCCGGGGTCATTGATGTTGTGAACGTCAGGGAAGGGGACAAGGTGCAGGTGGGGAATCCTCTGCTGACTCTTTCCAGGTCGAACTGATGGTGGGTTTTGAAGCGCTGTGGCAATCCATGGGGATTGCCAACATCAGCTGGGGCGAGGTGCTGATGATGGCAGTGGGCGGATTGCTGCTGTACCTTGCTATCAGAAAAAAATTCGAACCCCTGCTGCTGCTGCCGATTGGTTTTGGCGCCATTCTCAGCAACATCCCGGTGGCAGGAATTGCCGGACCGAATGGTCTGCTGGGGATGATCTATCATGTCGGCATCGAGACCGGCGTCTTTCCGCTGCTGATCTTCATGGGCGTTGGTGCGCTGACTGATTTCAGCTCCCTGATTGCGCGGCCATCGACACTGCTGCTGGGTGCTGCTGCTCAATTCGGCATATTCATGACGCTGCTGGGTGCGCTGGCGCTGAACTGGCTCCCGGGTTTTGATTTCACGCTTGCGGATGCCTCTGCAATCGCCATTATCGGCGGTGCGGATGGTCCGACCGCAATTTTTCTCGCCTCCCGGCTTGCACCGGAACTGCTCGGAGCCATTGCTGTGGCCGCCTACTCCTACATGGCGCTGGTGCCTATTATCCAGCCGCCGATCATGAGAGCCCTGACTACACAGGCAGAGCGTCAGGTGGTAATGAATCAGCTGAGGCCGGTCTCCAAACTGGAGAAAATCCTGTTCCCGTTCACGGTGCTGCTGCTGTGCATTCTGTTTCTGCCCTCCGCAGCGCCGCTTATCGGTATGCTGATGTTCGGCAATCTGCTGCGCGAAAGCGGCGTGGTGGAGCGGCTCAACAGTGCGGCGCAAAATGAGATCATCAATATCGTCACCATCCTGCTTGGACTGGCGGTAGGCTCAAAACTCTCCGCCGACAAATTCCTGACTGTCGAGACGCTTGGTATTTTGGGACTTGGAGCAGTTGCATTCTCGATCGGAACAGCGGCCGGCATCCTCATGGGAAAATTGATGCACCGGATCAGCGGCGGCAAGGTGAATCCACTGATTGGCGCTGCCGGCGTATCGGCAGTGCCTATGGCTGCACGCGTGGTAAACAAGGTCGGGCAGCAGGCCAATGCGCATAACTACCTGCTGATGCACGCCATGGGACCAAACGTGGCCGGCGTCATCGGTTCGGCTGTAGCCGCCGGCGTGCTGCTCGCTGTCGTTGGAAGTTAGAAAATTATTCCCACGAAAAGCACGAGAAACACGCAAGCTGTGCTATCGTCAATCTCAATAATAAACACTTGGAGTAGAAGCCATGACGACTGAATTCAAAGGAAGCAAGACTGAAAAAAACCTGATGATCGCATTTGCAGGTGAATCCCAGGCCAGGAACCGCTATACCTATTATGCTGCGGCCGCGAGAAAAGAGGGGCTGGTGCAGATCTCATCGATTTTCGAGGAGACCGCCAACCAGGAGAAGGAGCATGCCAAACGCTTCTTCAAGTTTCTTCAGGGGGGCGATGTCAAGATCACGGAAACATTTCCGGCCGGCAAGATCGGCTCGACGCTTGAGAATTTGCGGCATGCCGCGGCAGGCGAAGAGCAGGAGTGGTCAGAGATGTACCCGGGTTTTGCGAAGGTGGCATGGAGTGAAGGATTTGATGAAATCGCTCTCGCTTTTGAAGCAATTTCTGTTGCTGAGAAGCAGCATGGCAAGCGTTACACTGATCTTGCTGACAATCTGGAAGCGGGGAGGGTTTTCAGGAGAGAGGGAAAGATTGTGTGGCGCTGCAGAAACTGCGGCTATCTGCATGAAGCGGAAGATGCGCCCGAACTCTGTCCCGCATGTTTGCATCCTCAGGCGCATTTTGAACTGCTGGGCGAGAATTGGTAAGGTGGAAAGGGTAGTCAGCACTCTTTAGTCGGTACTCTTCAGTTTGCAGTATGCTGCAAACTGACTGCCAACCGGGTTTCCCGGATCAACCTGAAAACGCTTCCTTATGCCTGTTGTAGCTGTCGACTGATCGCTGTACTACACCCCTGTCGAGTTCACGCAGTCCACTGATCGCAAACTTCTTCTCTCCGCTGCCGACGACTTTACCTGATGCAGTCAGATTGAACTTCAGGCGGGCATCGCCTCTTCTGCCCGAGACTGAGAGCGAGGATTTACTGAGTTCCAGTCCTGGTTTGGCGAAGTCGAGGTGATCCAGGTCGATCGACATGCTCTGATAGATGATGAGGGGACGATCCGGATTGACCATGACATTGTTGCCGGACAAGAGCGGGATCAATATATCGGGGTAAGTGTGACCGGAAAATTCCACATAGCGGCATACCAGATCCCGAATCAGGGTTTCATCCGTTGTCACACTCCCTTCGCGTTCGACGCTGAGATACTCCTTGCCGTTTTCATCGACTATGCGTTGCTCTCCTGATGAAGTGTCGGAGAAGTCGAGCGGCACACCCTTGCCGACCATGCCAAGAAAAGTGATGTGCATTTTCTGACTGAGACCAAACTTTGCCAGAGTGAGGGCGAAAAGCAGGTCGCCAGGTACGCAAAACCGTTTGGAGTCCACATCATGCAGGGGGTTGAAGTCACCGGCAACAGACTTGGCAAAATCGCTCGCCTGTTGTGGTGAAATGAGTGTTTTCCCACCTACCTGTGAATAGTAGTTGTCTAATCGCATGATTGATTCCTGAGCGTTTCCATTTTTTATTATATCACTGGATATCATATCAGTTGTCCGGGAAAGCACTGGATCAATCTATGGGATGAAAGTGATATAGTTACCGCCGATATGAGCAACAATCATCCCGAATCATGCTGATTCCTCC
>JGI24023J19991_10003438_pt1 | contig 11142 bp, 7 predicted proteins | sample Cruoilmetagenom1_FD_19991 | JGI IMG/M metagenome (IMG submission 19991)
GCGGGCAGGGCGGTCTGCTCGATATTACCCTGCATCCGAACTACAGCGACAATGGCTGGATCTACTTCTCCTATGTGGCATCGGGTGAAGGCGGCAGGGGCACCGAGGTTGCGCGTGCACATCTCGATGGCACGCGGCTTAAGAACCTGCAGATACTTTTTCGCCTCTATCCGAAATCAGGGACTCAGCGTCACTTCGGCTCCCGCCTGCTGTTTGACAGAGAGGGATATCTCTATATCACCCTTGGCGATAGAGGCGACAGGCCGCGCGCCCAGCGGCTCGACGACCATGCCGGTTCGGTGATCCGTCTGCATGATGATGGATCTGTGCCGCCGGACAACCCCTTTGTTTCTCATAAAGATGCACTGCCCGAAATCTACAGTTACGGGCATCGCAATCCGCAAGGCATGGCGCTGCATCCACAGACAGGGGAGGTGTGGATTCACGAGCATGGACCGCAGGGAGGAGATGAGTTGAATATCATCCGCAGTGGAGGCAANTACGGCTGGCCGGTCATCACCTACGGCGTCAANTACGCTACGGGAACAAAGATTGGAGAGGGGACGCATAAGGAGGGNATGCTGCAACCGCTCCACTACTGGATCCCGTCGATTGCTCCATCAGGCATGGCTTTCTACACGGGCGACAAGTTTCCGCGCTGGCGCGGCAATCTTTTTGTCGGCTCACTGAAATTCCAGCAGCTGGTGCGGCTGGAATTCAAAGCAGACAGAGTCGTCAGGCAGCAGCGACTGCTGACGAACCAGCTGGGCCGTATACGCGATGTCGCCACGGGAACTGACGGTTATCTCTACCTGTTGATCGATGCGCCCAACGGCAGCCTGGTGCGGCTCGAACCAAAGTAACCGAAAAACAAAATGATATCGCTTCCCATTACTGATCAATCTGGTCTACTATTAGACTCATGAAAGCTGACGCTATAGTGATACGCCGTTTCATACATAACGATCATTAAAGGAGAGCGAGAGATGAAGAGATTATCGGAAGAAGCCATCGAAACACTGCAATCGCAACTGAGAGGAGAAGTAATCCTGCCGGACGATCCCGGTTATGACGAGGCGCGCACTATCTGGAACGCGATGATCGACAAACGCCCCGGCGCCATTGCCCGCTGCAGCGGCGTCGCCGATGTTATGCAGGCGCTACAGGTCGCAAAGGATCATGATCTACTCCTGTCGGTGCGCAGTGGCGGGCACAATATCGCCGGCAACGCCATCTGCGACGGTGGCCTGACCATCGACCTGTCGGGCATGAAGTCAGTGCATATCGATCCGCATGCACAGCGTGCCTATGTCGAACCCGGGGCGACGCTGGGCGATTTGGATCATGAAACGCAGGCGTTCGGTCTGGCGACATCGCTGGGGATCAACTCCACCACGGGTGTGGCAGGCCTGACCCTGGGCGGCGGTTTCGGCTGGCTGACACGCAAGTACGGTCTGACCGTTGACAACCTGATGTCGGTGGAGATCGTGACCGCAGACGGCAAGCGCCTGTGGGCCAATAAAGAGCAGAACGCCGACCTCTTCTGGGCGGTTTGCGGCGGTGGCGGCAACTTCGGTATCGTGACGCTGTTCGATTTCAAACTGCATCCGGTCGGTCCTGAAGTCCTCAGCGGACTGGTTGTCTATCCGTTTGACCAGGCAAAGTCACTGCTGAACCAGTACAGGGAGTATGTCAAGACGATTCCTGACGAACTGAGCGTGTGGGTGGTGCTGCGCAAGGCGCCGCCGCTGCCCTTTCTTCCCGAGGAGGTGCATGGCACGGAGGTCGTGGTTTTTGCCTTGATGCATGCCGGCGACATTGAGGAGGGCAAGAGACTCGTCGAACCGTTGCGTCATTTTGGTGAACCCGTTGGAGAGCACGTTGGCATCAACCCTTTTGCAGCATGGCAGCAGGCCTTTGACCCATTGCTGACGCCTGGGGCGAGGAACTACTGGAAGTCCCATAACTTTGCGGAGTTGAATGATGATGCTGTCGATACCGTCATCGAGTATGCAGGTAAGTTGCCATCACCGCAGTGCGAGATCTTCATCGCCCTGCTGGGAGGGGAGGCCAATCGTGTTGCCGCTGATGCAACGGCCTATGCTCATCGGGATGTCAATTTTGTACTGAATGTCCATGGTCGCTGGGATGAGGCGAACCAGGACGAGGCATGCGTCGCCTGGTCGCGTGATTTCTTCGATGCTGCAACGCCCTATGCCATGGGCGGTGTCTACGTCAACTTCATGACCGAGGAGGAGACCGACCGAATCGGCTCAGCCTATGGCCCCAATTACGACAGGCTTGCAGAGGTCAAACAGAAATACGATCCGGATAACCTGTTCCGCCTGAACCAGAATATCAAGCCCCGGGGCTGACCGGTCAGTTGACGATTGAGTCCTCTCTCCCGTTGGGGGAGGGGAAGTCCACTCAAGGAGATTTCCGGTTTACCCCTATGTGCCTTCTGTATTCGCCTTCATGGAGAGAGATCCATTGAAATATCCAGCATGGATTCCAGTGAGCTTATCTGCGATACTACGCGCACTTTAGTGAATCACAAGATACTTAAATAAGGGGCGCAAACATGAGTCAGTCTGATACCAGCTGGATCGATACACTCTCTGAAATATTAGCCGAGCCAGTTCCGGGCAGCGGTAATAAGGAACAGGGTGCGCCCAAGCCCCCCGTGATTCACACACAAGCCGAAGATGATGCCTCCCTGCTGGACCAGCTCACGGAGGTTCTCTCCAATCCCCTGCCCGGTGCCGAAGCGCAGGCAGCTGAGCGTGATGACCAGGGTGAGGCTGCATTCAGGGAAGCGGCTGAAGCGGCGGACAAGGACGCCGACCCCGTGTCAACCACAGGGGCTGCCGGAGCCGACTGGATGCAGCGTGAATATGAGCGCTTCAATGCCTACCAGGAGCATAACAGACAGTCATTTGCCGAACGCCAGCGCTACGAGCAGGAGCGCTTCTTCGAATACCAGAAACACCAGATAGAAGGGCTGAACCAGTCGCAGCTGCGGGAACAGGATGTGTTCCGAAAACACCAGCAGGCGCGCTTCCAGGCCTGGCGTGATGAGATGCAGCGTGGCATGCGCCCGGAGCCCGGGATGATGCCGCCACCTCCGCCACCACCCTGGTGGAGAGGCCGAGATTGATCAAAATGGCGGCACAGGCCGCCATTTTTTATGGCGCATCGACTGGAAATCAGGAGAGAAAACCCTTATTCTTGGAAAACCTTGAATTTTCAGCGGAATAATGCCGTTGGAAGAGGCTATCGAGCAGACGGAGAGTTTCAGAAATGAATAATAAACGACTACAACAAAGCCTGGTGATTCTGACATGCGGAGTTGTCATGACTACAGGAGTTTCGCAGGTAAACGCCGCTGGTTTTCAACTTATCGAGCAGAGCGTCTCCTCCATGGGGACGGCTTATGCCGGAGCATCGGCGCTTGCAGAGGATGCCACCACGGTCTTTTTCAACCCCGCGGGCATGACGAGACTGCCGGGATCCAATGTGAGTGGAGGATTACATATCGTAATCCCCGGTGCCGAATTCAGTGACAGGGGATCGACGCATGTACTTGGCGCAGCCGGGGTAACCCTGGGAAATAACAGCGGTGGCGATGCTGGAGAGGTTGCTTTCGCGCCAAACCTTTTCTTGACCCATGAACTCAATGAAAAGGTGTTTCTTGGTCTTGGATTGAATGTGCCCTTTGGTCTCGCGACGGAGTATCCGGATTCCTGGATGGGCCGCTACCATGCGACCAGGTCAGAAATCATGACATTCAATATCAATCCATCCCTGGCCTACAAGGTGAATGACGCACTCAGTCTGGGCATTGGTATTAACGCCATGTATATCGATGCTGAACTCAGCAATGCCATCGATTTTGGAAGTATGGATGCGCTTGGGTTGTTTGGTCTGCCGCCAGGTGCGCTTGGGCTTACACCTGCTGCTTCAGATGGAAAAGCGACAGTCTCCGGTGATGACTGGGGATGGGGTTACAACCTGGGGCTGATGTACGAGCTGCCGCAGACGCGTTTCGGTGTCAGTTTTCGATCAAAAGTTGACTTTGATGTTAGCGGAGAAGGGGAATTCAAGGTTCCGCATCCGGGACTAGCAACTGCCTTCTCCAATACTGGCGCCCACTCGGATGTCACCCTTCCATGGACTTTCTCACTCAGCGCTGTCCACCAGCTTAACCCTGAATGGTCAATCATGGCGGATTACACCCGTACCGGTTGGAGCTCACTCGAAGAGCTGCGCTTCAAATTTAACAATGGCCTGCCGGATGGCGTCACAACAATGGAGTGGAAAGACAGCAATCGGTTTTCAGTGGGTGCAACCTATACACCTGATCCCAAGTGGACCTACCGGGCGGGCCTGGCCTATGATGAAAGCCCAGTACCCAATGCGGAGTATCGTACGCCGCGCGTACCGACAGATGACAGGATTTGGCTGGCTTTCGGTATCGGCTATAAAATCTCCAGCAGCCTGAGTCTGGATGTTGGTTATGCGCACCTCTTCGTCGACGATCCCGAGGTCGACAAGGATATCACTGATCCTGAAAACACACTGCGCGGTGGCCTCAATGGCGTCTATGACGCCAGCGTGGATATCGTCAGTGCGCAGTTGAACTGGCGGTTTTAGCAGATGTTAGAAACTACAGGCTGTATCCCGGCATATGACGGAATACAGCCTGTAGGGCCGTAAGCTCTGAGTCTTACGCCTCATTACAGTGTTCATATTCAATGGCTTTAGATTAGGCAGCCCATATATAAGAGCCCTGAATCATTACTTCCGTGTCTCTCCAACTCCAGTCATTAATCCCAACTCAATGCTCCACCTGTCTGGTACTCTGTCACCCTGGTTTCGAAGAAGTTCTTCTCTTTTCTGAGGTTCGCCTGCTCATCCAGCCATGTCAGGGTTGCTTCAGCACCGGGGAAGGGCTCTTCCAGCTCGAGTGACCTGGCGCGGCGGTTGGCGATGAAGCGGAACTGGCCAATGTGGTCCTCCGCCGAGTAGCCGAGGATGGGGTCCTTCAGCAGGTAGTTGGCGTAGCCTGACTCTGCGGCCTCTGCCTCCTCCCACATCTCCCTGATCGCTTTGGGGTCGAGCTTGACCTGCTCTTCGCGGATGATTGTTTTGGCGACGCGGATGCCGAAGGAGGCGTGCATTACTTCGTCTCGCATGATGTACTGCAACTGCTCCGCGGTGCCTTTCATGAGGCCGCGTCGCTGCAGTGCGAAGATTGGGCTGAAGCCGTTGTAGAACCAGCAGCCCTCGAAGATGCCGGCGAAGAAGATGTAGGCCATNACGAAGTTCTGCAGCTCGTCTGGATCGCGCAGGTCGATNTCCGGTCGTAGCACCGAGCTTAGGCGGCGGTTGGCGATNTGGATCTTGGTGTTGATCTGCGGNACCACGCGGTAGCGGTTGTANATCTCGCCCTGATCGAGGCCGATGGTCTCTATGCAGTGCTGGTAGGTCCAGGTGTGCAGCGCCTCTTCGTAGACCTGGCGTGCCTGGTAGATCTGCAGTTCCGGTGCGCTCATCTTCTCCATCACCGCCAGGCCGATGTTGCGCATGGCGAGAATGTCGGAGGTGGTGAGGTAGGAGAGTACGTTCTCGTAGAGGTGCTTCTCTTCCAGCGTCAGCTTGTGCTGGTAGTCGTGCAGGTCCTGCGTCATGTTGATGTCGAGCGGCGTCCAGTGGTTCTTGTTGGCGTTGAGAAAGTAGTCCCACGCCCAGGGGTATTTGAAGGGCGCCAGCTGGTTGATGTCCGTCATGCCGTTGATGACGCGTTTGTCATCAGGGTTGACGGGTTTCATCGAGGCTGCGATTGCAGCATTTTCTACAGCAGCAGATGCTGTGTCGCTTTCAGTCTCCACGATCGCGGGAGCTGGCGTGGAAGTATTGATCTTTGGTGAGAGTGGATCGTCCCAGTTCAGCATGGGTTTGGCCTCTGGTGTGTTTGCTATTTATTAGTAACTTCTCAACAACTCTGCTCTGTGTCTTACCCGGATCTGCAGGGAGCAATAAGCGCAACGCATTGCACCTCTCCATGCGGCGTAATGCGCTGAAGCTTATTGCGCCCTACGCAATGACGGTCTCATGACGCACGGGGTTATTGAGAAGTTACATTTCATTTTATGGTTTTCTACTACTGGCATGCCTCGCAGTCAGGGTCGAGGATCGAGCAGGCCTTGGGGGCTGCCGGTTCCGCCTCGGCTGTTGCGGCGTTGCTGCCTTCAGCCATCTTCTCGACGTGGGTGGCGCCCATGGAGCGCAGGTAGTAGGTAGTCTTGAGCCCCCGTACCCAGGCAAGCTTGTAGAGGTTGTCCATCTGCTTTCCGGATGGTTCGGCCATGTAGAGATTGAGGCTCTGCGCCTGGTCGATCCACTTCTGGCGGCGTGAGCCCGCCTCGATCAGCCAGCGCGGGTCGATTTCGAAAGCCGTTGTATAGAGCTGCTTGAGGTCGTCTGGAATGCGGTCGATCGCCTGTGCAGAGCCGTCATAATACTTGAGGTCGTTGACCATCACTTCGTCCCACAGGCCGCGCTCCTTGAGGTCGTGGATCAGGTACGGATTGACCACGGTGAACTCACCTGAGAGGTTCGATTTGACGAACAGATTCTGGTAGGTGGGTTCGATCGACTGGCTGACGCCGCAGATGTTGGAAATTGTTGCTGTCGGCGCAATTGCCATGGTATTGGAGTTGCGCATACCCTGGGTTTTGACCTTGACACGCAGGCTATCCCAGTCGAGAGAACTTGATTCATCGACCTGCAGGTAGTCGCCACGGTGTTCCTTCATCGCCAGCATGGAGTCGTAGGGGAGTATTCCCTTGCTCCACAGCGAGCCTTCGAAGGTNGAGTATTTTCCGCGTTCCGCGGCAAGNTCGGATGAGGCCTGGATGGTGAAATAGGAGACAGCCTCCATGGAGCGGTCGGCAAAANCGACCGCTTCCTCGGAAGCGTAGGGGAGACGCATCTTGTAGAGTGCATCCTGAAAGCCCATGATGCCGAGGCCGACAGGGCGGTGGCGCAGGTTAGAGTTGCGCGCCTGGGGAACCGAGTAGTAGTTGTACTCGATGACGTTGTCGAGCATGCGCATGGCCGTGGTTACGGTCTTCTCCAGCTTGGCCATGTCTATGCCGTCGGCGTTGACATGCTGCGGAAGATTGACCGAGCCGAGGTTGCATACCGCGATCTCGTTTTCGTTGGAGTGCAGCGTAATTTCGGTGCAGAGATTGGAGCTGTGCACTACGCCGACGTGTTGGTTGGTGTAACGTAAAATACAGGGGTCTTTAAAAGTGATCCAGGGGTGCCCGGTTTCGAACAGCATGCCGAGCATCTTGCGCCACAGATCGACTGCCTTCATGCTCTTGCTGATTTTGATTTCACCGTTGCGCGCCTTCTCCTCATAGGCCTCGTAGGCCTCTTCAAAGGCCGTGCCGCTGAGGTCATGCAGATCCGGGGTCTCCTCGGGAGAGAATAACGTCCACTCGCCATCCTCGGCGACGCGCTTCATGAAGAGATCGGGGATCCAGTTGGCGGTATTCATATCGTGGGTGCGACGGCGCTCGTCGCCGGTGTTCTTGCGCAGCTCGAGAAAGTCGTTGATATCGATGTGCCAGGTCTCGAGGTAGGCGCACACGGCTCCCTTGCGCTTTCCTCCCTGGTTGACAGCTACCGCAGTATCATTTGCGACCTTGAGGAAGGGGACGACGCCCTGGCTCTTGCCGTTGGTGCCCTTGATGTGTGAACCCATGCCGCGCACCCGGGTCCAGTCATTGCCCAGACCGCCGGCGAATTTCGACAGCAGTGCGTTGTCCTTGATGGCGCTGTAGATGCCGTCGAGGTCATCTGCAACGGTGGTCAGGTAGCAGCTCGAGAGCTGCGGACGCAGGGTGCCGGAGTTGAACAGCGTCGGCGTCGAGCTCATGAAGTCGAAGCTGGAGAGCAGATTGTAGAATTCGATGGCGCGTTCTTCACGGTTGATTTCGTTGATCGCCAGCCCCATGGAGACGCGCATGAAGAACGCCTGCGGCAACTCGAAGCGGATGCCATCCTCGTTGTGAATAAAGTAGCGGTCATAGAGCGTTTGCAGACCGAGGTAGGTAAAGTTGAGATCGCGCTGCGGCTTGATGGCTGCAGTAATCTGCTCCATATCATATTGCGCCAGGCGGGGATCCAGCAATTCCAGAGTGACAGCTTTATTGACATATGTCTGGAAGTAGTCGCCATAGAGTCCGATCATCTCGGCCTGGGTGGCGACGCTGGTGTTCATGTCGAGAAATGTGAGGGCCTCGCGGCGCATGGTATCGAGCAGCAGGCGGGCAGCCACATTGGAGTAGTTGGGCTCCTGCTCGATCATGGTGCGCGCGGACATCACCAGCGTATGGCTGACATCCCTCTCCCTGACGCCGTCGAAAAGGTTGTGGCAGGTGTCTTCGATGATCGCTTCGGCAGAGACGTCACTGAGACCCTGGCAGGCTTCCGCGACCAGCGCCCTGAGGCGCGAGACATTCAGCGGCGCCTTGCTGCCGTCGGCCAGGATGATGTCGACGATATGTTCGTCCTGGAGGTCGGCAGGGCCGGCTTCTTCTGCGCGCTGGCGGTTGCGTTCCTCGCGGTAGAGGACGTAGGCGCGGGCGACCTTGTGCTCGCCGCTGCGCATCAGCGCCAGTTCGACCTGATCCTGGATCTCCTCGATATGCACGGTTCCGCCGTCGGGGTGGCGGCGGGTGAGAGCATCCATGATCTGGCCAGTGAGGTCCTTGACGGTAGTGTGGATGCGCGGTGATGCTGCGGCGCTGCCGCCTTCGACGGCAAGGAATGCCTTGGTGACNGCGACGGCAATTTTACCGGCATCGAANGAGGTGACCTTGCCGTTGCGGCGGATCACGCGGAGCTCNTTCGTCGCGTAACCGCTATTTGCGGTGAGTGCTGTGTCCGCGGTGGTGGCGTGCGGTGGAATGGCGTTGGAAACTGTCGTATCTGCAGGCGTGGCTATGGCCATACGTCCTCCTCAAAAAGTGGTTGGTGCGATGCGTCGATTTTTAGTTTTATTGGTATCACCCTGCCGAAGCGTGTCAGGCTGGTGACTGACCTCTCCTGTGGATAAGCTGGATGTTTTTTATTGATATCGAAGACAGCAGGGGTTAAATACAATATATACGTATATTTCAGGTTGTCAACCACAAGATGTGGTGTTGTTGTGGAGTAAACAGGTGGATTGTCTGTGATTTAATTGTGGATAAAATGTGGGAAAATCAGAAAAAACAAGCAGTGATGCGGCTTTCAGGGGGGTAAGGAAGAAAATGAATAATTTATGAATATTTTGCAATTCCGGTGTCGTATGGTTCCTCTATTCGCGGTCGGAAGAACGCTCCCACAGATGGAGTCATGGCATTGTTGTAGGTCTTACGACCGCGAAGTGTTTTAAAAAGGCTTCATCGACGCCAGATAGATAATCGCCAGCAGAATCACCACCGGGGCTTCATTGAACCAGCGAAACCAGCGGTCGCTGCGCTTGTTGTTATCCCGGGCAAAGGTTTTCATGATTTGGCCGCACCACAAGTGATAGATTACCAGCAGGGCAACCAGGGTGATCTTGATGTGCAGCCACAGCATGTGACCCCAGGCGGCCCAGGCATAGTCATACAGCATCCACAGGCCGAATACGACTGTAAGGATCATCCACGGGGTGACAAAGTAGTAGAGTTTGCGCTCCATGATCTTGAAGCGCGCATTGCCGGCTTCGTCATCGGTCATCGCATGGTAGACAAACAGGCGTGGCAGGTAGAAGAGCCCGGCGAACCAGGCTGTCATGAAGAAGAGATGAAAGGCTTTCAGCCACATGGTGTAAATGTCCTCTCTTGTTACTACGGAATAGACGGATTACACGGAAATCTTTTTATTTTTTTCCGTGTTGTTACTGCTTCGGCTGCTCCGTGTGACTCTCTGCTACCGCATCTATGCCAAGTTTTCGCACTGCAACAGTAACGGCAGGTTCGGGAGTCTCTTCGTCGCCGCTGAACCAGTTGCGGATTTTACGCGCTATGAGTTTTAATGCACGCCAGATTTTCGGCAATAGCCAGATCGCCAGTAGAATGAAGACGATGAACATTACGATAAACAGCCAGGGATAAGTCAGTGCCGCCCACAATCCGCCAATGACGGCAATGTCTTCGCTAAATGAAGCGACCCAGTTGGTGACAGGTTCAGGTGAGGTGTTGATCATGAGGCGCGTCCCCGCTTTGGTGAAGTGGCTGGTTGCCGCGACTCCGCCACCCAGTAGCGCGGCGGCCAGTGTAACGGCCTGGTTGACCTCTATTCCGCTGGCGGCGCCAACTGCCATCATGGCTCCGGCGGGGATGCGGATGAATGTGTGAATGGCGTCCCAGCCTGAATCGACCCCGGGTGTTTTATCGGCAAAGAACTCAATGAAATACATGATGCCGGCAACGCCAAGAACCAGCGGGTTCTCTACCAGTTCCAGACCTTGCGGCAGCTCGGCGTAGCCTGTATTGCCAAGAATACCGAGCACCAGTATTGCTGCGTAGAGATTGATCCCTGCCGCCCATGATGCTCCGAGCACCAGGGCGATGGCTTGAATTGTTTCATGATCCATCAGGTTGTTTTCCGGAAAATCGACTGCCGAGTTCCTAATATGCGGCTAATCAGCAAAAAATTCAATATTATCGAAAAGCGCACTTTCCGCAGTCAATGTCCACGGATTCATTTGCGGTCAGCCAGCAATTATCAATGTAGAGAGATATTCACAACGAAGGAGCCGAAGAGCACGAAGATATTATTGTATCCATATGATTCTTAATGGCCTCGCTGAGCTTCGTGTTATATGTTTTTTTTAAGATGTTGACACTTTGTTGGTATATTAGGGATTGCTAGTGGTCAGCATTGTGGCTTCGTTTCCCGTGGAATATTGAGTATCATTAAGCAATATCCATAATAACAGCAGAAGAACGCAGATGATCAAGGTAGGCATTGTCGGGGGTACAGGTTATACGGGGGTGGAGCTGCTGCGTCTGCTGGCGGTTCACCCGCATGCAGAGGTCGTTGCCGTGACTTCCCGTGCTGAATCCGGGCGCGAGGTCGCTGATCTTTTTCCGAGTC
>JGI24023J19991_10003439_pt1 | contig 11140 bp, 10 predicted proteins | sample Cruoilmetagenom1_FD_19991 | JGI IMG/M metagenome (IMG submission 19991)
TTAGCAACCGATTAGAAGGAAGTTAGATTTTTGTGAGTTTTAAAAATTAGTATAAAGAAGCCATTAAAATTAAACATTCATTTTTCTTTGGAGAGAATGAACGGATTTTTTGTGGTTTATTGAAAGCACTCAAGAGATGGTTGGGTAACCCAGAAGAGGAAATGCCCCTTCCGGGTCACCCAAAGAGAGTAATAAAGAAGATTTCTGGAAAATAAGCTGCCTTTGTTAGGCTTTGGTGAGAGGCATGTTAGGAGTGCGTAATATGGGGCGGTTTGGCTGTGGAAATCCATTTGAGATTGACAAGCGCATCGTATCGTAGTATCTGCGAGTCAGAAGGCAGTCGCAGGCGTCTTTTTGTCAAACCTGTGGAGAGAAGTGGATTGTGGAAAGTAAAAAGCGCAGGACCGCCAGAGCAAAAGACATTTTTGAAATTCTGGACCCACTTTATACGCGGGAAAAGACCGCTCTCAAATACCAAACGCCCTTTCAATTGCTCATCAGCACCATCCTCTCGGCCCAGTGTACCGACAAGCAGGTGAATGGCGTCACCAAGGTCCTGTTCCGGAAATACCTGTCCCCCGATGATTTTTTGTCCGTCCCCATCAGTGAACTGGAAATGGATATCCGGCCCACCGGGTTTTTCAGGAACAAGGCCAAGTCCATCAAGGGATGCTGCCAGGGACTCGTGGATCGATACGGTGGAGAAGTGCCGTCCAGCATGGCCGAACTGATCAAACTGCCGGGGGTAGGCAGAAAAACCGCCAACTGTGTTCTGGGTGCTGTTTTTGATGTGCCGGGGGTCGTGGTGGATACCCATGTGAAAAGGCTTGCCGGTCGACTGGGCCTGACGGAAAACAAGAACCCCGACAAAATTGAAAAGGATCTGGGAACGCTTCTGCCCCAAGACCGTTGGCGCCGGTTTTCCGACATCCTGATTTACCACGGCCGTGCTGTTTGCAAGGCCGGAAAACCGGATCACGCGGGATGTGCCGTGTTCGATCTCTGCCCGTCCAATGCCATTTGATGGAAAACATAAGAGGACTGAATCGATGATGAAAAGGATTTTCATTTGCGCCTGCCTGGGTGTGTTTTTGCTTGCCGGTTGTGCACAGACCCAATACCGGGAATCCAAAATTCGGGTTCAACATCGCAACTGGGACGATCAAATGGTTGAAAAGGTGGCCAGACGGCAGGTGGAGCCCGATATGACAGGTGATATGGTGAGAGCTGCCATCGGCCTGCCGGATAAGACGTCCCGCCAGGGGGATACTGAAGAATGGGGGTATGCCATTATGGTGGGCGACTATCAGCCCAGGCAAAAATTTGTGTATTTCGTGCATTTCAAGAATGGCAGGGTGGTTCAAACCGAGGGGGATATCAAGAAGCTTGCAACCCTCTCCTGGTACAATAATAAGGGTTCCTGACGGGGTTTCCAGGGAAGAATTTGATCAGAAAATCGAATGGGAGGTGTTGTCATGAAAAAGAGTTTTTTTGCCATAGTTCCGGCCTTTGCAATGTTGCTGGGCTTGGGGTTTAGCCCGTTGGTTCTGGGAGATGAAATCATCAATGAAGAAGTTTCGGTATCACCTGAAAAACCCCTTTCATTTCCCCAGCAGGAGAGGATTGCCAATCTGGCGGTCAAGGCCTTGAAGCACATTGCCAAGGCACGCGGTTTCATTCACACCCATAATTTTGCCGACGCAAGAGGGGAACTGGCCAAAAGCCAAAAGCTCATGGAAATTATTCGGGCATCTCTCCCCACCACCCGCATCAAAGACCATATCTGGGTGGCGAAAAAACATCTCTCCTACGAAGATTCGGAAGAGGTCATTCCCGATCTGGTTCCCATCTACGTTTCACTCGATGAAATCCAGAGTTTTGTCAGTGTGGATAAGACCCGGGAGCACCTGGATGAGGCGAAAAAAGCGCTGAAAGCGGATGACAAAAAGAAGGGTACGGAGGCCCTGGCGCTGGCCGGTGAGTCCCTGGTCTATGTTGAAATCGATCTGCCCTTGCGATACACGGAACGGAAAGTAGCGAACGCCCTGCTCATGATGGCGGAGGGAAAGGGTAAAGAGGCCGATCAGCTATTGAAAGAGGCTGAAGACGGGGTTCAGGTGATTTCCATTTCCTCCTATGGTCCCATGGTGCTGGCCCAGGAAAGCCTCTGGCAGGCCACCAAGGATTATGCCAAGGGTCGATACGAGGCTGCCAAAAGATCCCTTGCAGATGCCAAAGTGTTTTTGAAAATGGCGGCCAGACAGGCGGACGAGAAAACCAAAAAAGCCCTCGCCAAATTAAACCGGAAGATCGACGAACTGGAAAAAAAGATGGCGGAAAGCGGCAGTGATTTCAGCAAAGAGATTAAGGGCCTGTGGAATAAAACCAAGGATGTCTACCGCGAGACCGTGGAAAAATTCAAATAGTAGCGGCACGATGCATCGTGCCCCACTGGATGGGGGCAAGCGGTTCGCCAGGAACCCCTTGCCCTTTTTTGTTTCACTATTTGGAGTTGTATGGCCGGAAAAGATAAATCACGATATGTTTGCCGGAACTGTGGCTATGAAACCCTGAAATGGCTGGGTCGGTGCCCCGAATGTGATAAATGGGGGAGCCTTTTAGAGGAGTGCGCGGCGCCCCGTCACAAAAACACCGGTCCGTCCACCATGAGCAAACCGGAGTGCATAGACGCTATTTCCCTTTCCCCGGAGATGAGATGGGGCACCGGAATTGCGGAGTTTGACCGCACCCTCGGGGGCGGCCTAGTTCCCGGTTCCCTGGTTCTGATCGGAGGAGACCCCGGCATCGGCAAATCGACCATGATTCTTCAAGTGTTGGGCGGGTTTGCACGCCGGGGACTTAAGTCCCTGTACCTTTCCGGTGAAGAATCCGCGCAACAGATCAAAATGAGGGCTGACCGGTTGAACATTCGGGCGGAAAACCTGTATGTCATGACCGGAACCTGTATTGAAGATTTCTTTACCCGAGTAACCCAACTCAAACCGGATCTGTTGGCCATAGATTCCATCCAGACCTTTTACACGCAGGATATCCCGTCTCCCCCCGGCAGCGTGAGCCAGGTCAGGGAAACCGCTTCCAGACTCATGGCCTTTGCCAAAAGTTCAGCGATTCCGGTATTTCTGGTGGGACATGTGACCAAGGACGGCGCCATCGCCGGCCCAAAAGTCCTGGAGCATCTGGTGGATACGGTACTCTATTTCGAGGGAGATCGAGGCCATGCATTTCGAATATTGCGGGCCGTGAAAAACCGTTACGGTTCCACCAACGAAATCGGTGTTTTTGAAATGAAAGGGTCCGGTCTGGCTGAAGTGAGTAACCCCTCCGGTATTTTTCTGGCGGAACGGCCCGAGGATGTGCCCGGATCTGCCATCATTTCCTGCATGGAAGGAACCCGCCCCCTGCTGGTGGAAATTCAGGCCCTTGTGAACCCGAGCCCCCTGGGCATGCCCAGAAGAACCGCCAGGGGAATCGACCAGAACCGTATATCCCTGTTGGTAGCGGTTCTGGGAAAACGTCTGGGAATGGAACTGGGGGACCAGGATATTTTTGTGAATGTGGCCGGCGGTCTGAAAATTGATGAACCTGCGGCGGACCTGGGAATTGTTTCCGCCATGATGAGCAGCTTTCTGGAAAAACATGTGAACCGGAACCTGGTGGTTTTTGGAGAAGTGGGCCTGGCCGGTGAAATTCGGGGGGTCAGCCAGCCGGACATGCGCATGAAAGAGATTGAAAAAATGGGTTTTTCAACCTGCCTTCTTCCCCGAAGCAATCTGGAAGGATCAAAATCACTGCCCGGGCTGAAACCCCGGGGCATCGGATCGATCCGGGATCTGCCCGATTATCTTTTTTCGGGGTCAGATCTTAAATATTAACTATTTATCATTTAGGAGATGCTTTTACCGTCAAACAGTTAATATTTAAGATCTGACCCCTTTTGAGGACCGGAGAATCTGTCGTGAGCTGGGCGTATTTTGATAAAATCTACTGTATTTCACTAGATGAAAGATCAGACCGGCGAAAGGAAGCCAAAGCTCAGTTTGATGCCGTCGGCTTGTTAAACAGCGTTGAATTTGTTATTGTGAAGAAGCATCCCATTGATTGTGAACAAGGGATTTTTGAATCTCACCTTCTCTGCATGAAAAAAGGGCTCTCTGCCGGTGCTGATAACATTGTCATCTTTGAAGATGATATTTGTTTTGATCGGTTCAGCCCTCAAGCCCTCAAATCTTCTACTGATTTCCTTTCAACAAAACCAAACTGGAAAATACTGTTCCTGGGATGTATGGTCAAAGGGAGCCGGAAAACAGGAAATAAATCCGTACTGAAAATTAACTTTCGCAGCTTATGCCACGCCTATGTTATAAGCCCCGGTTTTGCACAGCGACTGGTAATGGATTCCTGGCAGAAAACACCCTTTGACGACATGTTACGTGATCTCAGAGATAACCATTTTTACGCCGTCTATCCGTCCTTTGCATTTCAGGGGAACTCCCGGTCGGATAACCATCACTATCTCGCCCTGGACAGGTTCAGGAGGTTATGCGGAGGACTTCGGCATTTACAAAAGATGAATGAATTCTTCCATCTGAACAAGCGAATCATTGTGATGATACATGTTCTGTTGATATTAACGCTGGTTGTCATATTGACGGCCGGACTTTCCTGAACCTTCCACCAGGAGACCGGAATCTGAGCAAACGACATCAACATAGTAGGGGCACGAAGCATCGTGCCCCTACTGAACTCAGTCGCATGCTAACCTATATCCTGGCGTATCGACCTGATGAATTCGGGCTGATCCCCGACGAAGAAGGGTTTGTGGCTTACAAGGACCTGCTCAAAGCCCTTCACGAGGAAACCGGGTGGCGCCATGTAAGGCATTCCCATATCAATGAGGTGCTGATGGGTGGGGACCGGGCACGCTTTGAGCCTGAAGATGATCGGATCCGGTCTCAGGAGCGGCATTGGGCCTTGAACACCGATAATGACCTTCCATTGCCGGGCCTGCTTTATACGCCCGTCCGAAAAAAAGCCCATCCCGTGGCCATGGAAAGAGGCCTGAGGGCGAAGGCCGGTTCATATTTGCCCCTTTCCCCCGATCGGAAAATGGCCCTGCGCATGGGTCGCCGCCGGGATCAACATCCGGTGCTGCTGGAAATCCCCGCTGTTGCGGCTGGGAAAAAAGGCGTGTTGATCTTTCCGTTTGGAGTCCTGTTTCTGGCGCCGGAGATTCCAGCCGATTGCATTACAGGGCCTCTTCCATCGAAAGACCCGGTGGAAAAAAAGGAAAAGAAGGTCGATAAAAAACAAAAACCCCCTTCGGGTCTCAAAACCCCGACCCCGGGCTCATTCATCCTGGACCCTCAAAGAGATCCGGATACTTCAAGAAAATCCAGGGGAAAAAAGCGAAAGGGGTGGAAAGAAGAGGCCCGTAAAATGCGGAGAAAGCAAAAGGGGAATTGATCACCCTGGAAAGCACCCGGATATCACCCTTGATCAGTCTTATGCGCAAACGTGGAAAGGGGTTTCTTGAACCCGCACCCCTTTTTTCTGCAGGTTACAAAGGGTTCATCTGCTTTTTTGGGTCGTTTGATGTTGAGTACCGGCGTGCCGCACTTGGGGCAAACGCCGTCGTAGGGTTCATCCCAGGTGGCAAATCGGCATTTGGGATACTGATTGCAGGCATAAAACTTTTTGCCTTTTTTGGAGGTCTTTTCCACCAGGGTTCCTGAACAATCGGCCTCGGGGCACGGTACCTCGGTGCTCACCGGGTCCGGCGCCCAGATGTTTTTGCACTCCGGATATCCGGAACAGGCCACAAAGGGCCCATAACGTCCATTCTTGGTGACCATGGGCTTGCCGCATTTTTCACAGGTCCCCTTTTCCTCCCCCGCATCGGGGGCGGCCTCAATGATAATCTTTCCTTTTTCATCCCGGGTGAAATTGGCGGTATTCCGGCATTCGGGATAGCCGGTACAGGCCAGAAAGATGCCGTTTCGACCCGATTTGACGGCCATGGGGCTCTGACATTTTTCGCAGGTGATGTCTGTCAACACCTCGCCTTTCATCCCTTCGGTCGCTTTATTCAGATCTTTTTCAAACGAAGCATAAAACTGCCTCAGCACGTCGGTCCACTTCACGTTACCTTGCTCGATCTGATCCAGGTTATGTTCCATCTGTGCCGTGAAAGCTGTATTCAGCACATCGGGGAAATTCTTGACCAGGAGATCCGTCACCAGAAACCCCAGTTCAGTGGGAATGAAATGTCTTTTTTCCACGAACACATACTCTCTTCCACTGATATTGGCCAGGATGGCGGCATAGGTGGAAGGCCGGCCGATGCCGTTTTCTTCGAGCGCCTTGATCAGAGAGGCTTCCGTAAACCGCGGGGGGGGCTGGGTAAAATGTTGCGCCGGATCCAGTTTCATGAGGATCAGAACCTGTCCCTTTGTTAAGGGCGGCAATGGGGTGTCCGCCCCGCTCTGCCGCTTATTTTTTGCGCTTAATATCTCTTTCACTTCTTCATAAAGGACGGTAAAGCCTTTGAATACCATCACCGAGCCGGTGGCACGAAACCCGGCGTTTCCGACTTTGACCTCCACCTGGGTCTTGTCCAGCTGTGCAGGGCTCATCTGGCAGGCCACGAACCGTTTCCAGATCAGTTCATAGAGGGCCGACTGTTCCCGGCTTAGATATTTTGATATGGTTTTTGGTGCAAGGTCCACAGAAGTGGGCCGGATAGCTTCGTGGGCCTCCTGGGCACTTTTGCGACTCTTGAAACGATTGGGCTTATCCGGTAGGAAATCTTTTCCAAACTCTTTTTCAATATAAGTGCGCGCTTGATCGATGGCATCATTTGACAGGTTAAAGGAATCGGTCCTCATGTAGGTAATAAGGCCCACCAGGCCTTTTTTTCCCAGGGAAACCCCCTCGTAGAGGCTCTGTGCGACAGACATGGTCTTTTTAGCGGAATAACGCAGCCTGCTGAAGGCTGCCTGCTGCAAGAGACTCGTGATAAATGGCGGGGGTGAATTCTTTTTGGTCCGTTTTTGGGTGATGTTTGAGACTTCAAAGGGAAGGGCCTGAATCTCGGAAACGATACCAAAAGTTTGTTCTTTATTGGCAAGATCTGTCTTTTTCCCTTTATATTGGAAAAATTTGGCTTCAAAGGGAGGGGGTTCAGCACCCTTCAGGTGAGCTGTCAGGGACCAGTATTCCCGGGGTTCAAAAGCTTGGATTTCCCTCTCCCGATCGCAGATCATCTTAACTGCCACGGATTGGACGCGGCCGGCGCTTAACCCCCGTTTAACCCGCTTCCAGAGCAGCGGGGAAATTTGATAACCCACCAGACGATCCAGAATACGCCGGGTCTGCTGAGATTCGAATTTATTTTGGTCCAGGGTTTTGGGCGATTTAACCGCCTCCTGAATGGCCTTTTTGGTTAATTCGTTAAAGAGTATCCGATAGATTTTCTGACCACTTTTTCCCTTGCCCAATTCCTGGGCCACGTGCCATGCAATGGCTTCCCCCTCACGATCCGGATCCGGCGCCAGGTAAATGGCTTCAGCGTTTTTTCCGGCGGTTTTCAGATCCTCGAGGACTTTTCCTTTTCCCTTAATGACGACATAGTCGGGTTCGAAGTTCTTCTCAATATCAACACCCAGTTTGCTGACGGGAAGGTCTTTTACGTGCCCCACGGAGGCCATGATTTTGAAATCGGGCCCCAGGTATTTTTTGATGGTTCTGGCTTTGGCCGGAGATTCAATGATGAGAAGGTTTTTCGGCATTCTTTCGTTCCAGTCTTTATTTTTAAAAAGTCAATTTAATGGGATTCAATTTCGCACATACATTTTTCCAGGGAGTTGCCGAATGGTGCCGTTCAATTCCATTTTGAGCAAAATCATGGCTACCTGGCCCGCATCCATAGCACCCGTACGTGCGATCTGGTCAATATGTATGGGGTAATTTCCGATGATATCGTATAGGCTGCGCTCAACACCTTCCATCCGTCCCTTTGGCAACGGTTCCCCCCGCTCCTTTTCTACCCCCACCCCTTGCTTCAAGAACCACAGTTCATCCAGGATGTCATCGGCGTTTTCAATGAGCTTGGCGCCCTGTTTGATGAGCCAGTGGGTGCCGGTACTTTTAAATGAATCAATACTTCCGGGAACGGCAAATATTTCACGATTCTGTTCGAGGGCAAGGGCGGCTGTAATGAGAGATCCGCTTTTTCGAGTCGCTTCAATCACAGCGACCCCTCGACTGAGACCGCTGATCACCCGATTTCGAATGGGGAAATTCCGGGGCTCGGGGGCGGTTCCCATGGGGAACTCGGATACAACCGCGCCCTCTTCAAACATTTGTTCAAATAGCTTCCGGTTTGATTTGGGATAAACCACATCAATGCCCGTACCCAGTACGCCGATGGTAAAACCACCACCCCGAAGGCAGCCGCCATGGGCGGATCCATCAATCCCCCTTGCCAGCCCGCTGACCACGCCGGCACCCCTTTTCGCCAGGGCCATTGAGATTCTTTCAGCGGCCTTCAAACCGTAATGGCTCGGATTTCGAGACCCAACCACCCCCACAAAGGTTTGCTCCAGAGGAATTTCCCGCCCTTTGGCGAACAAGACCATGGGTGGATTGTGAAGCTCACGCAACAGAACGGGATAAGCGGGATCCTGATACGTCAAAACTTTCGCCCCGGCACGCTCAGCCTTTAAAACCTCCGCTTCGGCCCGTTCCAGCAATCCACGATCCAGAATCTTCCGGGCAATCCCCCTCCGAAGCCCTTCCACCCCCATCAAATCAAAAAAACCCGCATCAAAGATGGCTTTAACATCAAGGAATTTCTCAAACAGTCTTCTCAGGACCACATTGCCCAGTCCGGGAATCATGTAAAGGGCCAACCATGCCTGTCTTTGGTCCTGCGGTATGGTCATGGGGTATCAAAAGTCTCGAATTTAAGGCTGGAATGGCGGGAATATAAAACAGGATAAAACGGATTAGTCAAGCATTATCTCAATCGGACCGCTTTAATGTTCAATTTTCCGAACATTTCACCATGGTTGACAAAAGATAAAGACTTTCAGGTAAATCCTGTTTAAAATCAATGTCTTCTTGGATCTTTATTAAAACGGGAACCAGTTCATTTTTGATGTCGATTTCTTTGATGTCTTTTCCCCGGGCCGCCAAAGTTTTTTCAAGGGCATGGTTCAAGTTTACCGCTTTGATCATGGTTCCGTTTGGAAAATCCTTTTTTGCGTTCAGCACGACTGCCGTGGCTGTTTCCAGTCTTGATTCCACAATAATGAGATACCCCAGCACCAGGTCCGGAAGGTCTGCCCCGCTTGTTCCGGATGCTTCCATGCGGGTCTCAATGGCAAAAAGATTGCCCCGTTCGAAGCCGTGTTTGTACCCTCGATTGATATAAACCACCGAATATTGCCCCTCCAATTCATACCGGTCTTTGGTCGCCACGATCGAGGCACTGCATTTGTCGGTGCCCCCACATTTTTCCCAATCCGGGTTTGACGGCTGTATGCAACTCGATACGGGTTTGTAAGGCAGAAGCGGGTCCCCCACCCGCATAACCCGGTAGCTTTTTATGATCTCCGCTTTGAACGAACGCTCGCTGACCCTTTCTTTCAGGACAATTTTTCCCAGAAACAAGATTGCGGTTCCCACACTCGACCCGGTAAGGGGATGATCCAGATCATCCGATTCCCTGTAGAGGTAAAAGATGTCTCCAGGCTTGACTTTACGGTCTTTTTCAAACGTCACATAGATGTCGTCGTATTGGGCCAGAAAGATTCGCTCCGTTTCATCGGCGGTTACACGGCCCCAGGGTTTTACCCCATCAGGCGATAAAAAGCCCAACGCCTCCACATTGCAATACTGAGAGACATCAACACCTTTGGTCGCCCACGTGGCATCATCCGCCCCGATCAAGGACTGTAACCCTCCCACACCCTGTACCGAAATCGTCTTGATGGGCACATCTTTCAGGAGAGAAATAACGTCACCGGGATGGAGACGGCCGGGATCAGTTACAAAGGAATTCTCTTTCCACAACTTGGGCCAAAGGGTCCGGTCCCCATAGTACCGAACGCTGATGCTCTGAAGGGTATCTCCCTTGACTACAGTGTGGGGTGAAGGTTGGGCCCAGGCCACGACACTTCCAAACACGGAAAATGAAAAGACGCTCACACTGATCCAGAAAACAAAAAAAAGTAACCATCTTTTTTCCAAGACACCCTCCCATTGAATCATTTATTGTCAAGTATCAAGCGCTCAAAGCCAACACACAACAACACCTATACAAAGCAGCTCTTCAATTTGTCAAGCGCTTCGAAAATAAAAATCGCAAACATTTGATTCAAACATGGACGGAAATGGGGGTTTTGGATTAGAATTCCAGCTTGCGGGGTCAGTTATTGCCGTTGGCAATAGGACGGCCCCAAAGAATGGAGCCGAATCCTATTGAAACAAATCTTCATTGTTTTTTCCCTACTCATTCTGGTGGGAATTCTAATATTCAAGGAAAACCGTATACAACGCCCTGAGGGGTTTTCCGGGGAAGGGTGTCTGTTTTGTCACAAAGAAATGTCGGATTCCGACCGATCACATCCAGCGGCTGCTTTTGGATGCAGTGCCTGCCACCTGGGCAATCCCTATTCCCTGGACGAAAAAAGAGCGCACGCCACCCTGGTCAAAAACCCGGGAGATCTTCGTGTGGCCGAGATGACCTGCGGAAAAACCGGTTGTCATGGAGAGATCGTGGGCCGTGTAAAAAAAAGCCTTATGGCCACCAACAGGGGAATACTGAAGATTGTTCAGGATGAATGGGGGGATGGACAAGCGGGCTCATTTGTTTCATCAAATCCCCTCAATGTGAAGGATCTGTATGGAAAACACCCCCCCCGGAATGCGCCTCTCGATCTCTACCGCAAAATGTGCGGCGGGTGTCATCTATGGAAAGAAAAGGAGGGCAATAAAGGCGAAGTGGGCAGAAGGGGTGGTGGGTGCAGCGACTGTCATGTGGTGGACGTGGAAAAGGTGAAACCCACGGAAGGGCTCCTGATCCAACATCCAAAAATGACCACAAGAATCCCTTCTG
>JGI24023J19991_10003440_pt1 | contig 11139 bp, 10 predicted proteins | sample Cruoilmetagenom1_FD_19991 | JGI IMG/M metagenome (IMG submission 19991)
GGTTATACGAGGTGCCGATGCTGGATTTATAAAATTTGGTTCGCGTGTCGATGTATTTTTACCTTTAAACACGGTAGCCGATATAGTAATTGGGGATAAAACACGAGGTGGTGAAACCATTATTGCGCATGTTTTAAATGCTGTGGATGCAAAGCCGATGAATTAGAACTATTTTTTTAAATTAATCACATTGATTCTAATTTTTAATTCATTTGTTCTCAAACTAATTTCATATTTATATTGAGTAAATGTTTTTTATAAGTATAGTAAAAACAGGCGAGCATATTTGCGCGCCTGTTTTAGTATAAAAAATAATTTATGAACTAATTCTCTTTTTCTTTATTCTTTTTAATTAATTCTTCTTGTACATTTTGAGGAACCAACTCATATCCAATAAATTCGGAGGTAAATGTACCCCTTCCTTGTGTCAATGAGCGAAGTGTAGTAGAATATTTATACATTTCGGCAAGTGGTATTCTTGCTTTAATTTTTTGATATTTGCCTGCACCTTCCATACCCATAATAATGGCGCGTCTTCCTTGTAAATCGGTCATAACATTACCCATCATTTCTTCTGGCATTTTTACATTTACTTCTTGGATGGGTTCCAATAATTTAGGACTAGCATCTAAAAAGGCTTGTTTAAAAGCGTGTGCGCCTGCAATTTTAAAGGAAATATCATTAGAATCAACAGGGTGCATTTTTCCATCATAAACTATTACACGAACGTCGCGAACAGGTGAGTCGGTTAGAGGGCCACTTTCCATTACTTCTAAAATACCTTTTTTTATCGAGGGTAAATAACGTGCATCAATTACACCCCCAACAATAGAATTGATAAACATAAGTGTGCCACCCCAAGAAAGTTTTTCTTCGTCTCTACCGCGGACAGAAAATCCTTCAGGATCTGGCATGTCTTCAAAATAAGATTCTATTTTTAAGTGAACTTCGCCAAATTGACCTGCACCACCTGATTGTTTTTTGTGTCTGTAACTAGAGGAGGCAGGACGTTGAATAGTTTCTCTATAAGAAATACGAGGTTGTTCAAATTCTGCTTTGATACCATATTCTTTTTGTAGAATCCAATCTAATATAGCTAAATGCAACTCACCTTGACAAGCAAGTACTTGTTGTTTCATTTCTTTGTCATACTTAACTATAATTGTAGGATCTTCACTATGAATTTTTTTGAGTGCTTCTTGTAGTTTTTCTTCCTCATTTTTGTTGGCTGCTTTAACCAATTTTTTGATACGAGGTGCAGGGAATAATATAGGTTTGAAAGTAATTTTATGTTCCGGCTTGTACAAAGAATCACTTGTTTCAGTATTTTTTAGTTTGATAATCGCACCGATATCACCGGCTACTAATTTTTCAACCGATTCTCTTTGTTTACCATTAATAATGTATAACTGACCTAAATTTTCTATTTCTTCAGTTCTACCGTTGATGAATTTATCTCCTGTATGGATTTCACCTGATTTTATTTTAAAATAGTTTATTTTACCTACATTTGTTTCATATTTGGTTTTAAAAACAAATATAGAAGGATCACTGGAAGCAGTGGGTTCAATAATTTCATCTTCCAAGCTTTGTTCTGCCGGCATATCTTCTGCCGAAGGCGTAACATTATCTATAAAGCCCATTAATCTACCACTGCCCATATCGTGGAGTGCAGAGACGACAAATACAGGGAAGAATTCTAAATTAAGCATTCCTTTTTTAATTCCTTGCTTCATTTCATCCTCATTCAAAGTGCCTTTTTCAAAGAATAATTCCATCAATTCTTCATCGTTTTCAGCTGCTTTTTCAATCAATTCATTGTGTAGCATTTCTGCTTCTTCTATATAGTCTTCCGGAATATCGTGTTTTTCGGGTTTGCCACCTTCGGGTCCAAACACATACATTTTCATTTTTAATACATCGATAATGGCTTGTTTTCCATCAGCAGTTTTATGTGGTATTTGAATTTTAACGGCATTTTTACCGGCGAGTTCAACAATACTGTTATATGCTTCGTCAAATTTTAAATCTGGATGATCTATTTGGTTGATTACAAAAACGCTTGGTCTGTTAAACCTACCGATATAATCCCAAATAATCTCAGTGCCGACTTCTACACCTTGTACGCCGTTAACAACCATCAAAGCGGTTTCTGAAACGCGCATAGCTGAAACAATTTCGCCAATGAAATCATCTAAACCGGGGGTATCTATAATGTTTATTTTGTAATTTCTCCATTCAGTGTGTAGTGGTGTGGTAAAAATGGAGGTTTGTCTTTCTTTTTCTATATCTGTAAAGTCTGATACGGTATTTTTGTTATCAACAGTTCCGCGTCTTTTTAATAAACCTGCTTCAAAAAGCATTGTTTCGGCAAGTGTTGTCTTACCGCTACCGTGGGCTCCAACAAAAGCAACGTTTTTAATGTGTTTGTCATCGTAAATTTTCATGGCTTTATATTTTTTATAATTAATTTTGACACTAAAAGTAATTAAAATATTTCAATTATATATGATAAATCTTATGATTTTGTCATACTATTTATATTAATGTAAAAAAGTCGGAGAAATCTCCGACTTTTTGTTTTTTTTTAAGAATTAATAATTCTAAATTAGAATACTTTTAAATCATCTAATACTTTCATAACCGTTTTTACATGACCGGCTGAAATATTCATTAATTCCATTTCTTCTTTATTAAGTTTTAGGTCAATGATTTCTTCAACACCATTTTGTCCTAATTTTACAGGAACACCTAAGGCAACATTATGTTGGCCATATTCTCCGTCAAGCATTACGCAAACAGGTAAAACCCTATGAGAATTTAAGATTATAGCTTCTACCATTTCAGCAGCAGCAGCACCGGGTGCATACCATGCAGAAGTGCCTAACAATTTAACGATTTCGCCACCACCTCCTTTGGTGCGATTTACAAGTTCTTGAATTTTATCAGCATCCATTAATTCTGGTAATGGAATACCTGTAACACTGGTTAATCTGGGTAGGGGCACCATAGTGTCACCATGACCACCCATAAGCATTGCGCTTACGTCTTTTGGTGATACATTTAATTCTTCAGCAATAAATGCTTCAAAACGACCTGTATCTAAAACACCTGCCATCCCAAACACTTGTGTGCGTGGTAATCCGGTTGACAAAAATGCGGTATAAGTCATTACATCAAGCGGATTGGCAACGATAATAAACTTGGCATTAGGCGAATACTCAAAAGCTTTTTGAGACACATCTTTCATAATTTTGGCGTTGATACCGATTAAATCATCACGACTCATACCCGGTTTACGAGGAATACCAGAAGTAATAACTACGACATCAGAATCTGCTGTTTTTGCATAATCGTCTGTGTAACCTTTTACTTTGGTGTCAAAATAGTTGATGTGTGAAGATTCCCAAATATCCAAGGCTTTACCTTCGGCAAAATTTGGTTTGATGTCGATTAAAACAACTTCATTAACAATGTTTTTTTTCGCAACAACATTTGCTACGGTGGCACCTACATTACCGGCACCAATTATAGTTACTTTTTTATTCATGACATGATTTTTTTATTATGATAACAAATTTAATAAATATATTATCCATTGTAAGTGATATATCGCATTATTTGCTTATTTTTTTTGTGGGTAATAAAAGTTGCATATGAATGTTGAAATTTACATATATTTGTAACAGTTAAAAATTGTACGAATACAATAATTTTAATAGACTTTAAATATTAGTTAGAAATTTATATGTAAACTTATCGAAAACAAAAAAAACAATAAATACATGAAAAAGATTATTTTTATTTCACTACTTATGCTTTTTACGACCTTGTCAAAAGCACAAATATTAACGGAAGATTTTGAAGGCACTACTTTTCCACCGACGAATTGGATTCTTATGGAAAACTGTACTGATTCTGATGATGATGAAGAGGTTAGATGGTTACATCAAGATGATTTTGAAACATCTTATGGATCTTTTGGTTTTGCGCATACAGGATTATACTCGACGATGTCTAGTTTTAGTTTTTATGGTGCTGCAGAGGCTTGGTTGGTAACACCTCAATTTACACCAACTGCGAGCAATCATGATTTGCATTTTTTTTATAAACAAGCTTATGCAGAAGATTACGACAGTGAATTGCATATAAGGGTTTCTACGGCTGCTCAAGATGTTGCAACTGATTTTACATCACTAGAAATAATAACCGAAGTAATTGCACCCATTGATTTTGAAGAGAAAGTAATTGATTTATCTGCTTATATTAATACACCTATTTATATTGCTTTTGTGCATGTAGATGACGATGGTGATGAGTGGTATGTAGATGACGTTACCATGGAACCTATTTTACCTCCTGGTCCAACTTTAAATCCTGTTCCTGCCCATAATGCTACTAATGTTCAGATAACCAATACGCAAACATCTCGTATAGATTTGTCTTGGGAAGCACCAACGACTGGCGGTGCTGTTGCGCAATATGATTTATGGATGGGACATGATATAAATAACTTTGATATATTAGGACACCCTACAAGTATGTCGGTAAATCCAAAAATATTTCATTTTAATACAACATATTATTGGAGAGCTGATGCTGTAAATATGTCTGGGGCAACAAAAAATGTTTGGCAATTTACAACTTGTGATTTTCCAACTCTTATGGCACCTTATACCATTGATTTTGAAAATGGTGGTTTTGTTCCGGATGGAATGGATCAGTTGGCAACAAATGGAAAATTTTGGCACTATAGTAACAATCCGGCTAATGATGTGGCACATTTTGGAAACGCTGGTGATGCCGCGGGGACACAAACTGCTAGTGGAGGTTATTTTGCTTATGTTGATGACAGTTCACCTCAAAATATAACAGGTATTTCATTGCTTTCACCAAAAATTGATATTAGCAGCATAAGAAATATTGGTGTTTCATTTTATATGATTAGTAATAATGAGGGACAAAGCAATGTTGATTTCTTATTAAAAGCTTGGGATGGTGCTGCTTGGCAGACAGTGTTTAGTAGCAATTCAAATACGCAAGGTTGGGAGAAAAAAATTGTTGATTTATCTGCTTTTGCTTTTGATGCTAGTAATGTTACACAGTTTAAATTTGTGGTAGATGATAATAATTCAGATTCAGCAGATGATTTAGCTATTGACGATTTTGTTATTGATGATTTGAATAATTTGTCTGAAAAAGAATTGGCTATTAAAGGCTTAAAATTATTCCCTAATCCGGTTGTGGATGAACTTTTTATCGAAACTAAAGATAATCTTAAACTTAGTAAAATTGAGTTGTTTACAATTACAGGTCAATTGATAAAAACGTATAATAATACCAATCATATTTCGGTTGCTAATTTGCCAAAAGGTACCTACCTGGTGAATATTTATGACCAGAATAATGTGAGTGTAACACAAAAGATTACTAAATAATTTTTTGAATATTATAATACCAAATAAAAATAGAGACATTGCTTTAATGCCTCTATTTTTATTTTTACAATGGTATTATAAATAATTTGCTGATTAACAAACAATTATTTTTTTACCGATATTTCACTTATAAAACAAAGAAATATACTATTTTCGGGGATTAGATTTAGTTATTATTAATTATATAATTCATTAATGTCAGTTGTAAATTCATTAAAAAACTTTCTTAACAAACCTTTTCCTTTTATTGATACTAAAGAACAACGTTTAGTAGCTGTCATATTTATTTCATTGTTTATTTTTGGTTTTTTATATATTTTTCAACCATTTGGATTAGCCGCTATAGTTAAGGATAAAGCATTAATTATAGCAGGATACGCATCGATTTTAAATTATCACACAAATTAAGTGGTAAAAAAGTAACACAAGAATGGTAGTCATGCCAAGAAATGTTTTTGATAAAAAGAATATATTTTTGCAATGCTATAACAAAAAGCTTAACGATGTTGAATATACTTATCAAACAGGATTTTTGCCGGTGATGCAATACCGAATATTATTTTAATCAATAAAGGCTTATTTCTAATTTTAAGCCTTTTTACGCTTATTTTCAATTTTAAGCCTTTTTACGCTTATTTTTTTTGCGAGTTTCGATGAAATACCTTATTTTTGTGCAAAATATATACGTAAAATGTACAAAGCAGTTATTTCCGGAGATATTGTCGCTTATACAAGTTTGTCTGATTCTCAGAAGGAGTTGTTAGAAAAAAAACTCAAGCAATTATTTCGTGTGTTAGAAAAGGATTATGATATTTTTATCAGATTAATCAAAGGCGATTATCTTGAAGCGGTTGTCAAACCCGAAGAAGCTTTGCGTATAGCTTTGCTTATTAAAACATATATCAAGTCACTTGATTTTGACATAAATACAGAAGATAGTAGAAGCAAACACTTTAAAATTTATGGTATTCGTTTGGCAATTGGTATGGGAACACTTGACAGATTTGATGCAGAAAAAGGTATAATTGATGGTAAAGCTATTTACCGTTCGGGTAGATTAATTAGTGCGCAACACACACATAACAAGAAAAAAATTCACATTAAACAAAGTTTATTTTTCTCTATTGAAGATGCCGATTTAGACAAGGAAATAAACGCATTTTTTGTATTGATAGATGCGTTGCTCAATCAGGCAACAGCCAGACAATCGGTAGTTATTTACTACAAACTAAAAGGACTTGCTGAAAATGAAATAGCCGAAATATTAAAAGTTTCGCGGTCGGTAGTTAATAGACAAGCTATTAGTACAAATTGGTATGCCCTTAATATGGCTATTAATTATATTGAATATACAATGAAAAAATTAAGCTAATGGAACTATTTAATACATTTTTAATATTACAGCTTATAGCACATTTTTTGTCTGATTTTATTTTTCAAACCAGTGCCATTGCATTAAACAAAAATAAAAAAGGTTTAAAAACAAAACATTTATACCATCATGTATTCATTACATTTGTTTTTTCGTATGCCTTGTCGTTTCAATGGAACTTTATTATAGGAGCACTAACCATTTCATTAACGCATTTTATCATTGATGCCTTTAAGGCTTATATGATAAAAAAAGAATATTTAAGCAAATATTTGTTTTATATAGATCAATTTTTACATCTGATAGTTATTGTAGTTGTGGTGTATTTTTTTCAGCAAAATTACGAAATAAACGATGTTTTTTCAATAGACAAAAAGTATTTATTAATAATATTGAGTTTTATATTGACGGCAAAACCTACCAATATATTTATTAAAGAAATTTTTAAATCTTTTGATATTTCGGTAGGAAAAGCAGGCGATTTGCCCAATGCAGGAAAATTAATTGGAATAATTGAACGTTGGTTAATCCTTGTTTTTGTCATTATAGGACAATTTGAAGCCGTTGGTTTTTTACTCGCATCAAAATCTATTTTACGATATGGCGATAAAGATAATGATAACCCAAAAAAGACAGAATATGTACTAATCGGAACACTATTGAGTTTTGCCATTGCTGTAGTGGTAGGAATATTAATAGTTAAGTTAAAATAAAAATATACGAAAACAGCAATAATCAAAGAAAGAAAATATCCGCCAGATAAACCTGTGGTAAATCAATGCAGTTTAATATGTAATTAAACTACTGGTTTGATATCCTTGTAATTTATCTTTGCCCGATAAAAATGATAGTTCTATCAAAAAGTTTAGCATAACGACTTCGCCACCAGCTTTTTCTACAAGTTTTGCAACAGCTTGCGCGGTGCCACCAGTTGCCAATACATCGTCGTGAATAAGAACTCTTTCTCCTTTTTTGATGCCGTCAATGTGCATGCAAAGTTTATCGGTTCCATATTCCAAAGCATAGCTTTCTTCATAAGTATCATAAGGAAGTTTTCCGGGTTTTCTTACAGGTACAAAACCGGCATTTAAATGTGTTGCCAATAGTGTGCCAAAAAAGAAACCACGTGCTTCAATACCAATGACTTTATCGATATGATCAGGTACTAATTTCAACAATTCTTCTGTTGTTTTTTGTAGGGCATCTGCATCAGCCAATAAAGGTGTAATGTCTTTAAATACGATACCTTCTTTGGGAAAATCTTTTATATCCCTGATGTAATTTTCAATGTTAAAAGCCATTTTGTTATTGTTTTTTAAATTAATTTCCAATTGTAATCGGTGATAGGGCAATAGGTGAGGCTAAAAAATAACCCATAACTTGTTTGCCTTGTACAGTATTTTGTGGATTACCCAATGAGATGCCATAAAACGGATGTGCGCCATTGACCAATCCATTCATAGCTCGCAAGTTAACTTTTAAGTAATCATAATTTTTTCGGTCTATATGAAAAACGGATATAATCCACTGTTGGTTATAACCAAATACTTCATCCGGAATGGCAAGTGAATGTTCACTATCATTATAAAGCAAGTCTGAAGCGACTTCAAATCTGGGTTCAACGTCAGCACTTGCGTCAGCATAATTCATGATAAACAAATAGTAATCATTTTGATTGGGAATATCATCAAAAATAGCTTTTACGGTGTATTTATCGGGTTGATTTTCAATNGGTGTTGAGATAAATCGTTGTAGATTTATGGCTGCTTGCATTGTTTGTGTACCTGTAATTTCTTGCCCTTCTGCTTGGATGACAAGCTGGTATTGATGTCCAACAATTCCGGTTGTAAAGCTTGAGTATTTACCATTTCCTGCATTGGTAAAAATAATTTCATCTTGCGTTGTTTGGTCGATAATTTTTACTTGTGCATCGGTAATTTTTGGATGTCCTGTGATGCCTTCATATATGCCTTTTGTTTTGGTAAGCGTAATGCTTGTGGCAAAGGGATTATCCGTAAACATTGCTTCCACCACAACTTTTTCTTCTGAATTTTCGGGATGTAAGACAATCTCTTTCTCGCAAGAAGTCGAAAGAAGAAATATTCCTAAAATTATAAATAAAATTGATTTTTTTTTCATGATAATTTTTAATTGGCATTCAAATATAGATATAATTTTTCCAAAGTAGCATTGAAATTTTCATTTTCTACTGTAATTTTCATTTCGGCATAATTGTCATAACTAAATTTTCGGCTGGCATAAAGGGCTTTAATGTAATTGTCAAATTCATTATTGGCTATATTTCTAAGTAGTGGACGATTATTTTTGTCATTTTTGAGTCGTTTGATTAATGTGTTTATATTCACATCGATAAAAACGGGCTTGTAAGCGCGTAATTCCAATAATTTACGATTGCTTGGTTGAATAATGGTTCCGCCTCCTAAGGACAAAACAACATTTGTGTCATTTTTTTTGATAAATTCTTTTAACACTTCGTGTTCTATTTTTCTAAAAGCAATTTCACCTTTTTCATTAAAAATATCATTGATGTTTTGTTGGGTTACTTTGACAATTTCTGCATCTAAATCTACAAAAAGATAATTGAGTTTGGTAGCAAGTGCTTTACCCAAACTCGTTTTTCCAGCTCCCATAAATCCATATAAAGCTATGTTCATATAATTTTTGTTTTCTGTGTAAAAATACAAAAAATGTCTGAATATCCGGCTTATTTTGTTATTTTTGAAAAAATATTTGTACTTAATTACCATCTTATTTGATGTGAAAAGTATTAGGGCCGTTGTCTGTAGGATTAAATATAGAACAGTACGTAAATCCTTAGAAAATTATTAAACAAATGAAACAATTATTTCTCGTTTTTTTTTCGATTTATATTTCTGTGATTTTTGGGCAGTTACCCAAGAAGTATGATATTCAGCACTTACAAGCAAATCTGAATATTAAACCCGAAAGTGCTTATTTAGAAGGAAAAATAATTTATCGTATTAAAATTTTAGAATCTACAAATCAAATTCTTTTTGATGCACCTAATATTCAAGTGGATAAAGTAAAAATAGGTTGTTTTAAAAGTGATTTTATGAGTAATGAGAAGCAACTCATCATCAAAAAAAAGTTTAAAAAGGGGAAGTATTATAATATAACTATTATTTATAATGTATATCCGCATAAAGCTATGTATTTTGTTGGGTGGCATACGGCCGGACGCAAGCAGGTTTGGACACAAGGACAAGGCAAAAATAATAGTCATTGGCTGCCAACCAATAGCGATATGAATGATAAATTTTCTTGGGAATTTCAAATTGATTTTAATAAGGATTACCAAGTAATATCAAATGGGGAGCATGTGTCCGTTTATGCTGTAAACGATCGTATCAACAGACATATATTTAAACAAGATTTACCCGCTCCGGCTTATTTGATTTTTATAGGTGCTGGCAAATATTCAATGCAAAAATTACAAACTTCTAGTGGTGTAGCATTGTATAATTATCAGTATCCGGATAAATTGCAGCATGATAAAACCTATGACCAATACAAGCAAATATTTGATGCCTTGGAAAATGAAATTGGCGTGAAATATCCTTGGAAGAATTACAAGCAAATTCCTGTTAAGAACTTTTTTTATGGGGGAATGGAAAATGTTTCCGCTACCAGTTTTAATGCAGAGCGATATGTGATAGATAGCACGGCTTTTAACGATATAAATTTTGTAAATGTTTCCGCCCACGAACTTACACATCAGTGGTTTGGTGATTTGGTTACCGGAGCATCGTCTTATGATCATTGGTTGCATGAAGGTTTTGCTACTTATTATGCGCGTTTAATCGATCAAAAAATATTTGGAAAAAATTATAATGATTTTGAAATTTACAAATATGACCAACAAATAATTGGGGCGTTAAAGTATGATACAATTCCTTTGCACAGACCCAATGCCAGCAGTTTGACGTATTATCAAAAAGGTGCCAGGATTATACAAATGCTTCGCAATAAAATAGGAGCGGAGAATTACAGAAAAGTTATCAAGAATTATTTGGCAAAATTTTCTTATAAAAATGCGACCACATCTGATTTTAAAAATGTTTTGTTTGAAGTAACAGGTGATAGTTTGCCCAATTTTTTTAATTTCTGGTTTGAGACGCAACATATTCCTTCATGCAAAATTGTACAAAAAAAGGATAGTATGCTAATTCTAAAAAACAGTGAAAAAATACCACTTAAATTCTTGTTGATTTCTACCGAAGGAAACGACTTGATTAGTAGTGCTAACAGTTTTAAAATTAAGAATTTTGATAAAGTATTGACAGTATC
>JGI24023J19991_10003441_pt1 | contig 11136 bp, 9 predicted proteins | sample Cruoilmetagenom1_FD_19991 | JGI IMG/M metagenome (IMG submission 19991)
AACCCGGCCGCAGCCTCGGCGTTCGGGGCGACGGCGGCGAAGCTGTCTTGCACCAGCTTCTTCTGCGCCGCGCTGATCGGGCCCTCGTTAGTATCGGGGGCTGTGCCCGGGCCGGTATCGCCCGCCGCTTCTGCGCCCGCCTCAAACAAACTTTGCTTCAGCATGTTTCCGTGCCCCTATTGAAAGACATCCGGATCTGGTCCAGCCTCATCTCTGCTCTGAATCGCCCGGGAGCACCGCGCCGGAAGGTTAACGTCCGGGGCAACGTATCTAGGTTGAGTAAATGGAACATTAATACGACCATAGATTGCATCAAATCCCATGCTTTGGCCTGCCGAGTGCCTGGCAAACCTTGTCTCCTCTTCGGATTCCAGAAATAATCCGGCAACATCGCGAGCATGGCGGCCGGCCACAGGCCGCGCCAGAATCGCGAGCGCTCAGGCGAAGCGATCACCTAAGGGGAGCATTAGTACGATGTCGGAAACGCAGGTCTTTCCCGTACCCGAGTCAGTGGCGGCGAACGCNTGGTGCACCGAGCGNCAGTACCTCGAAACCTACGAGCGGTCGGTCAAGGACCCGGCGGCATTCTGGGGCGACGAAGGCAAGTGCATCGACTGGATCAAGCCCTACAGCGCGGTCAAGGACGTTTCGTACGGTCCCGGCGACGTGCACATCCGCTGGTATCACGACGGAACCTTGAATGCCGCCGCCAACTGCCTGGACCGGCATCTGGCCAGCCGCGGCGACAAGGTTGCCCTCTACTGGGAGCCGGACGATCCCAAGGCCGAGGCGCGCAAGCTGACCTATCGGGAATTGCATCAGGAGGTCGGTCGCCTGGCCAACGGCTTGAAAAGCATCGGCGTCAAAAAAGGCGACCGGGTGACGATCTATCTGCCGATGATCCCGGAGCTGGTGATGGCCATGCTCGCCTGCGCGCGCATCGGCGCCGTCCATTCCGTCGTCTTCGGCGGATTCTCACCGGAGTCCTTAGCCGGCCGCATCATCGACTGCGCCTCCACTGTGGTCATCACCTCGGACGAGGGTGTGCGCGGCGGCAAGCCGATTCCGCTGAAGGCCAACACAGATGCGGCCCTAGTTAAGACGCCGACGGTTGAGAAGGTGATCGTGATCAAGCGCACGGGCGGCAAGATCGATTGGGCCGACGGGCGCGACGTTTGGTACCACGACTTGGTGAAGGATGCCGCGGCCGACTGTCCGGCGGAAGAGATGCAGGCCGAAGACCCGCTATTCATCCTTTATACCTCCGGCTCGACGGGCAAGCCGAAAGGTGTCGTGCATACCACCGGCGGCTACATGGTCTATACGACCATCACCTTCAAATACGTCTTCGACTATCACGATGATGAGGTCTATTGGTGCACCGCCGATGCCGGCTGGATCACCGGGCACAGTTACGTGACTTATGGGCCGCTCTCCAACGGCGCCACCCAGGTGATGTTCGAGGGGGTGCCTAACTATCCCGATGCATCGCGCTTCTGGCAGGTCTGCGACAAGTACAACGTCAGCATTTTCTACACCGCGCCGACCGCGATCCGGGCGCTCATGGGCTTGGGCGACGATCCGGTGAAGAAGACCAGCCGGCGGAGCCTGCGCCTGCTCGGCACGGTGGGCGAGCCGATCAACCCAGAAGCTTGGATGTGGTATCACCACGTGGTCGGCGAGGAGCGCTGCCCCATCGTCGATACCTGGTGGCAGACCGAAACCGGCGGCATTGCGATTACCCCGCTGCCGGGTGCCACGCCGCTCAAGCCGGGCTCGTGCACACGGCCTTTCTTCGGCATTCAACCGGCGATCATCGATAAGGACGGCAAGGAAGTGACGGGCGCCGGCGAGGGCTCGTTGTGCATAAAGGATTCGTGGCCGGGCCAGATGCGCACCCTCTACAAGGACCACGATCGCTTCGTGCAGACTTATTTCAGTACCCACAAGGGCATGTACTTCACCAGCGACGGCTGCCGCCGCGACGAGGACGGCTATTACTGGATCACCGGCCGGGTCGACGATGTGATTAACGTGTCCGGCCACCGCATGGGCACCGCCGAAGTGGAAAGTGCCCTGGTCGCCCACGACAAGGTGGCCGAGGCCGCGGTCGTCGGCTACCCGCATGATATCAAGGGCCAGGGCATCTACGCCTACGTGACTTTGAATGTCGGTGTGTCGCCCTCGGAAGATTTGCGCAAAGAACTGGTCGCCTGGGTCCGCAAAGAGATCGGACCCATTGCCAGCCCCGATCTCATCCAATGGGCGCCTGGCTTGCCCAAAACCCGATCGGGCAAGATCATGCGCCGGATCCTGCGCAAGATCGCCGAGAACGACTACGGCAACCTGGGAGATGTTTCGACCCTGGCCGATCCGGCGGTGGTCGAAGACCTGGTCGACAAGCGCATGAACCGGGCCTAAATCTTCCGGCTAAGCACCGCCGCAAGCGTTTTGGCGGCGCGATTGATCTCGCCCTCATTGGCGGCGGCGTAGCCGAGCAGCAAGCCCTGGGCCACCGGTGTTTGCAGGAAATAGCTGGAAAGGGCCGGCGCTACGAGGCCGACCGCCTGCGCGCGTGCCGAGGCCTGCCGGTCATCCATGCGCGCAGCCAGGGCCGGCGTCAGACGGGCGACCAAGTGCAAGCCAGCCTCGTCTGCCGGAACCTCTAAAAGCCCGCCGAGATGCCGCCGCGCGGCCACCACAAGCGCTGCCTGGCGCTCAGCATAGAGGGTGCGCATGCGGCGAATATGGGCGGCGAAATGGCCCTCTTCCATGAAGGCGGCCAAGGCTGGCTGCGCCACCGCCGATGGGTGATCGTCCAGACCCGCCCGGGCTCGCAACACAGGCTCAACCAGAGCTGGTGGGAGCACCAGATAGCCGATACGCAGGGAGGGAAAGAGCACCTTGGAAAAGCTGCCCACATAGAGCACCCGGCCACCGTCCGGCGCCGCCGCATCCAAACCCTGTAGTGCGGCCAGCGGGCGGCCTCTGTAGCGATACTCGCTATCGAAATCGTCTTCGACAATCCAGGCATCTTCGCTATGCGCCCATTCGAGTAACTCGAGCCGCCGGGCCAGCGACATGACAATCCCCAGCGGGTACTGATGCGACGGCGCGACAACGGCCAGGCGGGCGCGAGGCGCCAGACGCCGCCCGGCGGCCACGGAGATTCCCTCATGGTCCACGGGAACAGGCACCAATCCCACGCCAGCGGCGATTAATGGTCCGCGCAGTCCCGGATACCCCGGCTCCTCGATCCAGGCGGCATCGCCCGGGTCCAGCAACAGGTGCGCCGCCAGATCGACGGCCTGCTGCGCGCCGGTCGTAATCAGCACCTGTCGCCAATCACAACGTACCGCGCGCACCACCCGCAGGTAGTCGGCAATGGCCTCGCGCAAGGGCTGCTGGCCGGCGCCATCACCATGTCGGGGTAGGTCCCCGGTCGGCCGCCGCCAGGTGCGCCCGAGCAAACGAGCCCAAACATCGAAGGGAAAGGCACGCAACTCCGGCACGCCGGGGATAAAGGCCGTCGCGCGCAGGCGTGGTCCGCGCGCATAGCGGGCCAACACCTCGCCGCGCCGGGAGAGGTGGCGCCGCGGCACATCCGGCGCGCGCTGATTACGACCTGGAATTTGCCGGGGTTCAGTTCGCACGCTCAAAAGCTGCTCGGGCAGAACCCCCGAGACGAAGGTACCGGAGCCGGCGCGGCCTTCTATGTAGCCCTCGGACTGCAGCTGAGCGAAGGCGGCCAGCACACTGGTGCGCGAACAACCAAGTTCCACGGCCAGCGCCCGGCTGGCCGGCAGGCGGGTTCCCGGCCCCAGGCGGCCGCCCAGAATGAGATCACGGATTCGCTCGTAGATCCGCCGATAGAGGGCGGCATCATCCTGGTGCCCAATCTTGTGCCCAATGGGGCGCCCATCGGGATGATCGACGGCGAGAGCCACCATCGGGGCGACAGCGTCACGGCGTGGCATGCGAGCATTTGCCCCATAAATGAAGGCGCATGGCATTATAAGTGGTATCTCAAGATATTCGAAAGTGGTTCTTTTCACGCAACCACTTTGCGTCTAATCGTGCCTGGATCGTCGCTACGCCAGTGGAGGTGGAGACCATGCCCAAGACTCACATGTCGGATGCCCTTGCGGATTTCGAACCCACGGCGCGCAGCCGGGTGAAGCGTCAGGGCATGCGCGGCGCCTACGACCGCGAGACGGTCTATGGCATCCTTGATGCTGGCTTGCTTTGTCATGTGGGCTACGTGATCGACGGGCAGCCCTATGTCACACCGACCGCCTATTGGCGCGACGGCGACCGGGTGTTCTGGCACGGGTCGTCGGCCAGCCGCATGCTGCGGCAGGTGGAGACCGGCATTCCGGTCTGCCTTACGGTGGCCATGCTGGACGGTCTGGTTCTGGCGCGCTCCGGCTTTCACTCGTCGATCAATTACCGGTCATTGATGGCCTTCGGCCATGCCGACAAAGTCACCGACCCGGAAGAAAAGCTAGCGGCCCTGGTTGCCTTCTCGGAGCGGATCACACCCGGCCGCTGGGTCGAGCAGCGCCCGGTGACCAAGCAGGAGCTGAAGGCAACAACCGTTCTGAGCCTGCGCCTGGAGGAAGTATCCGCGAAAATCCGGACCGGCCCGCCGGGCGACGACGACGCGGATTATGCTCTCGACGTCTGGGCCGGCGTGGTCCCGGTGCACAGCGTTATCGGCGCGGCACAAGACGACCCGCGCCTTAAACCCGGTGTCGCCCAGCCGGCGTATCTCAAGACCATCAAGATCGGCTAATTGCTGGCAAGGGGCCTGGGCTACTGGGCCCGGGCTACTGGGCCTGGGCTACTGGGCCCGGGCTACTGGGCCTGGGCTACTGGGCCCGGGCTACTGGGCCGGGCGCGCGCGGCTTGTAACCTCGGCTTGGCGTCGGCGAATTTCGTCCGGCCAGCGGGATTTGATGAAGTCGATGACAGCGGCAATATCATCGTCGCTCAGCTGATCGGCAAAGCCTGCCATGGCGGACTTGTAGTCACCGCCTACCAGCGCCGCCGTACCGAACTTGGTGATTTGGAAAAGCTGTTGATCCGGATGGTGCCAGGTATGCCCGGTTGCATCATGCGGCGGCGCCGGTAAAAGACCATCCGCGCCCCGCTGTTGCCAATCGTCCTGGCCCTCCAGACGATCGCCGTGACACGCCGCGCAATAGGTTTCGTAGGCTTCCTGCCCACGGGCGAGACGCTGCGGATCGTTCTGCCGCTGATCCGCATCGAAACCACCGAAATAGAGGAGCCCCGCGACGCCCAATAGCGCGACGATGACGATGATAAGAACTGTCTGTTGTCGCCGCTTGCTCCACATGATGCGTGGCATCCCTCCCAAACGTCGCAGATGAGCCTTGGCCCATAAGACTTAGGCTGGGGGTTCCAGTAGGGGGAAAGTCAAGCCGGCGAGGATGGCGTCCCGTCGCGGTCGCGTTCCGGTTGATACGATCGGTCCACCAGCGCGGGAGCGGAATCGCGCGCAGCCAAGGCGGCGACTTCAAGCAAATGCGCCACCTCGACAAGCCCGTGCCGCCTGGCCCGATCAACAAGGATATCAAGCGCCTCGGCCAGGCAGGTGGGGAAGTCATCGCCGGGCTCGGAGTCCAGGTCGGGGCCGCACGGGCCCGTGGCCTCACCCTTCGTGCCATACCCTGGCGCCGACACCGGATCAGATTGCTTCATCGATGCTCCGCTGATCGACGCGTCCTACAGACGCTTGGATGGCCACCGACATTGTGTCCCTAGATGACATGCCACATAAGTGCAATCAAGGCTAAGCCGACAGTTTTCGGGCAATTCGAGACAGATTGGTACTCGTGGCGACGCCCATGCCCAACGAGTGACAACAAATATCGGAAAAATTTCCGCGAAATAAAGCAAAAAACAAACAGATACTTGATACCTATCAAATAAAATATAAATCATCGAAGAAATCATTCGCGTAATACGCGTTTTTATTTGACTTCTTTCGGCATTCCGGGCAATATTCACCTATGCAAGTAACAAATCCTCTGGTGCCACCGCCAGTGGGGTCTCCCGGCGGCGCCCCGGCATCCGTTGCCAACGCGCCGAATGTCGCGGACGATACCCGACATGAGACCTCGAGCCCGGTTACGGCCGGCAAAGGCAGCGAACGAGCCCGTTCCGATGGTGAACGGCCACGCTCGGTGCCCAATGGCGGAGCAAAGCACCGCGGCGAGCTGCTCAACATCTCTGTCTGAGTAGCGACCGCCGGCCGGCAGTATCCTGTCGGATCAACGCGCCGGCGGGTGCGATCTGCTGTCCGCGCCCAACGTCCTCATATTCCGCTCTTTTTTCCACCGTTGATCGCCTGGGGATCCTGTTCGGCCTATCCGGCGGCACACCAGGGGAGCCGGCCCCGGCCGGCGTAGGGTCGGGCGAGCCCGGCAGCCAAAAGGCTGTGGCCCAAATCCTCACCATTTGCCGTCAGAACCCGGGCAAGGACCCGCCCGCCATATTTGCCCAGGCTGATGTCATACAAGCTTACCCGGGCCGGGCGCTCTTCGGCGGAGGATAGGCGCGCCACCACGTATGCGCGCGCCCGGGCCGCCATTTCCCGCTCATAGGGGCAACCACCTCTCAACTCGGGCGCATCGATGCCGACGAGCCGAACCCGCGTTTCCACATCCTGACCGAGCCAGATGTGGGCGCTGACCTCAAGGGTATCGCCGTCGAGGATCCGCAACACCTGTGCCCCAATCGGGCCCGACAGACGCTCTTCGGCCGGAGAGGGCGGCACCCATAGGCCGCCCAGCGCCACACCGGCCGCCAGCGCAGCGCCCGGTACAGAGAATCGCCGCCCTCTCTGTGAGTGTTTCACAACATACACTTTGAGTTGTATTATTAATCGTATATGTGTCTTTTTGATACGCGTTTTAGGACATTATGCCTTAAAAACGACGTACACAAGGAACAAATACCGAACATTTATTGCCGATCGGAGCGGCAGATGCGGGCTCAAAAGTCGACGCAAATGCCCTTTCGTTCCCAATCGCCGAATCGAGTCGGCTCTGGCCCCTCCGGCCCGCCGATCTCCCGCTGTCCGCCAAGCTTTGTATCCGATGAGCGATCAGGCGTCCGGCCACCTTTTGGCCCCTCGTCCATCCCGGCATTCGGCGCGCTCGGTGCCGCAGGGCGCCGCGTTTGCACCCGATGTTCGACGAAGCGTTTGCTCATCGCCTCTATATGCCCGCCGCCGAAAGGTCTGCCAAGGCTTGACTGAACCAGGCATCCGGCCCAACTACGAACAGCGCGAACTCCTTGACCCAGTCGCTTCGACTGGGGACCGGTTCGCGTCGGGTGCAAGAGAGTTTCTCCGGGGTCATGAACTACCTGCGTACGGCCGTGCTCCTGGCCGCCCTGACCGGGCTTTTCCTCGTCGTCGGTTTCCTCATCGGCGGCGAGGCGGGTATGATTATCGCTTTGCTGCTAGCGATTGCCACCAATGCGTTTGCCTATTGGAACGCCGACAAGCTGATCTTGCGTCTCTACCGGGCGCGCGAGATAGACCGGGCTGCCGAGCCCACGTTCTATGGCACGATCGAGCAACTGGCGCGCAATGCCGGGTTGCCCATGCCGCGTGTTTACATTGTCGAGAATGAGCAGCCCAACGCCTTCGCCACCGGGCGCAATCCGGAGAACGCGGCCGTCGCCGCGACGACCGGCTTGCTCAAACGCTTGAGCACGAATGAAGTCGCCGGGGTCATGGCACACGAACTGGCGCATGTGCGTAACCGCGATACGCTGATCATGACGATTACCGCCACCATTGCCGGGGCCATTTCCATGCTTGCCAACTTCGCCTTTTTCTTTGGCGGCAGCCGGAACAATCCTTTGGGCATCGTCGGCGTTATCCTCGTCATGGTTTTGGCGCCCTTGGCAGCGTTCTTCGTGCAAAGCGCGATTTCCCGCAGTCGCGAGTTCGCCGCCGACCGCATTGGCGCCGAGATCAGTGGCCGGCCCTTGTGGCTGGCTTCGGCCCTGGACAAGATCCAAATGGCCGCCGGGCACATCGACAACCGAGAAGCCGAGGCCAACCCGGCCACCGCACATCTGTTCATCATCAATCCGCTACACGCGCGCCGCGTTGACAGCCTCTTCTCGACTCATCCAAGCACTGCGGCGCGGATCGCCCGTTTGCGCCACATGGCGCGCGAGATGGGCCAAGACGGTGGACCCTGGAGCTGAACGCCGAACGTCAAAGCCGTCGAAAGGGGCCTAGGGCACCCGATGCCCGAGCCGTGGCCCTGGCTGTGCTTGCCGCCGTGCTGCGCCACCATCGGCCTCTCGACGACGTTCTAGCCAGCGGCCTGGCGAACAACGGCGATCTCGCCCGCCTCGCGCCACGCGACCGCGCCTTCGCCCGGTTGCTGTGCGCCACAGTGCTGCGCCGTCTCGGGCAAATCGACGCGCTGATCGATGGCAGCTTGGACCGCCCCGGCAAGCGCGGCTTTGCCGATATCCGCGATCTATTGCGTCTCGGTGTGGCCCAACTCGTTTTTCTTGGCACGCCGGCGCACGCGGCGGTAAGCACGACCCTTCTGCTTGCGCAGGGTCCGCGCTTGGCCGGCTACAAGGGGCTGCTCAATGCAGTCTTGCGCCGCCTGGCACGCGATGGCGCCGAGGCGGCGGCCGCCCAGGATGCGCCGCGCCTGAATACACCCGACTGGCTGTGGCGCGCCTGGTCGGCCGCGTACGGCGAGGCAACGGCACGGGCCATCGCGCAAGCGCATGCCAACGAGCCCCCGCTCGATATCACGGTCAAGAACACCCCGGATCTGCGTACCTGGGTCGACCGCCTTGGTGCCGAGGTCTTGCCCACCGGGTCATTACGCCTGCGCGGGGCCGGCGACGTAAGTCAGCTTCCCGGCTATGGCGAAGGCGCATGGTGGGTGCAGGACGCCGCTGCGGCGTTGCCGCCGCGCCTGCTCGGCGATGTAACCGGACAGCGGGTGATCGATCTGTGCGCCGCCCCAGGCGGCAAGACGGCAACGCTCGCCGCCGCTGGCGCCGAGGTGACCGCTGTCGAATTGGTGCCGGAGCGTCTGGCGCGCCTGCGCGGCAATCTCGCGCGCCTGAAGCTGCAAGCCGAATGCGTCACCGCCGATGCCACCGTCTGGCGGCCGCCGCAACCAGCCCAGGCGGTGCTGCTCGATGCGCCGTGCACGGGCACCGGCACCATCCGTCGCCATCCGGACATCGCCCATCTCAAGCGGCCGAGTGATGTGACCGTATTGACGCAAATCCAGGACCGTTTGCTTGCAGCCGCGGTGGAGATGCTGGAGCCCGGCGGCCTGTTGGTCTACGCCACGTGCTCGTTGCAGCCCGAGGAGGGGCCGGAGCGCATTGCCGCGCTGATCGGCAACGGCGCACCGGTCGAGCGCATTGCCGTGCAGGCGGCGGAGGTCGGTGGTCAAGCAGAGCTGATCGACGGCACCGGCGATCTGCGCACGCTGCCCTGCCATCTGCCGGCGCAGGGAGGTCTCGACGGATTCTATGCTTGCCGCCTGCGACGACAATAAATCCCTACTGGTGAATCCTTACTGGGCCCAGGTACTTGCGGGGCGCGGTGCATGCTGATACCAAGGGTTTCATGCAGCAACCGGTCCGCATCGCACCATCGATTCTTTCGGCCGACTTCGCCAATTTAGGCCAAGAATTTCGCGCCATGACGGCGGCCGGCGCCGACTACATCCATGTTGACGTGATGGACGGCCACTTCGTGCCTAACATCACCATCGGGCCATCGGTTATTGCAGCTTTGCGGCCGCATTCCACGCTGCCCTTCGATGTGCACCTCATGATCGCGCCGGTCGATCCATTCATCGCCGAGTTTGCCGCCGCCGGCGCCGACATCATCACCATCCACCCGGAGGCCGGGCATCACGTGCATCGCAGCGTCCAGCACATCAAGGCGCTGGGCAAGCGGGCCGGGATTGCCATCAACCCGGCGACGCCCGTGAGCGTGGTCGACCACCTGCTCGGCGATATCGATCTGATTCTGGTGATGAGCGTCAACCCGGGCTACGGCGGCCAAGATTTCATCCCTGCCGCCTTGGACAAGCTCGCCGCCCTGCGCCAGCGCATTGACGCCAGCGGCCGGGCCATCGATCTGGAGGTCGATGGCGGCATCAACGATGCCACAGCACCGCAGGTGATTGCCGCCGGCGCCGACATCCTTGCCGCCGGCTCCGCCTGCTTCCGCGGCGGCCCCTCGGCCTATGCCGATAATATTCAGCGCTTGCGCGGCACCCCGGCGGCAGCCCGAACCAGCGCCAGCGGCAGATAATGCCGGCGCGGGACGCGACATACCCGCATCGCATCGCCAGCGGCGGCCGCGCCCTGGCGGAGGTCACGGAACATTTGCGCACCCTCGCGCGCCTGCCGACCGCACAGGCCATCGCCCGACTGGCCTACGACCTCAAACGGCCGATCTTCGCCCTGCCATTCTATCGCCTGTCATTGCCCGGATTTACACCGCTGGCGCTGGCCGTCTCGCCATCCGACGCGTGGCCCGGCGATGCCAAGCAGGGCACCGAAATCTTACAGGGCGGTTTCAACTTTGCCGGGCGCCGGATCGCAAACCCCGCGCCCTTATGGGCACCGCTGGGCGCCGAGCGCGGGTGGCTGGCGGAGCTGCACGGGTTTGCCTGGCTGCGCGATCTGCGCGCCGTCGGCGGTGATGGGGCCCGCCGGCGCGCGCGCGAACTTGTCGGTGCCTGGCTAGCGGCGCACGAATCCTGGTCGGCGGTGNCCTGGGACCCGCTNACCACGGGATGCCGCCTGTCCCATTGGCTGGGGTGTTATGATTTCTTTGCGGCCAGCGCCGAGATCTCGTTCCGCCACCGGCTACANCGCAGCATGACCCGGCAGGCCCAGCATCTTGGTCGGGTGTTGCCGGCCGGCCTTGCCGGNGCCGATCTGATCGCCNNCCTCAAAGGGTTGATTTACGCCGGCGTTTGCTTGCCCGATNGCTCCGCCTGGCAAGAACGAGGGTTGGCGATTCTACGCCGGGAGCTGCCGCGGCAAGTCCTCGGGGACGGCGTCCACGCCGAGCGAAACCCGGCACGTCAA
>JGI24023J19991_10003442_pt1 | contig 11135 bp, 8 predicted proteins | sample Cruoilmetagenom1_FD_19991 | JGI IMG/M metagenome (IMG submission 19991)
CCACCTTCTTCACGTTCTGGTCGAACTCTTTTTTTCTTCTGATTGAATCGATAGGTAAAGCTTAATTTAAACTGACGTTGTCGCCATTGAAATTCGCTATAGTTTGTAAAATCATCATAATAGGATTCCATTTCTCGTTTACGTGTGTTGAATAAATCACTGATATTAAAGGCAAGTGTTCCTTTATCTTTAAGAATATCTTTACTCAGTGCGATATTTGCCATGACGAGACCTTCTCTTTTACTCACAGCACTTTCTTGTGGGCCTCGATAAAAAACAGTAGTTTGAAAATCAATTTCTTTGAGTAGTGTTATTCGAGAACTAAAACGATTCGACCAACTTTCACTCGTCGTTGAATAATCAACATCGTGATATATTCCATCACTCGTGTATCTGTAAAAATTAAAATTATTATTCAATCGCAGCCACTTTAAAGGACGATAATTCAATGAAAATTCAAATCCATATCGTTGTTCATCATTTAAATTTATAGGTGTGCTTTCTATTATTTCTACACCATTCTCATTTTCTATACCTGTGGCTTCTCTTACAAATTGAAACGCATTTTCGGTATATTTGAAATATATAGACGTATTAAAAGTTAGTTTGTTCCATTTTTTATAGTAACCAACATCAACACCATCTGTAAACATGGGATTTAGATCAGGATTCCCTTTAAAAACATTAGAGGTACTTGAGCGAGATGAAAACGGATTTAAATGTCGTGATCGGGGACGTCTTATTCTACGGTTGTAACCTAAGGTAAAACTTTCTTTTTCATTTATTTCGTACGCCAAATTTAAAGTTGGAAATAGTTTCGTGTAATTTTTTTTGTAATCTACATCAGTGCCTTCAACAAGTGCCGTTATATCACTTAATTCAACACGTAAACCAACTAGTGCTGACACATTTCCAAATTTATTGCCATATTGAGAATACAACGCATGTATGGCTTCTTCGTACTCAAATACATTACTACTATCAGGATCTGTGATAAAGTCTACCGAATAGTCGTTTGTATTTTGTACTATATTACTCTGAAAGCCTGCTTCAAATTCTTGATTTTTACCAATGGGTAATACATAATCTGATTTAAGTAAAATGCGTTGTTCATCTTCTAAACTTTCCACAGTTTCAGAAAGAATTGCATCATCAGAAATCAGTGCATTTTCTTCTTCATAACTATCCTGGTATTTTGCATCAAAGGTTAATTTGTGACCGCTTTTCTTAAATTTTTGAGTAAAATTTAAAGCATATTCCATAATATTATCTTTTTCCTCTTCAATTTCATTTCGTAAGGATTCTGATAAATAGCTGCCTAAATCATCATATTTTAAGCTCTTATTCCTGACATCGGTTTCACCCTCTGAATTTCTGTATAAAAAAGTACCTGTTAGCGACGCATTTTTCGAAAGATAATACTCTAAACCAATATTAGAATTGATACCATTTCTTTTTCGGTCGTAATTACGTATTTCTTCATTAAATGTTATACCAGTATCATTGTAGTAATTTTCAAAGTATGCATTTCCTGGAGCATCTCTATAAGAATAACCTAGATTCGTAAAAATATTAAACTTCTCGGCTCGGTAATTTATATTTGCAGAAATACCGTGGTTATCAGGGATTCCCGTTGTTAAGGTAGTGGATGCATTAAAACCAAGTACTTTATTTTTTCGTAGGATGATATTGAGGATGCCTGCAGTGCCTTCAGCATCATAACGTGCTGATGGACTGGTGATTACTTCTACTTTTTGGATAGCTTCTGCTGGCAATTGTCGTAAGGCATCGGTAGCATTTAAACCTACTAAACCAGAAGGTTTGCCATCAATGAGAATACGTACACTCTCGTTGCCACGTAAACTCACAGTTCCTTCAACATCTACCGTTACGGAAGGTACATTGTCTAATACATCAGATGCACTACCTCCTTTAACAGTCATGTCTTTTCCTACATTGTAAATCTTTTTATCTAGGTGGATTTCAACGGTTGATTTTTCGGCGATAATCTCAACCTCACCGATAGCTTCCATATCTGATTCTAAGGATATTGTACCTAAATTTTTTGGTGCCGTAATCTTTTGTACAGGTAAAGTTTTGGTTTTAAAAGATAAAAATTCAACTGAAATCGTATAGCTACCTACAGGAACATCAATATTAAACTGACCGTTCATATCAGTGATTCCGCCTGTAACTCTTTTTCCTTTTGTAGGTGTAAAAATGAGTGTAGCATATTCTAAAGCTTGTTTACTGTCAATGTCAACAACTTTTCCTGTTACCTTAGCAGTTGGTCGTTGCGTAGGATTTTGAGCTTGTGTTGTATTGCTGATGAAAAGAAGTATAAAACTTAGAATAAAGTAACGCATATAGACTCAAATTTGGATATCAAAAGTACTTTTAAGCATTGTTAAAATCGTTAATTAGTTGTTAAAAATTTTGTTAATAACCCAAAAAATAAATTAAAAGAAAGTGTATTTGTAAAAGATAATTTTTCTATTTTTGTAGCACAATTAGAAAAAAGCACATATGGATTTTTCACAATATTCAGGATTTTTATTATTCATGTTCATTTTTACAGCAGGATTTTGGCTGTTAATTTTTACGTTAACTTTTGTAGTTCCTTATTGGTTAGTGGGATCATGGATTGATCGCTATAAAGAGAATAGAGAAAATAAAGTTAAAAGCGAACCAATTGAAAACGTAAAGGAAGAGTCTATTTTATAGAACTGATATATAGTATAAAAAAAGGTCAGCAATTTGCTGACCTTTTTTGTTGTGTAAATATGTGAGAAGGTTTATCCCTCTTTTATTTGATTTCTTTTAGTACTTCCTTTTTTAAGCGCTTTGTAGTTCTCATAACATTCTAATACTGCTTCAATAACTTGTAAGTCAGTTGCTTTTTGAATAAAATAATCAGAATAATTACAATGATCTAAGAGAGAGTTAAGCTGTTGTTTATCCATTTCTAAATATTCCATCAAGACTTCACGATTTGCTTTTTCTTCCAACATTTCTCGAAGGGCATCTTCAGAGCGTAACATTTTAAGCTTACGCAGTTGTTTGGGTTTCTTGCCAAAAAGTTCATACACGAAATCAACAGGATGAAAGATAGCATCCGTAGGACTTGTATAGTTCTTTTGAGTAGGTCTGCCTACTTCAAAAGTTTGTGGCAATCCATTTATATGAATACGTGCATACTTATCGATAGGAACATTTTTAGCATCGACTTCTAAAACACCAATTAATTCATAGGGCTTTACCAAAACTTCATCTAAATCTACTGGATATTCAAACATGGCAATTTCTAAATCATTTCCTTTCAATAAATCGTTGGTTATTTTTAGTTTGATAGATTGATAGCCCAAATAAGAGAAGTATAGCGTATCATTAGCTTGTACATTTATTCTAAAATTACCTTTAAGATCAGATGTAGTTCCTCTAACAGAATTTAGATTGATGATGTGTGTATTTGGCAATGTTTTCTTAGAAGTTCCATCAATGATTTTCCCTTTTAAGAGCTGTCTATCAGATTTCTTAGTATCTGCTGGTTCTTGAGCCCACAAACTTAAACTGCCCATTACTATTAAAAAAAGTAGTGTTTTTCGCATGTGACAATATTATGGGTTTATAAATTTGATAGCCGTTAAATATCTGTGAAAATCTTTATAGCAAAGTTTTTTTAGTAAAACTTTAGGAAATAGGTTGTTTCAACTTTTTTATTTTGGCTATTGGCTATTGGCTATTGGCTATTGGCTATTGGCTATTGGCTATTGGCTATTGGCTATTGGCTATTGGCTATTGGCTATTGGCTATTGGCTATTGGCTATTGGCTATTGGTTTCCTTTTTTATAATCCGCTAAAAATTGTTCTAAACCAGAATCAGTTAAAGGGTGTTTAAATAAACCATCAATGGCTTTAAGCGGTGCTGTAATAACATCTGCACCAATTTTTGCACAGTCAATGATATGCATCGTGTGGCGAATAGAAGCTGCAAGAATTTGTGTTTTATACCCATAGTTGTCATAAACTTGGCGTATTTCTGCAATAAGGTTTAAACCGTCAGTAGAAATATCATCTAAACGTCCTAAAAAAGGAGAAACATAGGTTGCACCAGCTTTTGCAGCTAATAAGGCTTGCCCAACGGAGAAAACTAACGTACAATTGGTTTTAATTCCTTCGTTTGAAAAATGCTTTATGGCTTTGATTCCGTCTTTGGTCATTGGTACTTTTACGACAATAAGATGGTCTAATCTAGCTAAGGCTTTTCCTTCTGCGATCATTCCTTCATAATCGGTCGCAATTACCTCAGCGCTAACATCACCCGTAACTGTTTTGCAAATAGTTTTGTAATGTTCTATAATGTTTTCTTTGCCAGTTATTCCTTCTTTAGCCATTAAGGATGGATTCGTAGTTACTCCATCTAATATTCCTAAAGCTTCGGCTTCTTCAATTTGTGCTAAGTTTGCTGTATCTATAAAGAATTTCATATATTTTATTTTATTAGTTTAATTATAATTTTCAAATTGGCTATTGGCTATTTATATAGTTTGATTGGAATCAAAATTTTCAAGAATTTCTTTTAATCGTAAGATGAATTGACCACCTAACGCACCATTTACAACACGATGGTCATACGAATGAGCCACAATCATTTTATGACGAATGCCGATTAAATCACCATCTGGTGTTTCAATTACAGCTGGCATTTTACGAATAGCACCTAAGGCTAAAATAGCCACTTGTGGTTGGTTGATAATAGGAGTACCCGTAATGCTACCAAATGATCCTACATTCGTCACAGTATAAGTGCCACCTTGAATGTCATCAGGACTTAATTTATTATTTCGGGCTTTTGTCGCCAAACTATTCACTGATTTTGTCATAGCAATCAGACTCAATTCATCTGCATTCTTAATGACGGGTACAATTAAATTGCCATCGGGTAAAGCGGCAGCCATTCCTAGGTTAATATTTTTTTTCTTTATAATAGTATCATCTTCTACACTTACATTAACCATCGGATACTCTTTGATAGTTTGTGCAATGGCATGCATAAGAATCGGCGTAAAAGTTAACTTTTCACCTTTTTGTTGTAAAAATTGATCTTTTACTTTCGTACGCCATTTGACAATACGAGTTACATCAATTTCTATAAATGACTGTACATGCGCAGAAGTTTGAACAGAATGTACCATATGCTTGGCGATGAGTTTGCCCATTCGATCCATTGGGATAATTTCATCACCTAATGTGGTAGGTATACTTTTGCTTTCTGTCTTTTCAGCTTTTGTTTTTACTTCAGCTTTATTTTGTGTTTTTGTAATCGCTTGAATTTGTTGAGAAGTTCCTGATTTACGACTTTCTAGATAAGCAAGTAAGTCATCTTTAGTTAGACGCTGGTCTTTACCTGTACCTGCTAGTCCATCTAATTCTTCAACGCTAATATTTTCTTTTTGAGCAATACTGCGAACTAAAGGAGAATAAAAACGATCACTTGAACTTAAATTAAAAACAGGTTGTTTCAAGGCATCCGCTTTAGCGATAGTTTCATCAACTTGTGGTATGTTAGGCTGTGGAATAGAAACTATTTTTTCGGGAATAACGGTATCAATCTCCGAAAGACTTGAAATATCCGTATCCGTTTCAATAATTGCTATAGTTTGACCAACTTTGATAGTATCATCTACTTCAAACAATTTTTCAACTAAAACCCCAGTAACTTCAGAGGGTAGTTCTGTATCGACTTTGTCAGTAGCTATTTCTAAGACACCGTCATCAATTTCGATTGTATCACCAATCTCAACCAACCATGCAATAAGTGTAGCTTCATCTACACTTTCTCCCATTTTGGGTAATTTTAATTCGAATTTTGCCATTAGTAGTTTTTGTAATTTAGTTTTCTTCTGATGCAGGAATCCCTGGCAAAAGACTATCTAATTCATGTGCTTTATGAATTAAGACAGGAACATGCTGCGAACAGATAGTATATTTTTGACCTTTAAACTTAAATTTCAGTAAAGGTACTTCTTGATCGGTTTGTTTACAAACGATACACGATTTATTTTTACTCATTATTCTGTTTTAAAATTACGTTGCAAACTTACAAAAAAATGAAGTTAGTTTAAGTGCTTTTTTAAGAGTGGTTTGATGGGTGCTTTTTACTTAAAATGAATAATTAAGAATATTTCAAAACCCTGATTTAAGTCATTGTTATTATTTCATTAATGCAATAAATTTGCTTTATAAATAAATATCTATGTTATCATGAGAAATATAGTTTTAGGAAATGAAGCAGTAGCACAAGGAGCTTTAGATGCAGGAATAAGTGGTGTGTATGCCTATCCTGGCACACCATCAACAGAGATTACGGAATACATTCAAAAAGTTAAGAAAGAAAAATCTTTATCGGTTCATGCCAACTGGTCAGCTAATGAAAAAACAGCCATGGAAGAAGCATTAGGAATGTCTTACGCTGGTAAAAGAGCTATGGTAGTCATGAAGCATGTCGGTTTAAATGTAGCGATGGATGCCTTTATGAATATGGCTATATCTGGAACACATGGCGGTTTAGTAGTCGTGGTTGCCGATGATCCTTCAATGCATTCTTCGCAAAACGAACAAGATTCTCGTTATTTAGCAAAGTTTGCTAAAATTCCGATTGTTGAGCCAAGTAATCAACAAGAAGCATATGATATGATTCGTCATGCTTTTAATTTATCAGAACAATTAAAACTGCCTGTTTTATTGAGATTAGTGACTCGATTATCTCATTCTCGCTCTTTGGTGACATTCAATAAATCAAGGCAACAAAGAAATATGAATTTTTTAGAAGATATAAAACGTTTTCAACTGGTGCCTGCACGTGCAAAACCCATGTATGATAAGTTGATTAAAAAGCAAAAAAGAATTAGAGCTTATGCTGAAGAATCTCCTTTTAATAAGTTAGTTATAGGCAAAGACAAATCTCTGGGTATTATCGCTAGTGGAATAGCCTATAATTATTTAATGGAAAATTTTCAAGATGGTTGTTCCTATTCTTGTTTAAAAGTAAGTCAGTATTTATTGCCACGAAAACAAATAAAATATCTTTTTGATCACTGTGATCAAATTTTAGTATTAGAAGATGGCTATCCGTTTATCGAAGAACAGTTGAGTGATTTTTTTATGGAAGATACCAAAGTAATTGGTCGTTTAAGTGGTCATTTAAATAGAGCAGGAGAGTTAAATCCAAATATAGTTGCTAAAGCTTTAGGGAAAAAAGCAAAAAAATATCCAAAAATACCAGATTTTGTAGCCGGTCGTCCGCCGCAATTATGTGAAGGATGTGGTCATATAGATACCTTTAATGCGTTAGATGAAATTCGAGAAATTATAGGTGATAAGCAAATCTTTGGCGATATCGGATGTTATGCTTTAGGAGCTTTATCTCCACATCATACCATCAGTACACTAATAGATATGGGAGCTTCCATTACGATGGCAAAAGGTGCGGCAGATGCAGGAGTTCATCCAGCAATTGCCATGATTGGCGATTCCACTTTTACCCATTCTGGCATGACAGGTTTGTTAGATTGTGTTAATGATAAAAGTCCTGTAACGGTGATAATCAACGATAATTCTACCGTAGGGATGACGGGTGGTCAAGAATCATCCGCTTTAGCAAAACTCAAACAAATTTGCTTAGGAATAGGAGTTGCTCCATCGCATTTAAAAATTATTGAGCCTTTGCGTAAAAATCACGATGAAAACGTAGCTGTTATTAAAAAAGAATTAGACTACAAAGGTGTTTCGGTTGTTATTGCCCAACGTGCTTGTGTAAGACTACCAAGTGAACGTAAAAAAAAGATTAGAGAAATTTTAGCAGCGCAAAATTAGATTAATGAAGAAAAAAGCCAAAGTTATGACAACGAACATCATATTAGCTGGAGTAGGAGGTCAAGGAATTTTAACCATTGCAGCAACTTTAGATACCGCATCCTTAAATAATGGTTTGTTTTTTAAACAATCAGAAGTGCATGGAATGAGTCAACGTGGCGGAGCCGTACAATCACATGTACGTATTTCAGATGGACAAATTTATTCTGATATTATACCGATGGGTGAAGCTGATATGATTTTAGGAGTTGAACCCATGGAAACGCTTCGATATATTCCATTTTTAAAAAAAGATGGATGGATTATTACAGACGATCAAACTTTTATCAACATCGTAGATTATCCAGAGAAAAAAGCGATTTTTAAAAAAATTGAATCCTATAAAAATCACATGATTATTAATGCGACAGAACTTGCTAAAAAGATTGGAACTTCTAAAGCAGCAAATATGGTTTTATTAGGTGCTGCTTCGCAGTTTATTCCGCTAAAAGAACGTGCTCTCAAAGCGGCAATAAAGACTTTATTTGAGACTAAAAGTGATCGAATGGTGCAGCTAAACTTAGATGCCTTTGATGCTGGAAAACAGTTTGTTAAAGAAATGATTGTTGTTTAATTTATAAGGTTAATTTCTTATTATGTTGCACCCTAAATTTATTAATCCAGCGAGTATTGTTGTAATTGGTGCTTCTGATAACATACATTCTCCTGGAGGAAAAGTACTTAAAAATCTTATTGATACGAATTTTAAAGGTGATTTGTATGGTGTAAATCCAAAACTAACCGAGGTACAAGGCTTAAAATGTTATCAGAATTTAGATAGTTTACCAAATGTTGATGTGGCTATAATTGCCATTGCAGCAAAATATTGTCTAGCTACGGTCAAACAACTTACGGAACAAAAGGATACCAAAGGATTTATCATTTTCTCAGCAGGATTTAGTGAACAAGATGATGAAGGTGCTCTTTTAGAAAAACAACTTGTCAGCTTAATTGATAAAGTAGGAGGAACACTTTTAGGACCCAATAATATCGGATTAATCAATACGAATTATGCAGGTGTTTTCACCACACCGATACCTAAACTAGACCCAAAAGGAGTTGATTTTATTTCAGGTTCTGGAGCTACAGCAGTTTTTATTATAGAAGCTGCCATGGCAAAAGGCTTATCATTTAACTCCGTTTATTCAGTCGGTAATTCGGCACAAATTGGGGTAGAGGAAGTTTTAGAACATTTAGATGAAACATTTGAAGTTTCAACGAGTTCAAAGATCAAATTGCTTTATATAGAAAGTATTGAAAATCCTCAAAAATTATTGAAACATGCCATTTCTTTACGTAAAAAAGGATGTCGAATTGCAGCTATAAAAGCGGGAAGTTCAGATGCTGGAAGTCGAGCTGCCTCTTCGCATACGGGTGCTATTGCCAATGCAGATACTGCAGTAGATGCCTTATTTGAAAAAGCAGGAATTATTCGTTGCTACGGACGAGAAGAACTCATTTATGTTGCAGGTGTTTTAACCTATCCTGAGTTAGCAGGAAAGAACATTGCTATAATTACGCATGCTGGCGGACCAGCAGTCATGTTAACCGATATTTTAAGTAAAAATGGATTAGAAGTACCCAAAATTGAACATCCGAAAGCGATAGAGTTACAAGAAAAACTATATCCAGGTTCATCGGTTGCCAATCCCATAGATTTTTTGGCGACAGGCACAGCAGAACAATTGGGTGTAATTATAGATTATTGTGACACTTATTTTGACGAAATTGATGCCATGGTAGTGATCTTTGGAAGCCCAGGATTGTTTGGTGTGTCAGAAGTCTACGAAGTTTTACATCAAAAAATGCTTTCGGCAAAAAAACCTATTTACCCTATATTACCTTCGGTTATCAATGTATCTGATGAAATAGAGGAATTTGTTAAAAAGGGGCGATTTGCTTTTTTTGATGAAGTTTTATTTGGTAAAGCCCTAGCTAAAGTTTATCAAGTATCAGTTGAGAAAACTGAAAACTATGTATTAAACAAAACCAAAAGAAATAGACTAAAAAACCTACTCACAAATCAAAAGTCAGGATATTTAGAGCCAAAAGTGATTCAAGCTATATTTGATATAATAGAGATACCGCGTGTTACGGAAAATGTAGTAACTTCTTTACAAGAATTGCAAGCTATTGAAAAAACATTGAACTATCCTTTGGTTTTAAAGGTAATTGGTCCTCTACATAAAACAGATGTTGGAGGTGTTCGTTTAAACATCAAAAACAAAAAGGAACTACAAGGAAACTATCTGGAAATCATGCAAATAGCAGTAGCAACTGGTGTTTTAATTCAACCGATGGTTTCAGGGATAGAATTGTATGTTGGAGTAAAAAAAGAAGGTGATTTTGGACATACTATTGTCTTTGGTATGGGAGGAGTTTTAATTGAAATACTAAAAGATGTGCAAGTTGGATTGGCACCTATTGATCAAAAACAGATAACACATAAGATGGCAAAATTAAAAGCTTATCCAATTTTAAATGGCTATCGAGGGAAAGACGGTATTGCCATTGATCAATTTGTTCAAATCATTCAAAAAGTATCAGATTTGGTGATGTATTTACCAGAAATTGCAGAGTTAGATATTAATCCGTTGTTAGGGAATAAGGAAACGATTCTTGCTGTTGATGCTAGAGTTCGAATTGAAGTTGAGTGACCGAACCTTTTCCATCTTTTGAGGTACTACCAATAATAAATTGCGTGTTTTTTGGTCGTATTTTAAAAATGAACCCTCTATTTTTTAACGAAGTCATATAAAAAATGATTTTTGAAAAATCAGTAGATTGGTTGTCAAAAATCACTTCATCAATATTCTTTTCCTTAAGGATTGCCGATAGTTTTTCTAAATCATCGAATCGTGAAATAACACGTGTTTCACAAACTGCAAATAAGTGAACTTCACTTTTATGGTAGATTTTTCTAATGGCTTCAAAAATAGTGTTTTCACTACCGACATACAACACATTTTTTGAAATTGTAGGAGTCTTAAAAGTTTTTTTAATTTGAAAATATTTAATCCAAAACCAAAATTTGATACCAAGACTCATGATAAAATCATAGACCTTATTCAAACGAAAGTGTTTATGATAAAAGATACGCATAGCTCCGTAGAAATAAGTCAAATATTTTACATCTTTTGACGTGCTTTCTCCTTTATAATGAATAATTTGCGTGTTGGCATAATAATAATTTTGATAGCCTTTTTTTAGCATCTTATAAC
>JGI24023J19991_10003443_pt1 | contig 11134 bp, 13 predicted proteins | sample Cruoilmetagenom1_FD_19991 | JGI IMG/M metagenome (IMG submission 19991)
TTAAAAAGATGATCATGGATCATCACCTCTTGAGGGATATAAATTATAAGGAGAAGATTGCAGATCTCTATGAATATTCTGAAGAGAAAGGCGTTCAAATACTCTCCGCCGCAGAATATATTGGAAGAGAGAACGACCTATTGGAGGCGAGGAGGAGAGAACTTTGGCATTCACAGGAGAATTTGAGTCGAAAAAGACAGAAGTAAAGATGACTTATCAGGTTTTGCGAGGCGATTGTCTCGAACTTTTAGGAGACGGTTCTATAAACAGCAATCTCCCGTGGCATTGATTTTGAGAATAATTCTCTTTTCTACGATTCCCGGAGATATTATTTTGGACCCTTTTGCCGGGACGGGAACCACATCGTCGTTGCCAATCAGTTAAAGAGAAATTCCGTGGGCATGGAGATATGGACAATCGATAGATCTCTACCCTTCGCAGACCGTCTCTCCTATAAGATGATAGTTTTACATACCATTTCAATAGTAAGATAAGTAAGAAAAATCTAACAAATTTGGTATAACGAATGGGCGATAAAGGGGTCTGTACAAAGGGAAGGATTGTATATGGGGTCGTTACAGTGAGCGAGAAGGGACAGATCGCGATCCCGGTGGACGTAAGGAGAGATCTGGAGATCAGATCGGGAGATAAACTCATGGTTTTGAGGAGGAGAGATGGCGCCGGCATCACGCTCATCAAACTGCGTGCGATGGATGAGCTGATGTTCAAGATTCAAGAGGATGAAGATCTCTTCTCGAATAGATAGAAGAAGATAGAAGGAGGTAAAAAAATGCCAACGTGCAAGGATTGTAAGTTCTATAAGCCGATAGATGAGACGAAAGGCGACTGCTTCGGTCACGAGGTGCCCGCAGATATGGACGTCGATAAGTGTCCGGCGGGTGCATTTCAACCGAGGGAGTAACAATATTTGTTCTTGGAGTTTATCCCTCTTATTTTTTTTGGGATGATCATCTAATTACCCTATCTCTGTCAGAATCTTCCCCCCTTTAAAGATCCTCACCTTCTCATCGGTCTCTGAGAGTACAATCGCGATCGCACGCGTATTTTTCGTTATCGCTGCGGCGGCTATATGTCTGGCGCCAAGGCCCTTTGGTATCTCTATACCCTCCGTAGATACATCCAGATATCTGTATGCGGCGATCATCTCTCCCCTGCCGCTTATGACAAATGCTCCATCGAGCTCTGCAAACTCCTTTATCATCGATCTTATTCCTGTATCCTTTATATTGACGTAGTTCTTATCAAATGGATTGTATGAGATCGGTCTGGAGAACTTCATCACCCTCGTTGAGTCTCCGACGATGAATATCGCCCCAACCGATTCTCCCTTTATTCCCTCCCACCCAAGTTCCATCGCCAGATCCACGACGTAGCTTATCACGTCCGCGTCCGCGCCATCAACCTTTAAAAGATCGTAAATTTTGCTCTTCGGGACATTTGACACGTCAAGGAAGAGAAGAGTATTGAATACGTCAGAACCCGTCTTGAAGACACATAAAATTTTTCCTTCACCGTTCAAGATGCCCTTCTCTAGACAATCCCATACTGCAAAATTGATCGCCTCTTCTCTATCTTCTATATTGAATGGCAGTTTTAAAAAAGGAGAATGTTTTACATCTAAGTCCTCATATCCCACCACGACCTTTCCCTCCATCTTCAAGCATTCCAAAAATTTTAGATCTTCTTCTCCATCGATGAAAAAAAGCGTATTTTTTATACCTTCAGAGTTAATTATCCCTTTTAATGCTTCTTCCATCCCATCCCCGTAATTAAAGTTGTCAAACATAAATATATATCTATCTATAATTCATCACAATATTTATCTAATCTTATGATTTCTGGAGAGAGCATCTTTTACCATCTTTATAGCGCAGATATCCCCACACATAGAGCAGGCATCGCTTTCCGTATTCCTATCCTCTCTAAAACGCCTCGCGAACTCCCCATCTATGGCAAGATCGAACTGCTTTTCCCAATCCAGATCTTCCCTTGCATATGCCATCTTTCTATCCCACTCTCTCGCTCTCTCTTTCACGTTGGCTTTTACGGTGTCTGCCACGTGAGCCGCGATCTTTGCCACGATCGTGCCATCTTTTATGTCCTCGACGGTTGGCAGGGCTAAATGCTCCGATGGGGTGATCATACATAGGAAATCCGCCCCGTAGTATCCGGCAATACTNCCCCCTATTGCCCCCACAATGTGATCATAACCCGGAGCGATATCGGTGGGAAGAGGGCCCAAAAGATACAATGGAGCTCCATCGGCCAATTTCTTCATCGCTTTTACGTTCACCCCGATCTCGTCGAGAGGAACGTGGCCCGGGCCCTCTATCATCGTCTGAACGCCTTGCTTTCTTGCTCTCTTTGAAAGCTCTCCAAGCGTTATAAACTCGGCGAATTTTGGTCGATCCGTCGCATCATCAATACAGCCCGATCTCATCCCATCTCCGAGACTCAGCGTCAGGTCGTATTCTCTTGCGATCTCGATCAGATAGTCAAATTCTTTGTAAAAAGGATTATCCTCCCCGTTTTGAATCATCCACGCAATTGTGAACGCACCCCCCCGACTCACGACGCCCAATATCCTATTCCCCTCAATCAGCCTCTCAAGAGAATTTCTGTTCACTCCCACATGAACGGTTGCGAAATCGACGCCATCTTTCGCGTGCTTCCTAGTCGCGTTGAACATATCGTCTGACGTCATCTCAACGACGGCTTTTCTCTCCAAGCCAGCTTGATATATCGGAACGGTCCCAATTGGGGCTTTTGTCTCTTTGATTATTCTTCTCCTAATCTCGTCAAGATCCCCCCCGGTAGATAGGTCCATAATCGTATCTGCACCATATTTTAAGGCTATTTTGGCCTTCTTAACTTCATAATCCATATCTATAAAGTCTTTGGATGTCCCAATGTTTGCGTTGATCTTCGTACTCAAAGATTCTCCGATGCCGATGGGAGCAGTCCCGCGATTGAAATTTTTTGGGATTATCACCCGTCCATTGGAGATCAACTCCAACAGCCTACGCTCCTCTATCCCTTCTTTCTCGCTTACGATCTTTATCTCTTCGACGAGCTTACCCTTCTTTGCATGATCTAATAGTGTTTCCATAACGATTCGCTTCTTTGACCTACTCTGAAAGCTTACGTATATATATTACTAAAATCTCTTCTGCTGATGGTATTCAATTTGCAGGTGCATAAAATTATTGGTGGTGTAGGCTCAAACGCGTTCTTGATCGAGGATGAGAAGAACGTCTTGATCGATGCCGGAACAGACGCGAAGAGAGTAATTTCGATCTTAAAAGGGATGAAGAGGGGAGTTGACGAGATCATTCTGACGCATTCTCATATCGATCACACGCTTGCGTTGCCAGAAATTTTAAGATCACTCAAGGGTTCAGCGGACGTGGCGATACATGAAGCGGAGTTTCATCTAGTTGGAGACGAGAAGGTCACCGCTTCTCATCTCTTCGGTGTGGGTCCTCCGCCCATCAAGCCTGAGGTATGCCTGAAAGACGGAGATGTCATAGATACGGGAAGTATTGTGCTGAAGGTGATCCATACGCCCGGCCACAGCCCGGGAAGCATAAGTCTCTATGAAGAAGAGGGAGAGAACCTCTTCTGTGGGGATACCGTCTTTCCCAGTGGAAATTTTGGGAGGACAGATCTCTATGGGGGAGATTCAAAGAGGTTGATCGAGTCCATAAAAAAGTTATCTATGTTGGAGGTTGAGAACATGTATCCGGGGCATATGAACTGCGTATTTGGGAATGCAAAGAAGTCCATCGAACTTTCTTTGAGGTATGCAGAGACTCTCCTATGAAGATGGGAGGCGTTTATAATCTGATACTCAAAAACGAGAAGGATAAAAAGATAGAGATAGGTTCCATCGGCGAGATAGAGTTTAAAAGTGGTTTTTATACTTATACNGGTTCAGCACTTGGGAAAAATGGTTTTAAAAGAATTTGGAGACATGTAGAAAATTTCAATCTTAAAGAGAAGAGCTATAAGAGGTGGTGGCACGTAGATTATCTTAAGGATTCAATGAATATGATAGGCTTCTTCTTCACAAAGACAGAAGAAAGAGCCGAATGTATCCTCGCAAAGGAGATATCAAAGCATCTAAATGGCGTGGAAAAATTCGGATGCTCGGACTGCAATTGTGCATCTCACCTGCATTACTCAAAAGATAAAACCCATATCTTGGAGGTTGTCCTAAATGCACACGATTATGTGAGAAGATATTTTACCTCGTCTAAATCTTATCCATTAGGTCCTTTGTGATAACATCCACGATATGCACTTTGTTCAAAATTCCAACCTTCTTATCCCCTTCGCTTATGAGGATGGAACGCGTATCTTCTTCTCTCATCTTCACAATTGCGATGTGTAGCGGCATATTTACGTCCACAGATATCGTACTTTTGGAGATACTTCCCACTCTCTCATCTCCATGTCCCTCTGCAAGCGAAAGAAAGACGTCTTTATCGAAGACCAATCTGATCTCACCCTCTTCTAAAACGGCCATGGACTCCAATTTCTCGCTTTCTATCTTCTCTTTTGCGTCTTTTATGCTTTTACCTCCTTCCATAACCACAAACTTGTCCATATATTCTCCGACCGGTCTCTTGGGCAAAGTCTCTACATCAGCCGCATCTACTAATATAACATTATTCATGTCATCTTTTCCTATAATCTCCCCGGAAACGATGATTTTATTCACCGGGGTAGGACCTGCTACTATCTTATCCCCGATGTTATATACTCTCATATCCCCTATGAGCTTCATCTCAACTTTACACAGACCAGGATGTCTGACGGTTGTAAACGCCATCTCTTGAACGTTGCCATTCTCAACGGGTTTCCCGTTCACCCATATTTTGATGACCGCCTCCTCTTCCACTTCTTCCATTCCAACTGCTTCAAAAGCCTTGATTGTAGCCTTATAACCACCCTTTGGTCCAGGAACACCCTCTACTAACCCCAAAGCCTTCATAGTCTGCATCTGGTTCCTTACGGTACCGGGATTTCTATTTATGAGGGCTGCTATCTCCTCTCCTCTAATAGATGTCCCTTTCTTTCTGTATATACTTATCAAAGCCATCAACGTTTCTCGCTGAATTGGTGTCAATTTTAGTGACATATCAATTACCTCTTCTCCAAGAATAATTTAAGTCTTTTGGTGTATATATACCTATCTATCACATTCCCAAAACATTTTTAAACGTGCTGATATGATAGCCTCACAAAATGTTGAATTATGAAGAGCTCGGATTCAAGGCAGGCTTGGAAGTGCATCAACAGCTAAATACAGGGGGGAAACTATTTTGCAGATGTCCTACAATCCTCAGAGACGAAAAAGAGGTTCGTTACACCCTACGCAGATATCTGAGGGCTTCCGAGAGCGAGCTCGGGGAGATAGATAGAGCAGCGAGAGAGGAAGAGAAGATAGATAGAAAGATTACATACATAGGTTATGATACCACATGTTTAGTCGAGAATGATGAAGAGCCTCCGAGACCGTTGAATGAAGAGGCGTTGGAGATTTCCTTGGTGGTTGCGTCTCTCTTAAGGATGAAGGTGGTCGATTGGGTTTACGTGATGCGTAAAACAGTGATTGACGGTTCTAACACGGCAGGATTTCAAAGAACCGCTTTTGTTGCATCTGACGGGGTAATAGAATCAAATATGGGCGATGTTGGGATAGATACACTCTGTTTAGAAGAGGATGCGGCACAGAAATTGAGAGAGGATAAAGGCGAGGTGACGTATTCGCTTGATAGGTTGGGGATACCGCTTATAGAGATGGGAACCGCCGCAGAGATAAGATCTCCGATGCACGGAAGAGAGATCGCGGAGAAACTCGGGATGGTTCTAAGATCTACCGGGAGGGTCAAGAGGGGGATAGGGACGATCAGACAGGACGTAAACGTTTCGATAAGGGGGGGTGCCAGGGTAGAGATAAAGGGCGTTCAAAATTTAAGATCGATCGAAGAGGTGATGGAGAAAGAGGTTTTGAGGCAGATAGAGCTATTGAAAGTTAGAGACGAACTTAAAAATAGAGGGGCAACAGTGAAGAGAGAGATCTTTGATCTCTCGGATTTATTGAAGAGCAACTCTTTCGCGATCAATTTAAAGGGTTTCAACGGATTTGAAAGACTGGAGAAAGAATTTTCCGACAGAGTGAAGAAATTTGGTCTTGAGATCTATGATTTAAATAATTTAAATAAATCAGATCTTGCTAGATTAAAAGAGAGAATGAATATAAAAGAAGAAGATCTCGTCTTTTTAATCGAGGGAGAGAAAAAAAAGGTCTTAAACGCTCTAAATTCTGTGTTGGATCGGGCAGAAGCCGCGTTGAAAGGCATTCCAGAGGAGACCAGGAGGGCATTGCCGGATGGAACCACGGAGTATCTAAGACCTCTTCCGGGATCCGCAAGGATGTATCCAGAGACCGATATAGAGCCCGTATTCATCGATCCCGATCGTTTGAAGAGGATATTAAATAATTTGCCCGAGCTCATAGATGAGAGAAAGAAAAGATACATGGAAGGCTATTCGCTAAACGAGGATCTGGCAGGTCTGATTGCAAAATCTGAAAAATTTAAACTATTTGAAGAGATTATAGAGAGATATGATCTCCCAGCAACCTTGGTTATTCGGACGCTTGAGACGACGGTCCAAGATTTGAGGAGGGACAGGGTGAAGGTGGATAATCTCTCAAAAGATCACTTCATCTCGATCTTTAAGAATTTGGCCGAAGGGAAGATCGCAAAGGAGGGAATTCCAGAGATATTGAGATTTTTTGCCGAAGATCCAGATAGATATATCGATGAGGTGATAGAGAGAAGTGGGAAGATGGATCTATCAGGGGCGGAAGAGATCATAGAAGAGATCGTCCAAGAAAAACTCGATTTCATCAAGGAGAGAGGAAAAGGATCTTTTTCACCACTGATGGGGCTCGTGATGAGGAAACTTCGTGGAAAGGTTGATGGGAAAGTTGTCGGGGAGATATTGGAGAAGAAGATCAGCGAATCTGTTTCCCAAACAGATAGATAACTATCCATTCAAACCATTTTAAAGGATATTTGTCAGCAAACGGATGAAATAGGTGGGTATATCGAAAGATCGTTTAACAAATAAACTCGTTGTGCCCGAACGTAGTCGGAAATCTTCGATTTTTGAGGACCTTTGACCGTCGAACTACTTTCTCCTAAATCAAACAAAAGAAACAAAGATCGCCGGCGAAAATTTTATTAAATATAAAAAAATAATATAATTATAAGATAAATAAAAGGACTCGAGAGAGAGATGAAAAGATCATCGACGATCATATTGGACGACGAGGACAAAGAATTCGTTGACCTCCTGGTCGGCTTAGGGGTCAAGATAAACGTTGCCAAAATTTTGGTTTATCTTGTCGGTGCCGGCGAATGTATTTCGAGAGATATAGAGAGGGGGACCGATTTGAGACAACCGGAAGTTAGCATGGCGATGAGAAAGTTTAGGGAGAGAGGCTGGATTGGTGAAGAGGAGATCAAACATGGAGGAAAGGGACGACCACTGAAGAGATACAAACTTACGGTCGCTATCGATAATATCCTAAATATCCTTGAGGATGAGAAGATAAGAGAGGCCAAAAAAGACCTTGAAGAGATAAATCGTCTCAGGGAAATGGTAAAAAAACTGACAAAAGAGAGATGATCGTCTGATATGGGGAGAAGGGGGTTCATCGTAGCCGGAACGAGCAGCGGGGCGGGAAAGACGACGGCGACGTTGGGAATACTCAATGCACTGAGGGATAAAAATGTGCAGGCATTCAAGGTGGGCCCAGATTTTATCGATCCTTCTCACCACAGGGGCATCACCGGAGAGCCGTCATATAATTTGGATCCGTTCCTTCTATCCGAAGAGACAATTTTGTCTTCTTTTTATTCAAAAAATTTTGATATCGCCGCTGTTGAGGGTGTCATGGGCCTCTTCGATGGGCTTGGAAAGAATTTTTACGGAAGTACCGCTCACGTTGCCAAAATATTGGATTGCCCCGTCGTCATCGTGATAGACGTGGGCGGTCTCTCATATAGCGCTGCCGCAATTATACACGGTTTTAAAACGTTGGATGAGGATATAAATTTGAGAGGTGTCATATTCAACAAAATTGGTGGGGAAAAACATTTAAAAATGCTGAAAGATGCCGCAAAAGCGGTAGATGTTGAAGTAATCGGGGCAATTCCAAGAAAAAAAATTTTTGCTTTCCCCGAGAGGCACTTAGGTTTGGTAACTCCTGAAGAAAGGGGATTTGACCCCGATGTGCTAAATAAGATCTCCGAATTCATAGATGTGGATAAATTGTACGAGATCTCTGATCTTCCCACTAAGGAATATCAACCGATAAAGATAAAAAAGATCGTCTCGAATCTAAAGATAGGAATAGCAATGGACGAAGCGTTCTCTTTTTACTATCAAGATAACCTGAATATTTTTGAAAAGATGGGTGCCACTTTAGTATTCTTTTCTCCTATGCGAGATGAGATGCCGGATGTGGATGGATTATATTTTGGGGGAGGATACCCCGAACTCTTCGCAAGAGAACTCGAAGAGAATGAGGGTGTAAGGCAGCAGATCAAGAAGAGCGCTATCCCGATATATGCGGAATGTGGGGGAATGCTCTATCTATTGAAATATATAGACTCGAAGGAGATGTGCGGAATATTCGATGCAAAAGCGGAACTGCTCGATGGTATGCAGGCATTGGGATATACCATTACGAAAACGATCAAAGAGACGATAATTGCTCCAAAGGGTTATTTGATCAAAGGGCACGAGTTTCACTATTCTAAGGTTTCTGCGAAAGAGAGAGATTTTGCTTATGAGATGATTAGAGGATGGGGGATTTCTGGGGGAAAGGATGCTCTCACCAGAAGAAATGTTTTGGCTTCATATATGCATATACACGCATTGAGCGACCCATCTCTCTTTGAGAGATTCTTGTTAAAATGCAAAGAAAGTTGAAAGTTGAGAGTGGGAAAGTAAATAAATACCAAAGCTAAATGACAATTTGAGGAATGGATAAGATATGGGCGATAAAATATTTTTTGAGAATGAGATGCTTGAAAATCTTCGATTTTCAAGCTCGCGAATCTTCTTCGATTCGCGCATGTTAAAAATAATAAATGATAATGTTCTAACCACAAAATATATTTCAAATAAAAGTATAGATTTAATTGTCACATCACCCCCATATAACGTTGATATTGAATATAACTCCCACAATGATAAGCTCTCTTATCGTGATTATTTAAATTTTAGTAAGAATTGGTTATCTCGTTGTTTTGAATGGCTTAAAGACGATGGAAGATTTTGCTTAAATATCCCACTAGATAAAAACAAGGGAGGACAGCAGAGCGTAGGGGCAGATTTAACAACAATTGCCAAAGATATAGGTTTTAAATACCATTCTACAGTAGTATGGAATGAAGGAAATATATCCAGAAGGACAGCATGGGGTTCATGGCTCTCTGCTTCTGCTCCTTATGTTATTGCACCAGTAGAACTGATTGTTATTCTATATAAGAAGACTTGGAAGAAGACTAGTGGCAGCAGAGAATCTGATATAACTAAAGAAGAATTTATGGGATGGACAAATGGACTCTGGACATTTTCTGGAGAAAGTAAGAAGAAAATTGGGCATCCCGCACCTTTTCCTATTGAATTGCCAAGGAGATGTATAAAATTGTTCAGTTTTGTGAGAGATACAATATTAGATCCTTTTATGGGAAGTGGAAGTACTTTAATTGCCGCTTATTTGAGTAAGAGAAAGGGGATAGGAGTTGAGATTGATAAAAATTACTGTGAATTAGCAAAGCAGAGGCTTATAAAGGAGGGGAAAATCAATCAATTAAACTTGATAGATGCGGGGGTAAATAATGGCTAAAACGATTGGAGATTTGATTATGGAGTATTTTAAGAAACACCCAAAAGAGAATTTATCACATGGTCCAGTCGTAGATTGGGTAGAAAAGGAATATATAAATATGATCCAGACTATACTATGAAAGTCGAATTGTTTGATTTTTTTCCTAAGACGAAGGAAGAAATCTTTAAAAAGGATAATTATCGATGTGTAGTATGCAGGCGCGGGAGGCAAGATGGTATTGAGATATGTGCAGATCATATAAGACCTAAGGATAACTTTAAATCCTTCTTTAATCATGGCACGCCTGACTGGGATTGGATCGAAGATAGAATTAAATACTATTCAAAAGAGTAATCTTCTGGATTATTTCACCTGAGAGGTTTCAAATAATTGTAAAGATAAATAAAAGAAGAAGCAGAGTTCTGATATGATCGAGAAAATGAACACAAAAGATCTGAAAATAGACCTCCAGAGTAATGGGATAAGGGTACTAGCAGGAAATAAGGGGAGAAAAGGTGGTGCTGGACCGGCCGGCTCAAACATGTTTATATTTGGAAATACGGTTACTAGCGCTCCAACATTTGCTAAATTCGTATCGAAATCCCCATACAGCATCGAATTGGAAGGAGAGAGGGGGATTTTAAGAAGGGGAGATAAAGAGATCACCAAAGTAAGGGTTCCAAGACCAAGATTTTATGATCTCAAGACGAAAGATGGGATACCCCATAAGAAGATCGCACTCCTTCACGGAGAAGATTGCCTCGCTACGACCGTAGTTCAGCGTTGCATCTATTGGAATACGCCGGAGAGGTGCAAGTTCTGTGGGATAGAGTTATCCAAGGAGGTCACGCTTGAAGTCAAAAAGCCGGAAGAGCTTGCAGAGGTCGCGGAGGCGGCGAAGCGATTGGATGGTGTGACACATACCACACTGACGACAGGGACAATAAGAGAAAGAGACAAGGGGATAGAGATGTTGTCTAAATGTGCGTCAGCGATCAAAGATTCCGCTGGAATCTCGGTTCATGTGCAGTTCGAACCGCCGAAAGACCTTGCATGTATCGAGGATCTGTATGAGAATGGCGTTGATACAGTTGGGATACATATCGAATCCTTCGATAAAGAGGTATTAGGATATATAGCACCAGCAAAGGCGAAGATAGGAATTGAGAGGTATGTGGAAGCGTGGAAGCGATCGGT
>JGI24023J19991_10003445_pt1 | contig 11134 bp, 8 predicted proteins | sample Cruoilmetagenom1_FD_19991 | JGI IMG/M metagenome (IMG submission 19991)
CGCCTAACGAATCCGACCGTCGCGGCGCTGGAGGAGCGCATTGCCAGCCTGGAGAACGGCCGCGGCGCCACGTGCTGCGCCTCCGGCCACGCCGCGCAGATCCTCGCTTTCTTCCCGTTCATGGAGCCAGGCGATGCCTTCATCGCCTCCAACCGGCTCTACGGCGGCTCGATCACTCAGTTCGGCAAGACCTTCAAGAAATTCGGCTGGCAGGTCCACTTCGTCGACGTGGACGAGCCGGAAAACGTGCGCAAGGCGCTCACCCCCAATTGCAAGGCCATNTTCNNCGAAAGCCTGGCCAATCCCGGGGGCGTGGTCAGCGACCTTGAAGCCCTGGCCAACATCGCGCACGACGCCGGTGTGCCGCTGATCGTGGACAACACCATGGCCACACCCTATCTGTGCCAGCCGTTCGAGTGGGGCGCCGATCTTGTGGTCCACTCCATGACCAAGTTCCTCAGCGGTAACGGCACGTCCGTCGGCGGCTGTGTCGTGGATAGCGGCACCTTCGACTGGTCACAGAACGACAAATTCGCCGGCCTCACCGAACCGGAGCCTGCCTACCATGGCCTGCGCTTCTACGAGACCTTCGGCGACATGGCGTTTACCACGCACGCGCACGCGGTCGGCCTGCGCGATCTAGGCGCGACCCTGGCACCGATGAATGCCTTCCAGACCCTACTAGGTATCGAGACCCTGTCCTTGCGCATGGAGCGGCACTGCGCCAACGCACTTGAGGTCGCGCGCTTCTTGGAAGGGCACGATCTGGTTGACTGGGTTTCCCACGCCGGACTGGACTCGAGCCCCTACCGGGCGCTGGCGCAGAAATACCTGCCCGCCGGGGCCGGCGCGGTCTTCACCTTCGGTGTCAAAGGTGGTTATGAGATGGGCGTCAAGGTGGTGGAAAGCTGNGAGNTGTTCTCGCACCTGGCCAACATCGGCGATACCCGCTCGCTCATCCTGCATCCGGCTTCAACCACGCACCGGCAACTCACCGACGAGCAACGGGTGGCAGCGGGCGCCGGGCCGGAGGTCGTTCGCGTATCCATTGGTTTGGAGACCGTCGGCGATCTGCTCGCCGATCTGGATCAGGCCCTACAGCACGCCGCCAAGTCAGGCAAACACGCGGCAGAGTAGTACCAAACCACGATAGCCGAGACTCACGGCCAATCCTTCGAGATGCGTTCTTCGAACGCTCCTCAGGATGAGGATGGGTATTTCATATCAACATATTACCTCATGCTGAGGAGCCGCGAAGCGGCATCTCGAAGCATGGCAGCTGGGTCGCAAATTCCGGGATTCGATATAAGGCACCCATTACGACAGGTAGTTCGACACTTCGATCAGATTGCCGTCCGGGTCGCGGAAATAGACTGAGTTGATCGTGCCCAACGCCCCTACTCGCTCCTCGGGCCCCTGGATGATCTCGACTTTGCAGGCTTCCAAATGCGCAATCACATCTGTTAGCGGCGTCTGCGCGATAAAGCATAGATCGGCCGTGCCGGGCCGCGCCTCTTTTGCAACGTTGGCGATCGGCGTTGGGTGCGGGTGCAGGTTAATCTTCTGCTGCCCGAAATGCAGCGACACGCGGTCTCCTTCGAAAGTCTGCTTCTGCATGCCAAGCACGGTCTCGTAGAAACGGCTGCTCGCCGCTACGTCCTGCACCGTCAGGACCACATGGTCGAAGCGATCAAGAGTAATGCCGGCCATCGAATGTCCCCTTACTCCGCCGGGGCGACGGCCGGACTGGACCGCCGCCATTCGCCGGGCAGCAGGATTGCCGCCAGGGTCGCCAGCCCAGCCAGAGCGCCGAGAATCAGGAACAGCCACTCGAACTCGCCGGTGCGCGCCTGGATGGCCGAGACCAGCATCAGCGACAGCGGCGCCGAGCCAAACGCCAGCACGAACTTGATGCCATAGGCCAAGCCGTGATGCTTCGCCGGTGTATACCGGGCCAGCATCATATTCTCCGCCGGCAGGGCCACCGTGGTGAGCAGCACCGCCGCCACCGCCACACCGATCAGCGGCACACCGCCGAATAGAGCAAAGGCGGCCATGACCGGCACCTGAAACAGAAAGGCGCCGATATAAATAGGCTTGAGGGCGAATTTGTCTGCCATGTACCCGCCGGCAAGCTGCATGATGCCGCCCGCCGTATAGACCACGGCGACGATCGCGCCGATACCAAAGGCACCATCACCGGCGATATCCCGCAGGCGCAGGTCGAACACCTTCGGCATGGCAGCCTGGGTGGACTGGAAGACGATGCCCATGATCAGCATGGTCAAGAGCAGGATTAGAAACGCGCGCAGCATATCGCCGCGGCCGGGCGGAGCCTCCTTCGCCGCCGCCGCCTCACCCTGAACCACCAGGCCCAGACGCAGGCAAACGAGCAGCGCCAGGCCGGTGACCAGGCTCACCGCGCCGGGAATGACAAAGGCAGCGCGCCAGCCGAGCTCATCGATCAAGGCGCCCGCGACCAGGCCCGATGCCGCGACCCCGACGCTGCCGAAAATTCCATTTACGCCAAGGGCTTTGCCGCGCTGCTTCGCGTTCCGCACGAGCCAGGCGATTCCCACCGGATGATAGATGGAGCTGAACAGCCCGATCGCCGCCAAGCCGACCAGCATGGCCACGGGCCCGTCCACCAAGCCACAGACGATCCCCGCCGCGCCCATGCCAATGAAGAAGACCACCATCATACCGGCAGCGCTCCACCGGTCACCGAGCCAACCCGCCGGCAACGCTCCCAGCCCGACCAGCAAGGAGCCAATAGTCCAGAGCTTGATCAGCTCGTGATAAGGCAGCGCCCAGTCGTACTCCAGGGCCAGCACGATCACGAAATAGAAAGCCGTGAACAGGTGCATGTAGGCGTGCCCAAGGCACGAAAACACCAGCGGCAGGGTACGTGACGGTCGCACGATCCAGAAGTCCTCCTTGTCCCCTCTATCTCTATAGGGCAGCCGGAAAACCGGCAAGCGGCGACGGCGCCTGCCAGCCATGCGAGGAAGCCGGCCGGGTAGCATCTCGGTTCGAGATTCTGCCGAAACAACGCCTGGAATGCCGGCTCTTCAGCCGATCATGTCTGCTTTAAGTACGCCGGCGGTCCTTGACGCAAGGTCAACGGCACAACTGCTCCTGGCCCATCGAAGGCTCTGACGCTATTTCTCTTCGTTGCCGACGCGCCTCTGTGATCTGCCTCCGGTAGTGTATACCGAAGCAAAATCCAGCGATATCCTAGCTGGCTGCCTTGCCCCCAAAATTCAATGAGTCTGACCTGTCCTGAGAAGTTACGATTCGCTCCACCGGGAACCGCACGGTAACCGTGGTGCCAACGTTGACCGTGCTCTCCAGGTCCAGAGATCCGCCTTGCAATTCCACCAGGGCTTTGGTGAGTGGTAGGCCCAGGCCTGTTCCATCGTGCCGGCGATTGAGCACGCCATCGACCTGGCCGAATTGCGACAACGCCTTCGGAATGTCGTCGGGTGCGATACCAATGCCGGTGTCGGTGATCTGGAAAACGTGACCGCTTTCCGCGCCGGACCAAATCTTGAGGGTAACCGCGCCGCCGGCCGGGGAGAACTTGATGGCGTTGGACAGGAGATTGACGAGGATCTGCTTCAACTTGCGAACATCGGCGCGCAGCACCGGCAGACCGTCCGGATATTCGAATGCAAGGCAGACGTCGCCTCTACTAGCACGTTCCTTGACCAGCACCTGGACGGCACGAAGGATCTCGGGAACCTCTATATCTTCCTCATTGACCTTGTCCATACCCGACTCGACCTTGGACAGGTCCAAAATATCGTTGATCAGGTCGAGCAGGTGTTGCCCGGATTCGTTGATATCGCCCGCGTAATCGCGATATTGGGCGCTACCGACCGGCCCGAACGTCTCGTTTTTAATGATCTCCGAAAATCCCAGGATTGAACTTAGCGGTGTGCGCAGTTCATGGCTCATGCTGGCGAGAAATTCAGACTTTGCCCGATTAGCGACCTCGGCACTTTTCCTGGCAGCGAGCAAGCTCTCTTCCGCCCTTTTGCGCTCGGTGATGTCATGGAGTATGACCGTGAATACCGTTTCCCCGCCCCTTTCAAGCTTGGAGACTGAGGCTTCTACCGGAAACTCGGTCCCGTCCTTTCGCAATCCAATTAGCGCCCCGCGCTCGCGCATTTTACGGCTGGCCCCGGGCCCCCTCGCGAAGGCTTCTACCTTTTTGCGATGTCCTTCTCTGAAGCGGGAAGGCAAGAGCATATCCAAAGATTGCCCGAGGACCTCGTCGGCCGAATAGCCGAAAGTAACCTCTGCACCCTGGTTGAACAGTAGGACACGCTGTCGGTCGTCCACCGAAATGATTGCCTCCCAAGCGATGTCCAAAATCCCGATGAGCCTAGCTTCGGAAACGCGCCGCGCCTCCTCTGCCCGCTGGCGTTCTGTAACCTCCGTTTCCAACGCCCTGTTGGTCTCTTGTGTCTGCTTGGCTAGATCTTGCGCTTCGGTGACAGCCCGTCGCAGATGACCCAACACAATGCCTATGACGATCAACCCTCCCAGCGTCATCAGCGTCATCAATACCGCCGTACCCATGAGGCCCGAGCGGGATTCCGTGAGTGGAACGCCCAAGGGTACGTTGACCTCCAGGACACCCCGCACGTCCCCGACCTTCCAATCGGTCTTAGGCGAGTCGGGATGGGAGTTGTGGCACGCAAGGCAAGCGGTGCGCATCAGATCAGCGGTCGCATAGCGCAGCACTGGAATGCCGCCGAGTTCCTCCAAACGATAAAAAGGGGTGTCGGGCCTTTTGGTTAGGGATTCCCACGCATCCTCTGCAAAATCGTCTGTCAAGCCACCATCGGCACGCCGCCAGGGAAACGGAAAGGCGCTGTAAAGTCGGGTTTGTGTTCCGGATCCGCCAAGGCCGATCTGATTGCCGAGCATCTTACTCAAGGTCGCGGGTAGCGGTATGGCGCCTTCCCTCTCCTCGTAGTCATGGGTGATCGTAATTCCTTGCTGTCGAACCCGCTCCACCACTTCGGACGTGTAGATTGCGCGGAACTCGGCCAAAGCGTTCGCCATCTGCTCGGCGCTCTGCAGTGCCTGCGCTTTCACCAGGATCGATTGTCGGTAACTAGTGTGCCAGATGATGGCGGCCGCTGCGGTGAGAAGCAGGACCACAAGAACAGCAAAGGGCTGCTCATACAGCAGGCGCCCGCCAGCGGCTCGGCATCGCGCAAACGCGCCCAACGGCTGCTCGACATTGGCAGACGGCGTCGCGGTTGATTGCGCCCGGTTAGGGTCCATTCCAACTCGTCCTAGGGTTCAGGAAATACAAGCGGCTCACAGGAAGGCGCGCTGGTTGGCAAATGTGGGTATAATTTGGTTAATACTTGGTTTGCGGTATTGCACCTTTTTCGGTGGTGCTCAGCGCCAATCGTTACCGTTCGCGGAACGTGCCCTCCACCCAAACCACATTCGCGACAGAGTGTCGGACGCGGCTACGCAGGTGAACCTATTTGAGTGAGCGTGAAGTGAATACGTTGGCATGAATTTGATGGTCACCTTGGAAAGGTCAGCTTACGATTCGTTAGGGCTAAATACGGTAGAGAATGGTTCGGTGATCGTGTATGGGCCCAACGGGAGGAAAGCGTGGCATCAGCCGGCATGATAGTCCTGGCGGAAGACGACCCCAAGTTGCGAAAGCTTTACACAGCTACACTTACCGCGGCCGGATATCATGTTCTGACCGCAGGCGACGGTGCCGAAGTAATCGAGCTTTTAAGTAAGGTAGCGCCCAAGCTGGTCCTGCTCGACATCATGATGCCGCGCATGAACGGCATCGACGCCTGCAAGCGGGTGCGCGGCATCGTCGGCGACGATGTGCCAATCCTCTTCCTGAGCACCCTCGACCGGCTAGACGTCCTGCGCGATTGCATGGCTGTCGGGGCCGACGACTACTTGATAAAGACGGATAGCCTGCAGACCTTGGTCGAGCGGATCAAGCAGTGGACTCGCCGAAGCGGCAAGGGGCAGATTGCCGAACGGCGTAAGCAGAAGCTTGATGACGTTGCCCGGGCGATGGATTCAAAGGTTTAGTGCTTGCCGCCGACTCGGGCGGATACGTGAAAAGCGCTGGCGCCTGGTTTGGGCCATTCGATCCAGAGGATTTGCTCGTAGGCTCTCCACGGCGAAGGCTGGATCGCATCCAGGCGACCATCCGTTCCTGCCCTTACCCGGACTCGCTCATCGAGCTCAAATGAGGACCGCCTTCATCCACCAAGCCGACCTACGGGTCCGCTTCGTGTGTTCAGCACGTCAAATTTCGAACTGAGACACTACCGCCATCCGCGTTCCCTAGTATTGCCGGAAAATCTGCCCTATCATATCGCCATATAAGCAAGGGCGCGCAGAACAAGCGCCTGACAGGGAGGTGAGGATGGTCGGCCCCCGCGCGACCGCAATCCTAGAGAAGCAACCTGGCCTAGACAAAAGCTTGGGACGGAGAAAATCGGTGCGTCCGACAGCGACGCAGCGGGCTTGGTTGCGCCGCGGCTTGGATCAACCAGGCGGCAAATTGCCCCTCTTCGACCGGCATGGACAGATGTATAGCCCACGCACCATTCAAAGCTGCCGGGCGCAGGGCTGGGCCGAACCCTGGGCCGCCAATCCGATCAAACCCGACTGGATGATCTGCAAGCTCACCGCCGCCGGCCGCGCCGCTCTATCCGAGTAATCCCCGAGAACTAAACCGCGCGAGCGTGCTGCTGTGTACCCGGCGCAAGGTAAGCATCGAACTGGGCGCAGATTGCGCGCACGAACGGCCGGCCCCGCGGGCTGACCCGGATCATCCCGTCCTCGACGGTGACCAGCCCATCCGCGACGGGCTCGGCAAGCCCCTCCACCGCGTCATCGAAAACATCGGTGTTGCACCCAAAGCGACGACACATGGCCCCCAGGTCTACCTCCAGATAGCACATGAGCTGTTCGATCACCGCCGACTGCAGGCGATCGTCGTCGCTCAACACCAAGCCACGTTGGACCGGCAATTGGCCTGCCTCGATGGCGGTGCGATAGGCGGGCATGGCGGTGGCGTTTTGCACGAAGCCCTGCGGCAAGCCGCCGATGGCCGAGGGACCGAAGCCGAGGCGCGCGGACGCCTCGTCCGTGGTGTAGCCCTGGAAATTCCGGTGCAGCCGCCGCTCGCGCAGCGCCACCGCAAGCGGATCGTCCGGCAAGGCGAAATGATCCAGGCCGATCCAGACATAGCCGGCCTGCTGCAGCCGCTCAGCCGCCGCCATGTATTGGGCGAAGCGGTCCTCGGGTCCGGGCAAAGCCGTCTCGTCGATCAGCCGCTGGTGCTTTTTCATCCAGGGCACGTGCGCATAGCCGAACAAACAAACCCGCTCCGGCGCCAAGCCCATCACCGCATCGATGGTGGCCTGCATGCCGGCGATGGTCTGGTGCGGCAAGCCGTACATGAGATCGATGTTGAGGGAGCCCACACCGGCACGCCGTAACGCGGTGGCAATGTCCTGCGTTTCCGCCAGCGATTGCACCCGGTTGACGGCTTTCTGCACGCGCGGGTCCAAATCCTGCAGGCCCAGGCTGGCGCGATTCACCCCGACCCGTCCCAGAGCGGCGACGCTGTCATGCGTCAAGGCACGCGGATCGATCTCGACCGCGATGTCGGCGTCGGTGTCTAGGTCGAAGGTGCCGCGCAGGACCGCGAACAGCCGCTCCAGATCCGCTGCCGCCAGCATGGTCGGCGTGCCGCCACCGAGATGCAGGTGGCAGACCCGCCGCCGTCCCGAGAGGGCATCGGCGACCAGCCCGATCTCGCTCAGTAGCAGTTCCAGATAGGTGGCCACCGGCGCATAGCGGCGCACGATCTTGGTGTGGCAGCCGCAGAACCAGCACAGGCTGTCGCAGAAGGGCACGTGCACATACAGCGACAAGGGAACGCTGGGGTCCAGCTCAGCCAGCCAGCGGCGATAGGTCGCCTCCTGTACTCCCGGATGGAAGTGCGGGGCCGTCGGATAGCTGGTATAGCGCGGCACCCGCTGGTCGTACCGGCTCAGCAGGTCGGTAGTGGAGATCATGATCGGATTAGACAATACCGCGCGGCCGACCGTCTTGATGCAGATCAACCAGGGCCGTCAGTCCGCCGCGTCCGCGACCAAGCCGATCCGGCTCTCTAGGACGACGTAGACCGGCAGATGGAATTTATGTCGGCTACTGGGAGGAGCCATCTGGGCAATCGCGGTTTAGATTTTGTTAACACACCGGAGCCAACACTGAGTCGCGCGCGAGTTATCCGCTCAATACTCTACCAATAGGTGTATGGTGAGAACGTCGCTTGATCTGAAATTGCGCCTGGCCCTCTATGGGATAAACCAGGAAACGTTCTACTATGCGGGAGTGTTCTGGCGCGCGATTCTTCCCGAGTTCGATGGAATTATCAATCGCTTCTACGCTCACATCCTCGAGCATCAAAAATTTCGAAAGTTCATTCCCAATCCGGCCATGATCGATCGCTTGAAGGTAACGCAAAAGGCGCACTGGGACCGGCTGTTCACTAGCAAGTTCGACGATTACTACGTTCAGCAAGTTGTCGCGACCGCCGAGGCGCATATAAAAATACGGCTGCCCATCTATTTCTACATGGCGGCCTACGCGGTTTTCCTGGATGAGCTGCACGCCGCCGCGTACAGAAATTTCTCGGAAGAAGGGAACGATGTGGTCGCCATCGTCAAGGCGATCAACAAGATGGTGATCATCGACATGGACCTCACCTTGTCGGTGTATATGAAAGGGCTGGTCGGTCTCAATTCCAATCAGGCGCGGTAGCCCATCCCGCCGCCGCCCGGCAAGCGCCGCCCACCGTCTTGATGCAGATCAACCAAGGCCGTCAATCCGGCTCGCCGGCCACCAAGCCGATCCGGCTCTCCAGAACCACATAGACCAGATAGATCGCGGATATTACCGCCATGGTCCCGGTTGGCTCCACTTCCGCGCTCGCCGCACCGAGACCGACAATGACGACGTCCAGCGCCGCATTTCGAGCCAGAAACCCGGCAAGGCGGGCCCTCCGCAGGCGCATGCCATGAATGACCTGGAGCGGGAGCAGGAATACCAGTAGCCCGCCGCAAATCAGCCAGCCGATCTCGGCAACTGGGATGCCCGGCACAATGGCCTGGCGGATCCCGGCGGCAACGGTCACCAGGCCAATATAGACCGGCAGGTGCCCATAGATGGTGAGCTGCCCGGACTTGAACGCCTGGCCCATCAGCGATCGCTCAAGCGACTCGAAATAGAGCCACCAGATGCTCGCCAGCAGGACAAACCCGGCCAGCGCCGCCAGAATTGCGTTGGCGGACCATTGCGCCCCGTCCAGACCGTCGACAATGCTCAGCACCGACTCGCCCAGGACGATGATGGCCAGCAGACCCAGCCGCTCCGGCAGGTGGGATTTGTGCACGGAAACCTTGGATAGCAGACGCTGAGAGAGCCACGGGGTCATGAAATCGACGGCAAGCCCAAGCGCCCAAAGCAGATAGCGAATCGGCGGATCGAAGAAGACAGAGGCGAGCCAAAATGCCGCACCGATCGAGAAGCCGGCCATGAACCGGCTGGCCACCTCCCGCAACTCGGGGGCGGACAAATAGACCCGCGCATACATGGCCACAAGCAGCGCCCGGACAAACACATAGCCAACGGCAAAGCCGACGGCCCCTGCCCCGATCGCGTCCTCGATGAAAATGGCCATGACGATGGCCCCGAACATCTGGGCGAGCGTCAGCAGCCGGTGCGGCACATCGTCCGGATCGAAGCGGTTGGCAAAGAGCGTATGGCCCGTCCAGGCCCACCAGACCGGCACGAACAAGGCGACAAATTTCGCATAGTCCGCGAGGCTGATCTCGGGATGCGGCGGGTTCGTGAGATGATGCGCGAGCTTCGCGATGACGATGACGTAGATCAGATCGTAGAAGAGCTCGAGCCAAGTGGCCTTCCGCCCGTCGGCCTTGGTCCGCAATGTCAGGTGTCGGTCCACCGTCATGACCCTACGTGCCGCATCTCGAATTCCCCGCCTAGGGTCAGCCTCGGCCTCCTTGCCGGCGTCAGCTACCCAAAATTAATGGCGAAAAAAAATGGTCGGAGCGGCCGGACTCGAACCGGCGACCCCTTGGCCCCCAGCCAAAACGAACATATTGATTCGTCAATGATTTAACGTCTTTTTGCGGCTCGCTTGCGGCTCGAAAACAGGACTTTAGTCCGCAGGCCTTACAAAAGCGACCGCGCCAAGCGCGACGCCCGCGCCGATCGGTTTTGCCGATCCTCCGGGAACAGGTGCCCATACACATCGAAGGTGATCTGCACCGAGGAGTGCCCCATGGCGTCCATGACCTCGCGCGGGGTGGCACCATCGGCGATCATGCTGGACGCATAGTAGTGCCGCAATGCATGGAACCGGAGGGACGGCAGACCGGCTTCCTGGCGCAAGGGCACCCAACCGCGGTGGAACAGGTTGGACTTGTCCAGGACCCCGCCATCGACCCGTGGGAACACCAAGTCGCGCACCAGGGCCGATCCGGGGATTACCAGCTTCCACTCCTTGAGAATACGGGTCAGTTCGGGCGGCAGTTCCACCTCCCGGCGGCTGCGCGCGCTCTTCGGCGACGAGATGATCCCCATGACATCGGCGGCGCACTCGACCCGGATCAACTGGCGCTTGAACTGGACGCACCGCCAGGTCAGCGCCCGCAGCTCGCCCTGGCGCAGGCCGGTCATGGCCGCAGCCGCCACCAGGGCATAGGTCCGGTGCCGGGCAAAGGCGGTATGGGGATCCGCATGCTCGCGGCGGGCGGCAGCGACGGTCAGCAGGGACCGCACCGCGGCCAGATCCGGCATCTCGACACGCACCCGGTGGCGCGCACCCTCCTTGATGCTCACATCGCGCCAAGTGTCGGTGGCAACCAGGCCGCGGCGGCGCGCCTCGTTCAGGCACGCCTTGAGGGCCTTGAGCACCCGCCGCGCCGAGCCACGGGCCAGCGGGCGGTGCCCGGCATCAGCCCCCGACTCCGGCCTCACGCGGGGTCCGGTCAAAAGGCTGTCGCGGAAGCCCAAAAGCACCGGCCGG
>JGI24023J19991_10003448_pt1 | contig 11127 bp, 13 predicted proteins | sample Cruoilmetagenom1_FD_19991 | JGI IMG/M metagenome (IMG submission 19991)
GCATCCATTCTTCCCCGGCCATCGATTCCAATGGAAACATCTATTTCGGATCGGATGACGGCAACCTCTATGCCGTTACTTCCGATGGAACCCTTATATGGAAATCTGCAACCGGGGGCAAGGTACTCTCCTCACCCGCAATCCGAGAGGATGGGAGCATCCTGGTGGGGTCAGAGAATGGAAAGCTCTATGCCTTTAAGCCGGAGGACGGGAGTGAGGTTTGGGTTTTCTCAGGGGACGACAAGGAGATTCGATCCTCACCGCTTGTGGCATCAGATGGCACGATTTATTTTGGTTCAGATGATCAAAAACTCCATGCCCTCAACAACAGCGGTACCGAGAAATGGGATTTCGTGGCAGAAGGCATGGTCTCCGCATCTCCGGCCATGGGATTCGGGGGAGATATCTACATCGGCACGGAAGAGGGGAAGTTTTATGCCGTTGAAACCGCTTCCGCACGCCTTGCTGCGGGTCTTTGGCCCGCGTTTCACCATGACGCGCGACATACCGGCCGTAACACCACCAACGCCGGACCAACCGCTGATGCGGGAACCGATCAAACTGTAAAATCCGGCAATACGGTCACCTTGAACGGGTCCAACGCTTCTGACCCGGATTACGGCATCCCCCTGTTTAAATGGACCCAGACCGAAGGAGAAACAGTCAACCTGAATAACGATACTTCCGTGACGCCAAGCTTTTCAGCACCCGGCGTTGACGATGACAAAAAAACACTCACCTTTCAACTGGAAATGACCGACAACGGTGGTCTGACGGATACGGATACGGTCCAAATCACGGTGGAAAAAAATGATGACGATGACGGAGGCTGCTTTATCAGGACGATCCGTAATTAGCCGCTCAGATAGGAAATGGTAAAAATAGCCAGGTTTCCCAGCACGTGAAGGGTGATGGGAACCATGAGATTTTTTTCAATCTCGTAGGCAAAGGCAAAAACAATCCCTCCTGTGAGCTGGATCAATAAAAGTCCTGTAAACGCCATGTGGTGGGCCGGAACAAAGGCGAGTGAACTGAAAACAATCGCTGAAACTGCTCCCCATCGCCGCAGAAAACCATAAACAACACCCCTGAAAAACAGTTCTTCCGTTACCGGTGAGATGAGGCCGCCCACGAGGAAGAATAGGATGAATTCACCGGTCATTAACGGCAAGGGGGTTTTAATGAACGGTAAGGGATCGATTCCCATACTCAGAAGAGACACGAAAACCAAAACCACGAGCAACCCGAATCCCGCTGACCAAAAAAGACCTCGCCTACACCCTGAAAGTGCTCTCCCTTTTGAGATTCCCACAACCGAAACGCCGTGTTTCCCCATCAGGGCGACACCTATGATCAATGCCCCTTCAATTAAACGCCCTACGCCCAGAAGCAACAGGGGCGATGCCATTTCATGCCGGGACATGGTCCGCAACGCCATTTCCACTGCTGTCACACCCAGAACAACCATGACCAGCGTTCCGGCATTAATGGGGTCTGTGGCGGCTTTGGCGCTATCCAATCCAGCAACCTCAATGTCCTTCTGAAATATCAATTCACGGGGCAGGATATCACAGGCGCACAACAAAAAAAAGCATGCCCCCGCTTTTCAGCAAGGCATGCCTTTATTACATCAGTGATGCGTTTTTATACTACGCAACCGTTACATTGACCGCGGCAGGACCTTTCTGACCCTGCTCGATATCAAAGGTAACCGAATCGCCTTCGTTAAGATCCTTGAAACCTGAACCGTTGATCCCCGTGTGATGCACAAATACATCCGGACCGCTTTCCTGTTCAATGAATCCGTAACCTTTACTGCCGTTAAACCATTTTACAACTCCATTCGCCATAATGACACCCTCCTTTCAAAAATTTCACATCGTTCCAGACTTCAGGTACCACTTTGACAAATGGGTCTTTCCTTTAGCACGAAACAGGCCCGCAACACAAAGAACGGACGCTTTATTATGATGGTCGAATAATAAGCTGCTTTTCCTCGAAGTCAACCCGGAAAGAAATTTTCATTCAAGTGGAAAAGCGGAAATCACTGATGGATGCTTTGAAAGACCTCAAATCCCGGAAATGTGGACATTTCCGGGATTTGATTTCATCCAGATTTATATCCAATTCAACTATCATAAAATCCCTTGCAATCTTACGGCGATCTGTTATCAATAATCTATAGTTACCCTGACCGGTTGTATCCACCGGGAGTTCACTTTCAACCGATCAGCACTGGGGGGGAGNAAGCNTTTCCGGCTGTGCGAAAAAACTTAGGAGACAGGCAATGTCATATTTAACATCATATGATGAGGAAACAGATTGTATCTTTGNTTCAATAAAAGGTAAATTGAATCTTTCGTTGTTTAATAGCATGGCATCAGAAGTTGCCCGACTTTTAGAGAATCATGGTTGCAAACAAGTTCTGAATGATCTGCGACAGGCAACACTAACGGAATCCGTTGTATCCATTTACGCCATGCCGAAACAAGCTATAAACGTAGGAGTTGGTCAAACAATTAAAAGAGCGCTTGTTGTAAATGGGGATTTATCAGAATTTCGATTCCTTGAAACTGTATTTCTCAACGAAGGAAACAATGTAAAAATGTTTAACAGTATTGATGATGCCAAAGGCTGGCTCTTTGGGGGAGAGGGCCCTTAATGGCATGTGGGGACATCCCTTATATTCGTCCCTTATGTTGTGTCTTTTGCGGCATGACGGCTTTAAACTCTGAACTCTTGAGTGAAATATACAGACAATATTAATAAAGGAAAAAATGATGGAAAAATGGGTAGAACAGATGAAGAACCAAGTGAATACACTTGAAAAACTTGCAAAGTATATCAATGTCTCTGATTATGAAAGGGAAGCAATTGAGACTTTGAAAACCAAGTGGGGGACATCACCCTATTTTGCCTCGCTGATGGATAAAGATGACCCGAATTGTCCGATCCGCAAACAGGTGATTCCATCCATGCAGGAGCAGGTTAATGAATACGGGATGGAAAACTACCTGATTTGGAAAGAAAATAGAGCGACCGAAGAAGTTCGTCCAGATAGTATCGCCCGTCAGTACTATGATCGTATCGCTTTTACTGTTGTAGATGTTTGTGGTAATTATTGTCGCCATTGCTTCCGCAAGGAACTGGTTGTTGACCAGGATTTGAAACTTGATTTTGATGTTGATGAAGGACTTGCCTGGATCTCTGAACATTCGGAGATTCGGGACGTACTGATTACTGGTGGCGATCCATTGCTTTTAGAGGATGATAAACTGGAATACTTGATTACTAAGCTTCGCGAAATGCCGCACATCGAAATGATCAGGATTGGCTCCCGGCTTCCAATCGTTCTACCGCATCGAATCACAAATGGATTAAAAAAAGCGATCGGAGGTTTTCACAAAGTTCCAGTCTGGATTAATACGCAGTGTAACCACCCGAAAGAAATTACCGAAAAAACGGAAAAAGCAATTTACGAATTGATGAGCTGTGGCATAAATGTGGGAAATCAGGCGGTATTATTAAAAGGGATAAATGATGATGTGGATACATTCAGAGAACTGCATCAAAAATTACTGCGCACTCGTATCCGCCCCTACTATGTTTTCTATTGTGAACCAGCTCCAGGAATTGACCATTTCCGTACTCCTGTGGAAAAAGGCGCTGAGTTGATTCGTGATGCATTACGTGGNCATACTACCGGTCTGGCACAACCGATGTACGTGCTTGCTACCAACATCGGCAAGATTCCATTAATGCCGGACTATTATATAGTTGATAAAAACGAGAAAGAATACACGCTACGAAATTACAAGGGTGAAATCACCAAAATTCCTAAAATTCCTGAATGAAGAATGTGTCAAGTCTACCCTTGACTCTTGCTCACCTCATCGGCCGCCCTGTCCACACGTTTCCGGAGGTTCCGATCCGTCGGCATCTGCTTTTTCATTCTTTCTATGATGCTGTTTATGGAGCTATACTTTTCCATATGAAACCGGTGGCCTATCTCCTTTGGGTGTCACGCCTTAGTCTCCGTGTCAGGAATATTGCTACGTGCCTGGGTTCATTAAACGGCCCTCTTCTTGATCTATATAGACCTCATTACATCAAAAAATTTCGATATCCAAAATACCTTGGGAACACGGTCAATATAACAAATTTGCATATTATACGAATGCATAAATTATGCCATACATACATGTCAATGCATCTTTATTTGGATGTTCATAAACAAAAAAAACGCATTACAATGTGCAGATTACATTTANTAACAACTGGTTAATCGTCGTACAAAAAAATAGCGAAATTAAAAACAAAACCCTGGTATGTTTTTCCTGAATAGTTTAGGAACTAGATTCAAGTAAAAATCGATGTGATTTTGTCGGCTAATATGCAAAAATAGACGTTTGATGACAAAAAAAGCCGCTCAATCACTGGTTCGGCACATAGAAAAATATAAAGTTACGCTGGAAGTAGCTAGTACGAGGAATACGACAATGAAAGAAATATATCATCCAACTTTCCCTGGAAAACTTATCCTTATTATGATTACGTCATGGTTTTTCAGCTTGAAGCTTTTTTCCATTTGGCGAAGCTCAGGTTCATTGGTGCATCTGTCCTTTGCTATTTTGTTCTTACTGGTTTTCATAGCATGTTCCAAACCATTAATTGAATGGAAAAGAATAGAGATTGAAAATGGTTGCATTGTTATATTCAAAAGATTCTTCAAACCGTTAAAAATTAAGATTTCTGAGTCACTTTATCAAGTTGTTATAAAAGGTGAAAATATCCGTTCATTTCGTTTTAGGTACGGCAAATATTACACTCAAGTTTCTCCGATTATATATAAAAATGGCGATGAGATGACTAAAACAGTAACAGGTTACATGAGTAAAAATAAAATGAGCGTTGAGGTTGTCACCGCAAGAATCTAAGCATTGCTCTCAAAAAATAAGAAAGTTGCTTAGGGCCTGGCAAAAAATAACTTGTTAGAATTCTCGCCCAGATTTAGGTCAGACTCGTTCGATCCGAAAGCTTAAAGCCACAGGAATAGTGAGCTATTTCGAGGACTTTGGGATTGATGATCGGATGAAGATGGGATGCGAAAATGACAAGTTATTTTTTGCCAGGCCCTTAGTGGGGATTTATCATGAAGATTGCCGAACAATCGCTTGCGCACTGACCGGCTATGTCGTACGGCTTTTGAAAATCTTTAGGTATAATAGTTTGGCACCATTAACCAAGTCCACGGTTCCAACCGCCGGCAGGTGAAGCGTGGGTTCGGCGAAATACAAAAATGGTTTTCTGGATAGGATATTGAACAAATGAAAAAACTCAATATTTTGAATATACACGAAAGCGACCTGATCGTGCATAAATCAAAGATAAATGGATAAAATATGTAATTGATAATCCAGAGAAAACTCAAACCCAGTCAGATGGAAGGATTCGGAGATAGGCTAAGATAAAGGAGGATAAATAATTGCGGGTAAAATATTTTTCCGACACTGATACCGCTCATTTGGAATTCCTTGATAAGGATGTGTATGAAACAAGAGAAATCAGTGAAAATATTTATGTTGATCTAGATAAAAATGGTAATTTAGCAAATATGACAATTGAGTATGCGAAGGCTAATGCGGGGCTTAGGGAATTTTCATACCAGGAAATGATAGCACAGACAGCATAAGCCCGCCAAACCAGGCGTTTAAGAAGGACTGAGCAAAGCCGTGCCGTTTTTTGAAAAGCAGTATTTAATCGGCAGATTTATACTTTTATCAAGGTGTTCTCTTATATTTAGTGATAGTGTCATTTGGGGCTAAATCAATCAATCTGACCTGCGAGATGGAGAAAATAATGAACTCAATCAAAACCTTTTTTTTTAGATCACACCCTATGACGTCTGCCTGGATGCGTTCTCTTTTTCTGTTGGTCGTTTTTTTTCTTCCCACAGGGTTTTCCCTGAGGCTTGCCCACGGGGAGGATATGATCAAAATCGGGCTGCCGGAAGAACCCAAAACCCTCAATGTCTGGGCGGCCACGGATGTCTGGTCCAACCGGGTACTGAATCAACTGCTTCAGCCCCTTTACATTCGAGACCCCAAAACCCTGAAGCTCATCCCATGGCTGGCTGCCGAAGATCCGATCTATGACCCGGCCACCCTTTCTTATACCATCAAGCTCAGGGATTCAAAATGGTCTGACGGATCGGAGTTCACCTCTCATGATGTGGCTTTTACAGGCAACGTGATCAAGACCTTCCGGGTTCCCCGGTTCATCGCCAATTGGGAATTCATCAAAAAGATGGAAACCCCGGATAAACACACGGTTCGTTTTTTCCTCAATGAGCCCAAGGCCCTGTTTCTGTCCAGAACCCTCACCACGCCCATAGTACAGAAGAAACAGTGGGCGCCCATCTGCACGCGTGCCGAAAAATCGGCCCAGTTGTCAACCCCAAACAAGCCCCTTGACCTTTTGCTCAAGGAAAATGTCGTTCAACCCATTGGCAGCGGCCCGTTTGTGTTTAAAAAATGGGAAAAGGGCAGCCATCTGTTACTTGAGAAAAACAGCTATTTTTTCGGCACTGGGAAGCAGATCTCAGGCTTCAAGCTGGGGCCTTATGTCGCCGGCATTCGATTCAGATTTATCGACAGTACGGATGCCGCCGTCCTGGGGCTGTTTACGGGCAGCATCGACATGTACTGGTGGGGATTACAGGAAAATTACATTCATGATCTGGATTCCCACAAGAACATAACGGTTTTCACCAACCAGAAAAGCGCCCTTTATTATATGGGGTTTAACGTCAGAAAAAAACCATTCAATGACATCTATTTCCGAAAGGCCATTGCCTTGTCCGTGGATAAACCCTTTATTTTAAAGCGGATCGTTCAGGGTTATGCAGTTCCGGCCAACTCCATCATTCCATCGGGAAATACCTTCTGGTACNATCCCGACGTCCCCACATACGGACAAGGGTTTACCCGGGAACAACGGATTCGAAAAGCCTGCAAGCTGCTNCGTGAATCGGGCTACACCTGGGAACTGCCACCCGTCAACCCTGAAGGGGGCGTGGAGAAAGGCGAGGGGATCCGCTATCCGGATGGGGCCCCAATGGAAACCTTGACCATCCTGACGCCTCCCGCGGAATATGACCCCAAGCGGGCCATGGTGGGCAACATGGTTCAACAATGGCTCAAAATGCTGGGGATACCCGTTGTTGCCAAAAGCCTCTCCCTGGGGTATCTCCTTAAGAAAGTCAAAGCCCGGCATGATTTTGATTGCTTTGTGCTGGGTTATGGAAATCTTTCTCTGGACCCGGACTATCTGCGAAATTTCTTTATATCCAGGAACAATAAACCGGGCGGCTGGAACACGAGCGGGTACAAAAACCCCCGTTTTGATCAAATCGCCGATGCCAGTGCCGATGCTCTGGATATCAACAAAAGACGGCAGCTNATCCGGCAGATGCAGAATATCATCATTAATGATGTACCCTGGATNCCCCTTTACAGCCCGAAAGTGGTCGAAGGNGCCCGCCAGGACCGATTCACGGGGTGGGTTTCGATGCTGGGGGGCATCGGAAACCGGTGGTCCTTCTGCTGTATCAAGCCGAGGCAATAATATCGCCATCCGGTAAAGCATCAGCCCATATGATCCTTGACAAGGCACCCCATATTCGTTATGCCAACTAAAAATATTGAATCCCCCCGGCTTCAACGGAACCCGCCGGGGCTCATGCGTTTATTTGGCCCATTTATAGATATTACAAAAGATGATTGAAGACAGAGATAAGAAAGTCATCAGCCAGATCCAGAAGGACCTGCCGGTGCATCCCCAACCCTTTGCACTGATGGCTGAAAAAATCGGCATTTCTGAAAAAGAGTTCATCGAAAGGGTCAAGCGCCTCAAAAAAGATGGCATCGTCCGCCGTTTCGGCGCCACGCTACGTCACCAGGAAGCCGGTTTCAAAGCGAACGCCATGATCGCCTGGAAGGCTCCTGAAAGCATCATCAGTGAGATGGGAAAAACCCTGGCCGGGTTTAGGGAGGTTTCCCACTGCTATCACCGGGCCGCGAAGGGCGACTGGCCCTACAACCTCTATACCATGGTTCACGGGGGCAGCCGGGATGAATGCCGGGAGATTGCCGAGCAGATGTCTACCGCCACGGGCCTCAGCAACTACGCCGTTTTGTTCAGCGAAAAAGAATTCAAGAAAACCAGCATGGAGTATTTTGCATGAGAGAAAAATCCAGAGTACTGTTTGAGAAGGCCAAAAAAATCATCCCCGGCGGCGTGAACAGTCCCGTCAGGGCAGGAAAATCCGTCGGGGTGGATCCACCCTTCATCACCTCCGCCAAAGGTGCCCTGATCCGGGATGCGGACGGCAACGAATACATCGATTATGTGGGTTCATGGGGCCCCATGATTCTCGGTCATGCCCACCCTGAAGTGGTGGAAGCGATCATCAAAAGTGCCGAACGGGGCACCAGCTACGGCGCCCCCACGGAAAGTGAGCTGACCATGGCCGAAATCATCGTGGAAATGGTCGCTTCCGTTGAGAAGGTACGCATGGTGAACTCAGGCACGGAAGCCGCCATGAGCGCCATTCGACTGGCAAGGGGCTACACGGACCGGGATAAAATCGTGAAATTTGACGGCTGCTACCATGGTCATTCGGACAGTCTTTTGGTTGCTGCCGGCTCAGGGCCGGCCACCCTCGGCATCCCCGGAAGCCCCGGCGTTCCTGAAGATGTGGCCAGGCACACCATTTCACTTCCCTATAACAACATGGCCGCTGTTGAAAAGGCTTTTGATCGATTCGGCCCTGAAATCGCCTGTGTCATTGTCGAACCCGTTCCCGGAAATATGGGGGTCATTATTCCGGATCAATCCTTTCTGGAGGGTCTTAAACGTATTACCGGCAGCCATGGAACGGTCCTTATTTTCGATGAAGTGATCACCGGGTTCAGACTGGCCCAAGGGGGCGCACAGGAAGTTTTGGGAATCACACCCGATCTCACCTGTTTTGGAAAAATCATCGGCGGCGGTCTTCCGGTGGGCGCCTATGGCGGCAGGGCGGAAATTATGGACCGCATCGCCCCGGATGGGGATGTTTACCAGGCCGGAACCCTTTCCGGAAATCCCCTGGCCATGGCTGCGGGCCTGGCCACCCTGAACATCCTGAAACGGGAAAACCCCTATGCCGAACTTAACCGGAAATCTGAAGCGCTTTTTATGGGCCTTGAGACAGCCGCAAAAAACGCCGGCATGCCGGCGACGGTAAACCGCATGGGTTCCATGGGGTGTCTCTTTTTTACACCGGAGACCGTGACGGATTTTGCAACAGCGCAAACCGGCAACCCGGATGTTTTCAGGCAATACTATCAAGAAATGCTGGATCAGGGCATATACCTGGCGCCATCGCCCTTTGAGACCACGTTTCTCTCCCTGGCCCATACAAGTAAAATGATAGCGGAAACCATTGATCGAGCTGAAAAAGCCTTTGAAATTATCGCGCAGGCGCTCTAACGTCACTGAATCACGTATCTGTAAAATGGTTTTTTAAGGAAAGGTTTTCATGAATGTCCGAGATTAAAAAAAATAAAATTGCCCTTGATTTTTCAAAAGGAGATGGGCTGCTCCCGGCTATTGCGCAGGACGGGGCATCAGGAAAGATATTGATGCTGGCCTACATCAACAAAGCGGCGTGGGATAAAACCCTTGAAACCGGCGAAGCCCATTATTGGAGCCGTTCCAGACAGGAGCTATGGCACAAGGGAGGCACTTCCGGACATGTCCAGATCATCAAGGAAGTCTTTGCGGACTGTGATGATGACACGGTGGTTTTTCGGGTGGAACAGATTGGCGGCGCAGCCTGTCACACGGGCTATGAAACCTGCTTCCACAAAAAAATAGCCCCTGACGGCACTGTGACCATTGTGGGAGAAAAAGTATTTGATCCGGAGAAGGTATACAAAAAATGAACACATTGAAATTCGGTATTCCCAAGGGAAGCCTCCAGAAAGCAACCATTGGTCTTTTTGAGAAATCCGGTTGGAAAATCACCGTGAACAGCCGAAGTTATTTCCCTGATATTAACGATTCCGAGATTGAATGCGCCCTCTGCCGGGCCCAGGAAATGTCCCAATACGTGGAAAACGGCACGCTGGATGCGGGCCTTACCGGCAGGGACTGGATTGAAGAGAATGAATCCGATGTGGTGACGGTTGATGATCTGGTTTATTCCAAAGTCAGCCAGAACCCGGCCAGGTGGGTACTGGCGGTGCCTGCGGGCTCGGACATCAAAACCCTCGAAGACCTTCAGGGAAAGAAAATCGCCACGGAACTGGTCAATTTCACCCGAAAATTCTTTGAAGAAAAAAACATCGATGTGGAAATATCCTTTTCATGGGGGGCCACGGAAGCCAAGGTGGTCTCCGGGCTGGCGGATGCCATCGTTGAAGTGACCGAGACCGGAAGCACCATTCGGGCCCACGGCCTCAAAATTATTCATGAACTTATGGAAACCAATACCCAATTGATCGCCAACCGGGAGGCCTATCAGGACGAATGGAAGAAGCAGAAAATCTCCCAGATTATTCTGCTTCTCAAAGGGGCCTTGCGGGCGGAAAACATGGTGGCGCTCAAAATGAACATTCTCAAACGAAACCTTGAGGAGATTATCAAAATCCTCCCGAGCCTGAATGCACCCACCATCGCGGGTCTTCACCAGTCCGGCTGGATATCCGTTGAAACCGTTGTGGATGCGCGGCTGGTCAGAGACCTCATTCCACGGTTGATGCACGCGGGCGCTCAGGGAATCATTGAGTACGCCCTGAACAAGGTCATCTGAGACTGATATTAAATCGAGAATAAACCCATGAACAGAATCACCGAACGGACCCGGAACATCCCTCCCTTTATCGTCATGGACGTGCTGGAAAGAGCCCACGAACTGGCAAGACAGGGCCGCGACATCATCCACCTGGAAATCGGAGAGCCTGACTTTCCAACACCCGGGTACATCTGTGAGGCAGCCAGAGAAGCCATTTCAAGGGGCGAAACCCACTATACCCACAGCCTGGGCCTGCTGGAACTGCGGGAAGCCATCTGCGAGCATTA
>JGI24023J19991_10003449_pt1 | contig 11124 bp, 9 predicted proteins | sample Cruoilmetagenom1_FD_19991 | JGI IMG/M metagenome (IMG submission 19991)
TTTGATCGTTTAAAACCCTGCTTCACAGACGCCAACAAATGATCGGTAATTCCTTAGGCCAAACGATAGACCGAAGCGATCTCCGAATTCGACGTTGAATGTTCAATGTTCGACGTTCAATGTTCGACGTTCGACGTTCAAAAAACTTCTGCTGGTTAAATGTCTCGCCGGACCGGTCCAAACCTCTTCGGGCCGCTCGGGCATAGCCCGAGGTTTAATTTACTGCAATCAGAAAGAGTTCGTTGGTAACGAAATGATGCGGCCGGTAGTACTGCACCCTCCGGCCGGAGGCAAACCGTCCTGATTCATTTGTAAATGTATCTTGATTTTTATTGATAATGTCAATAATGGTATACTATTCATCAACATTATTCATCTATTGCTAATAAAAGGAGAAACGAATGCCTGCAAAGAAAAAGATTAATGGTGCCAAGCTAATTGAAATGGTGAAAAGCGGCGCACATCAGAATGAGATCATGGAAGCGTTCACGTTCAATACTGCCGCACAATTCAAGGCGCACTATCTCGATGCATTAATGAAAGCCGGCAATGCACCGGAAATCCAATCCGGTCGAACCAAAGCAAAAGCCAATCCGAGCAGGGAAGTTCTGGTGAGTAAACGCGGAAGCATCATTATTCCGAAGGCAATGATTGATGAAATGGGTTTTACGGAAGGCAATTCGTTTATTGTTCGCAAAACAAAATCAGGAATTTCCTTGAAAGCAGTTTAAGAAAGTTCCGGCCCTTTTCGCTGATATCGAAAAGAATAAAAGCAGGCCGAAACGATCTTCTTTTTTCTTGTATAGCGGTTGTCAAGTGCGTTGGACTCACCACCTTTTCATACGTTTCTTCAGCAATCCACTGCAAAGGGGAAAAAGGAACTTCAATACGTTGGAAGATGTAACGCCGCAATAAAAACCGAGATCACACCGATTAAAGTTCTTCCGGTGTAAAAGCAACCACCTCGTCAATCGATGCCGCATCGGTAAAGAGCATCGCCAACCGGTCTATCCCCAGGGCATTTCCGGCAGCCGGCGGCATGGTTTCCAGGGCCTGGAGAAACGGGTCGGCGGTGGGATAGACGGTCTTGCCGGCGGCCCCGCGGGTGCGGCTCTCCGTTTCGAAACGGACGCGCTGTTCCAGCGGGTCGGTGAGTTCGGAAAAGGCATTGCACAACTCCATGCCGGCGATATAGAGTTCGAAACGTTCGGCCACCGAGGGGTCATCGGGCTTGAGTCGGGCCAGGCCGCCACAGCGGGCCGGGTAATCGTAGAGAAACAGCGGTCGATCAAGCCCCAGTTTGGGCTCGATGTGGATGCCCATGATCTCGTCGAAACAATCCCGGTCCAGGGCCGCTTCAGCCGTCATTCCCCCGTACCGACGGCAGGCCTCGGACACGGACAGGCGATTCCAGGGTGGTGCCAGGTCTATGGTATGCCCCTGGTAGACAAGCTGTCGGGCAAAGCCCATTCGGCCGGCCACAAAAACGATTAATTCCTCACACTGCTGCATCAGGTCCAGGTAATCGAAGCCCGCCGCATACCACTCCAGCAGGGTCAATTCCGGCACATGGCGCCCACCACGCTCCCCTTTTCGGAAACACCGGCAGATCTGGAAAATTCGCTCATAGCCGGCGGCCAGCAGGCGTTTCATGCAGAGTTCCGGTGAGGGCTGCAAAAACCAGTCTCCCGATTCCTGAGCGTCGATATGGGCCTCCGGTGCCGGCGCAGGGATGCGCAGGGGGGTCTCGATTTCCAGAAACCCATCGGCGCTGAAAAAGGCCCGGACGGCATCGATAATGCGCGCCCGTCGTTCCAGGTTGGATCGAATGGCGGCCTGTCGGGAAAAACACAAGGGATCTCGTCGATGGGAAGCGGTCAATCGGGCTCGGCTTTCTATTTGGTCACATCAGCGGAACGATCCTGGAGATAAACCTTGTCGTATTGGGCCGGATCGGCATTCTCATACCAGGTGACACCCTGTTTACGACAGGTCCGGCAGGCGTTTTTCGGAATGTGCACGGCCAGGATGTGCATCTTTCCCCGGGCTGTGGAGTCGATTCTCAGGGCACCCCCGCAGCTGCCGCAAACCCGGATGGTCTCATGCTGATGTTCGTGGATATTGTCCGTATCATAGAATATGTTGCGGTCCCGGCTCATGAACTGACCGTCTCCCCGGGCCATCTCTCCCAAGTACCGCCGCCGGCGCCAGTTTTCCAGCACCTTGTCGCAGGTCCTGTGCACCCGGCGGGTCACCTCCGACGTCTGGCGGATCTTGACGGGATCGTAGTCGGGCTCTTTAAGGTGGCTGTAGTCCATGCCGGCCATAGCCAGGATGATGCCGGCATTCACGTAAGGCAGTGCCCCTTCGATGGCATAACCTCCCTCCAGGACGGCGATGTCGGGCTTGAGCAGGGTAGTTAGCTTCGCATAGCCCTGGGCGGAAAAATTCATATTGGTGATGGGATCCGAATAGTGATTGTCCTGCCCCGCAGAGTTGACGATGATCTCCGGTTGGAATTCTTTCAGGATGGGAAGCACCACTTCCCGAATGGCATGCAGGATCCCCTCCTCGGAAGTATTGGGGGGCAGCGGGATATTGATGGTGGTGCCCACAGCGTTGGGCCCGCCCAGTTCACTTAAAAAACCGGAGCCGGGGTAAAGGGTGCGGCCATCCTGGTGGATGGAAATGAACAGGGTGTCGGGATCGTGCCAGTAGATGTCCTGGGTGCCGTCGCCGTGGTGACAGTCCGTGTCCACGATGGCCACTCGGTTCACCCCGTAGGCCTGGCGGATAAATTCGATCATGATGGCTTCGATGTTGACATTGCAAAACCCTCTGGCGCCATGGACCACCCGGTTGGCATGATGGCCCGGCGGTCGCACCAGGGCAAATCCGCGTTTCACCTGTTTATCCATCACCGCCATGGCAATGGTCTTTGCGCCGCCGGCGCTGATAAAATGGGACTCGGTCATCACGGCCCACAGGTCCGGCACGCAAAAATGTACCCGCTGGACATCCTTCATGGTGACCAGGTCGGCTTTGTATTCGATGATCTCCTCGATGTCGAGGATCCCCTCTTCGAGGACCTGATCCTGGGTGTAAAGCAACCGCTCCTCCCGTTCCGGGTGGGTAGGACTGATAGCCCAGTCGAAGGCGGGAAAAAAGACCAGGCCGGTTTTGTTCTTGGCACGCAGCATGGCAGGCTCCATTATTGTCAATCCATAAGCTTTTCGGCAATGGGGTCGTAGCCATGGATCAACCCGGGTTTGACCTGGGCCTTGACCCGAATATTCCTGCCGGTGGTATAAAAACCGCGAACCATGTTGAAGGACATGGCATCGACAACCTCTAACTCCAGATGTTCGGGATTGGCACCCCGGGCGATGGCTTTGCGACGAAGCAAATCCATGGCAACGGCAATGGCATCTTCCTTGGTGAAACCGGACGGAATCACCTTGGTGAAATTTTCCTCCGGAGCGGTGGCGACTTCCCTTTCCGTATCGGCAAAGAGGGTCACCTCACAGGTCGTGCGTGCCAGACCGGCACCGATGGCATTGGCCACCTTCCACCGGGGAATCACCGCCACCCGGCTGTCACTCAAACGCGCCAGCCCCCTGGCAAACCAGGGAGCCGGCCCGCCCAACACCAGAATATGCCGGGGTTGCANACGCTGGCCCTCCCACAATTCATGGACCGTATACACCGGTTTGGCGTTGATCCGGTCGATCATCACGCCGGCTTCGGCCAAAATCGTTCGGCAGGTCTGCTCATAAATCCGATTGGCCGCATCCCGAAGATCGGTCCTCAGACTATCGGCCACGGTCTTAATGCCTTTACGGGCTTTTTCCAAATCACCCCCGTCGCCGATGCCCAGAAGAAAAATGGCATCCGTGGGGGTGGGCACCGGGCCGCCGTAAGCCATGGCCACACCCTGCCGATCGGGACCGATATGAACCTTTCCGTCCACCACCCGCACAACGCTATCTCCACCGAGACCGATGGAGACGGTGTCCAGTGAGCGGATCAGCGTCTTATGCCCCCCGATGCTGATGCCCGTGGGATCCAGCAGCGGCACGCCGTTGACCAACACCGCCATGTCCGTGGTGGTTCCGCCGATGTCCAACACCAAACATTCTTCATCCTTGGGCGCAAAGGCCACGGAGCCCATGACACTGGCTGCCGGGCCGGAAAGCACCGTCTGGGCCGGATGGTCGATGGACGCATCGAAGCGCATGTTGCCACCATCGGGTTTGAGAATGCGGATAGGCACATTTAGCCCCTTTTGGGCCAGGGATCTGACAACGGCACCGAAAAACGCTTTGTGTATGGGGTAAACCGACGCATTGAGGAAAGTGGTGGCAATGCGGCGCGGGAAGTTAAGGTGCCCCGCGGTCCGGTGGCCCAGGAACACCTTTTCGAATCGGTCGCCAAGAAGATCGCCGATGGCCACTTCGTGCTCAGCGTTTCTAACCGAAAACTTGGAGACCACCCCCACGTGGCGGATGCCGCTTTCTTGCAGACGGTCGGCCACCTTCAGCACCTGGGCCCCATCAATGGGGGTAACCTCCCGCCCCCGGTGATCAATGGCTCCGGCCACCATGTGGTAATGGGAGCCGGTACGAAACAGTTCAGGGTCCATTCCCGGTCCGGCGGAAACGATCATGCCCACCTCGGGAATCCGGTTCTGCACGATACGGTTGGTGGCCAGGGTGGTGGAGAGCACCGCCCGACGAATATGCGCGGGATCGATGCCTTCGGTAACCTTTTCCAGACCTGTCAGCACGGTGGCAAACAGGTCCGACGGGTCGGTGATCACCTTGATCTGTCTTACCAGCCCTTCCCGACCNAAAAGGACCACATCCGTATGGGTACCGCCGACATCCAGCCCAATGATCATGGTGTCATCCTGATTGGGTATCTATGCACCNCTGCGAAAATTGGTGTCACGGTATCCAAAATTGGTACCCATGTCAACCATACGCCATCGGCAACAACAGCATAAAATAAGGTTGACTAGATAGAGAAGCCTGAGATAGAAGTTTGCGTTTATGCGTAAATGTTCGCCGGCAGGCCATTGCGCCCTTTTTTCAAGGTTGCGAGACTGCCCGAAAGGTGACACGATTGATGAGCAAGCCCGACATTAACCAGCAAAACATCCGATTGATCAGAGGCTTCAAGGACATCCTGCCCGGTGAAACCGAGCTATGGCAGCATATCGAACGTACCGCCATGGCCCTGTTCGAGGATTTCGGCTACCGGGAGATCCGCATACCCGTCATGGAAAAAACCCAGCTCTTCGCGCGCAGCATTGGCGAGGACACGGACATCGTGGAAAAGGAGATGTACACCTTTCCCGACCGCAAAGGGGATCTGCTGACCCTGCGGCCCGAGGCCACGGCATCCATCTGCCGATCCTACATCCAGCACAAGATGTACGCCCAGGACCCGGTCCGCAAATTCTACACCATCGGCCCCATGTTCCGCCGGGAACGACCCCAAAAAGGCCGCTACCGCCAGTTCTACCAGATCGACGCGGAGATTTTCGGCGTTGCGGCGCCTTACGCGGATGTGGAACTGATTTTTCTGCTGCACACCCTCTTCGACCGTTTGAACGTGACCGACACCTCCGCCCACATCAACTCATTGGGCTGCCCGGTTTGCCGGCCGCGCTTCAAGAAAGCCCTCTCCTCGCTGCTGGCCGATGCGGCCCCGTCCCTGTGCAAAGACTGCCTGCGCAGGAAAGACCGCAACCCTTTGCGCGTGTTGGACTGCAAGGTTCCCGGCTGCCGGGAGGCCATAACCGGCGCCCCGTCTATCATCGACTACTTGTGCGCTGACTGCCGCGACCATTTCGCTACGGTCACCGAATCACTGGCCCGATTGGACGTGCCCTTCAAGGTGGACAAACAGCTGGTTCGTGGGCTGGACTACTACACCCGCACCGCCTTCGAGATCCAGACCGGCGCCTTGGGTGCTCAGAGTGCCGTGGCGGGCGGCGGCCGTTACGACGGACTGGTCGGCTCCCTGGGTGGGCCCCAGGTCCCGGCCATCGGTTTTGCCGTCGGCTTCGACCGACTGGCGGAAATCGTCTCCGCAAACACCCCGGTCGCCCTGCGGACTCCCGACCTGTTTATCGCCGCGCTGGGACAACCGGCAAAAAAACGCGCCTTTGAGTGGTCCACCACTTTAGGGCTCAAGGGCATCGGCACCGCCATGGAATACGGTGAAAAAAGCCTCAAGGCACAGATGAAACAGGCCAATCGCCTGGGCGCCGGCCAAGTGCTCATCGTGGGTGAAAGTGAACTGGAAGCGGGCGCGGTGGTGCTTCGGGACATGGCTGCCAAAAACCAAACTGAAATTCCCGTGAGCGCCATCGTGGCCACATTGATCGAAATATTTTCCAAACCAGGCACCCGATAGGACGTCCCGGTTGTTATCGTTTGTTTGAAAGGAGCATTACATTGGCTGACATTCTCGGTGACATGAGAAGAACCCATCACTGCAACGCCCTGAGTGCCCGGGATATGGGAAAAACTGTAGTTCTGATGGGCTGGGTCCTGCGGCGACGGGATCACGGCGGGGTCATTTTCATCGACCTTCGCGACCGCGAGGGAGTTACCCAGGTNGTCTTCAACCCGGAAATTAATCCGGATGTCCATGCCAAGGCCCACACCATCCGCAGTGAATTCGTCCTGGGTGTCCGCGGCCGTGTAGAACCACGCCCCGACGGTATGATCAACCCCAAGCTGCCCACCGGCGAAATCGAGATACTGGTTGACGAACTGAAAATTCTCAATCCGGCCAAGACGCCGCCGTTTTTAATCGAGGACAAGGTGGAGGTCTCCGAGGCGATCCGCTTGAAAAACCGGCACATGGACCTGCGGCGCCCTCCCCTTCAGCGCAACATCATCACCCGGCACAAGGCCGGCACATTGGTGCGCCGTTTTCTCAACGACAACGGATTTTTGGACATCGAAACCCCGGTTCTCACCAAAAGCACCCCTGAAGGCGCCCGAGACTACCTGGTGCCCAGCCGCGTCAACCCGGGCCAATTCTACGCCCTTCCCCAGTCGCCCCAGCTGTTCAAGCAGATGCTCATGGTCTCCGGGTTCGATCGCTACTACCAGATCGTGCGTTGTTTCCGGGACGAGGATCTGCGGGCCGACCGACAGCCGGAGTTCACCCAGATCGATATGGAAATGTCCTTCGTGGGTGAGGAAGACCTGATTGCGATCAGTGAAGGCATGATGGCCAACCTGTTCGACGGGATCATGGGCCAAACGCTGAGCCTCCCCTTTCCCCGGTTCACCTACACCGAGGCCATGGACCGCTATGGCCTGGACAAGCCCGACACCCGATTCGATTTAGAACTCAAGGACATATCGGATATCGTGGAGGGGTCAGGGTTCAAGGTCTTCTCCAGCGTGGTTAAAAAAGGCGGCATCGTCAAGGCCCTGAACGCCAAGGGATGCAACGACTTTTCACGAAAAGAGATCGACGATCTCACCGCGTTCGTTGCCGTTTACCGGGCCAAGGGCCTGGCCTGGATCAAGGTGCGCGAGGATGCCTGGCAGTCACCCATCGCCAAGTTCTTCACCGACGAGGAAAAAGCCCGACTGGCCGAACGCATCGACATGCAGCCCGGCGACCTTATCTTTTTCGTGGCCGACCAGCCCAAGATCACCAACGAAGCGTTGGGGCACCTGCGCAACCATCTGGGTAAACGGCTGGAGCTCATCGACGACAGTCGGTTTAACTTCGTGTGGGTCACCCACTTTCCCATGTTCGAATATGACGACGTGGAAAAACGCTACCAGGCCCTGCACCACCCCTTCACGGCCCCCGTGGAGGAAGACTACGACCGATTGGAAATCGACCCTATTACCGTTCGCTCCCGCGCCTACGACCTGGTGCTCAACGGCTTTGAAGTAGGCGGCGGCAGCATCCGTATCCACGACATGGACCTGCAGCAGCGGGTCTTCTCCGCCCTGGGCATGCCGCCGGAGACCTACCGGGAGAAGTTCGGTTTTCTGCTGGACGCCCTGGCGTCCGGTGCCCCGCCCCACGGGGGCATCGCATTCGGGTTCGACCGCCTGGTGATGCTGCTGTGCGGCGAGCCTTCCATCCGCGATGTGATCGCCTTTCCCAAGACCCAGCGGGCCGCCTGCCTGCTGACCGGCGCGCCGTCTGAAGCGGCCGAGGCCCAACTGGACGACCTGTCTCTGCGGCTGAAGCTCACGGTGACGGAAGCCCAGGAGAAAAGCGACGGTTAAGCTTTTTATCCATCTATGTTGTATGCGGCCATCGACGCAACGCCGAACACGGGCAAAAAGACAAGTAAAATTATCGGTTTTATTATTTCCGAGGCCCTTTAAGCATTTCGGCGCATACCATTGCCATGCACACGGTTTGCCGCGGCAATCTTGACAACGTTCACGACAAAGACTAAACTGCAGAACCGGAGTGGGGAAAAATCGTATGATTCTTGACCCCTGTGCCTTACTTTGGTTGGCGGGTGGTGATCGCGAGCGAATTTCCGAGGAGACTTTGGGAAAGATCGAGCAGGCACCGCGGTAAACATAGTATCGATCATCGGATTTGAGATCGGCGTCAAAGTTTTGAACTGACTCGCTGAGTGCCTCAAAATCAAACGATTTCGTCCACCCAACGACAACGCTAAGCAAAATGATATCTTTCAAACGATGCAAAATTTCGGCAATCCTGGTTATCACCGGCCTCTTGGCCGGTTGTGCGACGGTATCCTTTGAGCAACCCAAATCCTTTAGCACAGCGATCATTAACACAGAAAATACGGTGTTGGGTAAATTCGCCGCACGCGAGACCGCGCAGCATGACGGGCGCTCCGGCTTCTATCCCCTGAATAAAGGCATGGACGCATTGGGTGTCAGACTCCGACTTGCGGAAAGAGCGGAAAAAAGTATCGATATGCAGTATTTTTTAATGAAACTCGATACAGCGGGCGCCGTGATGGCAAACGCGCTGCTCAAATCGGCGGATCGGGGCGTTCGGATCCGCTTCCTGCTGGATGACGTATTTACCTCCGTTCCCGATCGCACGTTCCTGCTGATGGATCAACACCCCAATATCGAGATCCGAATATTCAATCCCATTTCCCGGAGCGGCATATATGCATTCAACTTTATCGGCCAATTCAGGCAGGCAAACCGCCGCATGCACAACAAATCTTTTACGGTAGACAATTCGATCAGCGTCGTCGGCGGCCGCAATATCGCCGATGAGTACTTTGAGCTCAAAACAGACGCTGTGTTTGTCGACTTCGATGTGTTGACCGTGGGGCCAATCGCAGCCGAAATATCCAACTCCTTCGACGAATACTGGAACCATTCGCGTGCTGTTCCCATCAAGCAGTTCATCAAGAATCCAAAAAACGAAGACCTGGAAACCGTTCGAGCGGATATCGCAGAAGAGTTCGATGGGATCTATGATACCGTGTACAAACAAGCACTCAACAGCCCGCTGCTGATGGATCTCATTGCTGACCGGCTCCCATTTTTTCCTGCGCCGGCGCGTGTGCTTGCCGACAGTCCCGACAAACTGATCCACAAGATCAATGAAACGCATATGCGGCTCGCTAAAGACTTGCGCGACGTCATTCTAAGTACCGAATCAGAAATAATCTTTATTTCACCATACTATGTGCCGGGCGATGGGGGGGTGCAGTTAATTCGTGACCTGGTGGCCAAGAGGGTGCGGGTCGTCATTCTGACCAATTCACTGGCGTCCACCAATCATGTGCCGGTGCATTCAGGCTATACGCGCTATCGTCGGGATGTCATTCGTGCCGGTGCCGAGCTGTATGAAGTGCGCGCCAATGCGGCGCGCGAATTGAGTGACAATAAAGACACTCCGGATACACTGACCCTGCATACCAAGGCGTTCCTCATTGACCGCAGACAATTGTTTGTCGGCTCGCTGAATCTTGATCCTCGATCGATTGTGCTCAACGCGGAGATGGGCCTACTAATCGACTCTGAAGCGATGGTTGAAACCTTTATACAAGACGGGGAACAAAGTCTGCCAACCCTTACCTATAGGGTACTCGTAAACGACAAGGGCAAACTTGAATGGCACGGCCGAATCGATAACCAGGAAGTAATCGAAACCAAAGAACCCTTGACTGGCTGGTGGCTCCGCTTCAACGCCTGGTTAATGAAAATCGCCCCCGAAAGTCAGCTATAGAAGCCCCCGACCCTAAAGGGAAGTAACCATTGTGGGCTCACTCCGCCACTGCCTAAAACTGCTGGATAATTCCACCAACCATGGATTCGTAGACCCGATACTGGGTTTTTTCGCCCAGTAGATCGTCGACCTGTTTTTGAAGTGCCGTGCGTTGTTCGCTTTGCAGCCAGCGGTTCCAGTCGTCAAGGCCGCTCCAGGTACTGATAACCAGGTATTCACCGGGGCAATCCAGGCGACGGAATGTCCTGCCGGTAATGTAACCAGGCTGGATTGTGGCCAGAGATCGAAGTTTCACGATCAGCGGAGCCAACTTGACCGCTTTTTCCTTGTCGCCGAATGTGCGTTGGATCATAACCGAAATTGCCATCATGCCCTCCCTTTGTCAGAATCCAGGATACTTTCGAGTATAACTCATTTTTTCCACAAAAGGAACGCTTTTAAAGGGCCTTGTTTAAAATTCCGAATATGTCCGAAGGGATATCTATAGCGCTGAAGTCTTCCGGGTTGGAAACATCGAGGCAAATCCTCTTTTCAAGCCCCTCAACCATCAGCTTGTTATCTGCCTTGGCCTGAATGCGGTGCTTAAGCGTAATCACTTTTTTTTGCAGGGTATTAATGGTTGTAACGATACGAACCGTCTGATGATACCTTCCCGGTTTAAAATAGTTGCAGGATGTCTCCACCAGGCCAAAGGCGATCTTCCTGGCATGCCAAAGGCCAGCCATATTCAAACCCATCTTTTCAAAAAACAGATGACCGGATGCATCTATCCATTCATAGTAGCGTGGATAAAATACGATCCCGAGGGAATCAAGATCACCCCAGTAAATTTTACGATCAACGATGTTCTGTTCCATTACCTAAACCAGCATGACAGATAGGAACTTGATGGTTAGACTC
>JGI24023J19991_10003451_pt1 | contig 11122 bp, 8 predicted proteins | sample Cruoilmetagenom1_FD_19991 | JGI IMG/M metagenome (IMG submission 19991)
ACGTTTGTATTATAAAATGCACAGAAAAAATTCTATTTTCCAATCAAATCTATCAACAATAAATTGCTGACTTACTACTAAAACTTACAAAACATCTTTTTTAAAAACCCAAAAACATTGAAACTATTTCATAATCTATACCCTAAAAACACTGTAGAGACGCGAAAAATCGCATCTCTACAAATACAGTTACATTTGAAATCAAATGTCCATAAATTAAGATAAATAACTACTTCAACAAAAACTATTTAGCCATTAAAGCTTCGATTTCATCTACCGTAATCGGAATATTTTTCATTAGATTAAAGGCTTCGCCTTTTTCTTGTACAACGTAATCGTCTTCAATACGCACGCCAATTCCTTCTTCGGGAATATAAATTCCGGGTTCAACGGTAAAGACCATTCCAGCTTTCATTGGCTCTTCCAAAATACCATAATCATGTGTGTCTAATCCCATATTATGCGAGGTACCATGCATAAAATATTTTTTATAAGCAGGCCAAGCAGGATCTTCATTTTTAATATCATTTTCGGTAAGCAATCCCAATCCAATGAGTTCTTTTTCTAAAATACGCCCCACTTTATTTTGATATTCTTGCCAAATAACACCGGGTTTCAACATTTTAGCTGCTTTCTTTTTAACGCGTAATACTGCGTTATAAACTTCTTTTTGACGTGGTGAAAACTTACCATTAGCAGGCACACAGCGCGTCATATCCGATGCCCAATTGCCATATTCAGCACCTACATCCATCAAGATTAAATCTCCATCTTTTACTTCAGCATCGTTTTCTATATAATGTAAAATATTGGCATTGTCACCAGCGGCAATAATAGGTGTATAGGCAAATCCTTTTGAACCTTGACGTAAGAATTCGTGGGCAAATTCTGCTTCCAATTCATATTCCATCATACCAGGTCTTGTTTTATCCAAAATACGACGCAAACTTGCTTCTGTAATATTACAAGCTTTTTGAATTTGCGCAATTTCTTCAGGTTCTTTAACCGCACGCAATCTTTGTAAAATAGGGTTACTTCGATAAAATTTATGTCCTGGAAACATTGCTCTGGCTTTTTTTATAAAGCGGTCTTCTCTGGTTTCTACTTCGGTTGAAGCACGATAATGTTCGTTGGTATTAATATAAATACGCGTAGCCTGAAAAGCCAATCTTTTAAGCACAGCATCAAAGTTATCTAACCATTGCACATTTTTTATACCTGTAAGTTTCGTAGCAGCCGCTTTGGTAAGTTTTGGACCATACCAAATTTTTATAAGATCATTGGTCTCGCGCAAAAATAAAATTTCACGATCATTTTTATCAATCGCATCTGGAAACAACAACAAAATGCTTTCTTCCTGATCTACACCGGTCAAATAAAAAATATCTCGGTGTTGTTGAAAAGGAATGGTACTATCCGCACTAATAGGATAAATATCATTTGAATTAAAAACAGCAAGTCCTTTAGACTTCATTTTCGTCATAAATTTTTGACGATTTTTTTTATATAATTTAGCTGATAAAGGGGTATATCTCATAATATTATTTTTTATGTATTTGAAAACATAAAGTTAGGATATTTTTTTCTAATTTGGAATGATTTTTAACAAAAAATTACAGCAAATTACAAATATAAAGCCTCTTTAATCAATACAACGACGAAGTAATTTTGCAATCAATAATATTAGCCTGCATTGCCCAAAATTTATAAATCATACGAATTAACCTTCATAATTCATATCATCACCACCTTCATTATTGTTATTGGACGGACGTTTTCGTGGTTTTTTCTGGTTAAATCTGTACGTAAATGACAAATTAACACTTCTGCTACGCCATCTGTATTCATTAATACTAGAATAGTCATCTGTCAAAGTTTCCATCGAACGTTTGTTAGAGTTAAAAAGATCTCTAATATTTAATGACAAGGAAGCTTTATCATTCAAAATATCTTTGCTAAAAGCTACACTCGTTGAAAATATCGCATTGCGAGTACCTTGGGCCAATTCTTTAGGACCACGATAAAACACACGTGTTTGCCAAGCGATATCACCAGGCAAAGTATATTTCGTATTTAAACGGGCAAACCAACTAAAACTTTCTGCATCAAATACTTGATCTTCATAAGTACCTTTGGTGTCTGACTGATAGAGATTAACATTGGCATTGGCACTAAATTTATTGCTTGGTCTATAACTTAGCGTAATTTCACCACCATATCTATCATTTGTTGCCAAATTAATAGGCATTCTTTTTATAACCGGAATATCCGCTCCGCCAATATTAACAGTTTCACCGGTAGCCATACTCACAAAACTAAACATATCGGTAGCGTGTTGGTAATAAACGGATCCATTCAAAGTTAATTTGCCTATTTTGGTAAGATAACCCAAATCTACCGCACTAGATATAATCGGATCTAAATCCGGATTTCCTTGAAACAAATTGGTTAGACTACTTCTAGACGGAAATGGATTTAAAAACCAAGAACGCGGTCGTCTGATACGTCTATTAAAACCAAGCGTAATACTTTGTTTTTTGGTAAAAGCATAACCTAAATTGACTGTTGGAAAATAATTTATATACTCTTTTTGTTTATAATCGTTACTGGTTTTTTGTTCAATCGTAATATTGGTCGCTTCGACACGTAATCCAAATAAATATGAAAACTTATCGCCAATTTTATTACCAAATTGCGTGTAAGCGGCATTGGTATCTTGGTTAAAATGTAAATCATTGCTCAAATCTGCATTATTGGTAAAAGTCTGTCCATCATCACTTGTTGCTACAAAATAATCGGTAATTTGTTTTTTAAATTGACCGCGGTAACCCACTTCAAATTGACCATTTTTACCAATGGGCTGTACATAATCGGCTTGTAATAACAATTGATTTTGACCTCTATCGGTTTTAACATTTTCTATATCAATACCATCTTGATTAATCAATGAATTCTCATCAGAATCGCTATCTTCGTATTGGGCAGTCATACTTAATTTGTGTTGGCTATTTCCATTAAATTGTTTATCAAAATTAAAAGTATATTGTAAATTATCACGACCACTTTGTCCGGGATCTTTACGGGTACTTCTATTTAACAGATTGTCGGCGGCATCTAATTCATCTATAAAATTGATGGTATTGTTTTCATTATCACTATTAGCATAAAATACAGAAGTGGTTACAGAAGTTGTTTTATTTAAGTGTATTTCAACGCCTGTATTGGTATTTATACCTTTACGTATTCTATCAAATGTTCGTGATTCTTCTATAAAAGTACTGGGGTCAGTATCATTAAAAAATTCTGTTTTGGCATAGGAACTTCCGGGTACTTTTCTATAATTATAACCAGTGGTATTAAAAAAATTAAAAGCCCCAATTCTATAATTAATATTACCTGAAATGCCTGCCTGAAAAGGATTTCCTGCCGTCAAAGTTATGGAACCATTTAAACCTTTTAATTTGCTACGACGCAAAATAATATTAATAATCCCGGCAGTACCTTCGGCATCATAACGCGCAGATGGTGAGGTGATTACTTCTACACGTGCAATAGATTCTGCAGGCAACTGACGCAAAGCTTCGGCAGAATCAAGCCCTGTTAATGCAGATGGTTTACCATTAATTAATATTCTGACATCATCACTGCCTCTTAATGCCACATTGCCCTCAACATCTACCGAAACCGACGGCACATTATCGAGCACATCGCTTACCGAACCGCCACGAACTGTTAAATCTTTTCCTACGTTGTATATTTTTTTATCTAATTTTATTTCAACCGTTGTTTTTTCTGCTCTTATAACAACCGCATCCAATGCCTCCGAATCAATATCTAAAGAAATAATACCCAAGTTTGTGTCTTTAACTATCTTTTTCTCTGGTAGATGTATCGTTTTAAAGGAAATAAACTCGATACTAATGTCATAAACACCTCTTGAAATACTTACATTAAACTTTCCTTCGGCATCAGTTATTCCTCCACCAGCAATTTTGTTTTGTTTTTTATCGATAAAAGTTATGGTTGCATATTCAAGGGGTTGACTGGTATCTTTTTCAATAACTTTTCCATATACCTGAATATCAGCTTGTTGACCGCGAGCTTGAGAAAATAAAAACAAACTAAAAATAAATAAAAATTTCTTACACATAAAATATATTTTAATTTCAAATGTAAAAGATGTTTTATAATTAATGCGTTAAATACTTGTTAAACTTAACATACTAATTTAATGCTACATTACAGCTTTTAAGCTACGTTATTGCTTAATAATTGAAACTGATATGTCGTTGCATTTAAAAATCATATCGCAGTCGAAATGTAAGGATATTGCGTTGTTTCATATTAGGAATATCAGCAAAATAAGACTGCGCATACAAATTAGCTTCCCAACGATCTGAAATACTATAATTAATAGCCGGCATCAATACAATTAGATTATTTTGCATCCCATATAAACTGCCAAAAGACCAAAACCAAGCCGGACCAAAATCACCTGAAAATTGGTTATAAAAAGCCCAATCTGAAGGAAATATATTTTGAACATCTACTTGTGCATTTAATAGATTTAAAACAGCCATCGAATCTTCTTTATATCCACCATTATACAAAACTGAAAACAGCCAATTTTTACCACTTTTAAAAGCATAATCAAGTGAAAAACTACTTGTAAAAACATTGTCGTAGTTATGATTGAGAAAGTAAGAAGTTTCGCCTTTAAAACCCATTTGTTTAAGATTGCCTTCCCATCCCAATCCCAAAACATAATTTTCTCTAATATATCCAGCCAACAATTGATAATCAAAAGATTGGTATGCCGAATGAAATGCCATTGCCAAAGTACTGTTAGCCTCATCAAGTTTATTTACAGCGCTGTAAACAAGATCTATTTGCGACAATTCGCCTATATTATAACGCACACGCAAGGCATCTACACCAGCTTTTTCTTCGTAATCGGTATCGAGAAAATTAGCGGTATTAAAAATATCATTGGGATTCCACACCAAATTTTTACCCCAATTGATTCGTTGCCGCCCTAATGTTATTTCTATATTTTGATACGAATAATCAATATTTAATCGGTCAAATTGACTAATCATCAGCAATTTTTGTTGGTTAACAAGGCTCGTGCTTAAATCAAAAATACCATTATCACTTGACAAAGCTTGTCTATAAAACGGATTTTGAATCATATCGCCATAAAGCAAACGGTTGCGCCAGCCCGCATTAAGGCTAAAAGAAGAACTGACAAAAGCAATAAAATTAATACGATTGTGCCAAAGATTATCCGTTAACAAATCATCGGCATTATGAAAATTTGCTGTGTTTAAATACTTGACATAACCGGTAATATCAAAATATTCTTGCCATGTTTTGGGTGTATCTTGTGCCGAAACCTTCAAAAAACCAAACAGCAATATGAAAAAGAATAGTTTCTTCATAATTTATTATTTTGTTTGCATTTCGGGTTGCTTTTGAAGCACATCGGAAATTATTTTACCATCATCTAAAGTAACCACTCTTTTTGCGCGATCAATCACGCGTTGGTCGTGGGTTGAAAAAATAAAAGTAATATTTTCCTCTTCGTTGAGGCGTTTCATAATATCCAAAAGTTGTGTCGTTGCTTTACTATCGAGATTTGCCGTTGGTTCATCCGCCAAAACAAATTTGGGTTTGCTTGCCAAAGCGCGTGCTACGGCAACCCGCTGTTGTTGTCCACCCGATAAATGCGTGGGACGTTTATTTATTTGTTTTTCCAAACCGACATCTTTAAGCAATTTATTTACCCTTTTACGGCGTTCCGCTTCAGATTTTCCTTGTAATAACATAATAAATTCTGCATTTTCGTAAGCAGACAATACCGGAATCAAATTATAGGCCTGAAACACAAATCCGATATTGTGCAACCTATAATCGATCAGATCATTTTCAGAAAAACTTGTAATTTCTTGTCCATCAATCAAAACTTGTCCAAATGTAGGCTTGTCTAAACCGCCTATGATATTGAGTAAGGTGGTTTTGCCACTTCCCGAAGGTCCAACCACAGCGGTAAATTCGCCTTGATCAACACTTAAGTTTACACCGTCCAAGGCACGAACTTCCAATTCTGTATCCGGATTATAATACTTTTTCAAATCGCTGGTTTCTATAACTTTCATAATCAATATTTTAGTAATTATACTTCTTTAATAACATCAACCGGTTTACTTGCCAAAGCTTTGCGTGCTGGAAAAATAGCAGCTATTAGTGTTGTAAAAATAGTTAATGCAGTGATGCCCAAATAATATGAAACATCTAAATTTGTGTGGATAACGGCACTCATACCAAAATGCTCTAATCCTTTGGCTACCGATAAAAAATGCAATCCGTGTTGTCCAAAATAGGTAATACTTGAATAGGACAACAACATACCAATCGGAGTTGCAATAATGGCCAAAAGCACCGTTTCAATCATAATCATCATAAACAATTTACTTTTGTTCAATCCAACCGCCATCATAATACCCAATTCGCGTTTGCGTTCCAAAATAGCCATCAACATGGTGTTAACAATTGCGAAGGATAGGGCTATCAAAATAATCAACATAAAAATATAGGTAAAAGTTGACATCATTTCTTGAGCATAACCCATATCGGGCGAAATTTCGTCCCAAGTTTTCACAGCATTACTTACCATTTTAGGTTGCCAAACTGATTGTATATTTTTGGTATTATCTATATCTTTTAATTTAACGACAATCTCGTGAATATATGTTTGCGAACTGCCCAATAACTTTGTCAAGGTTTCTTGCTTGGTAAAAACTTGTGTTTTTTCTAACATTCCATTATTTGCTTTGTAAATACCTTCAATTCTAAAAGCATAAGACAAAATATCACCCTCTACATTTTGAAAACTAATTTTTACCTTAGAATGCAATTTTAAATGAAGTTTATCAGCCAAAGCTTTACCTATAATAACGGAAGGTTTTTTAAATTGACTTAAATAAGTTCCCGATTCTAATGTTTCGGGAATAACAAAAACATTTTTTTCGTGCGCTGGCATAACGCCAATCAATTTGACACCTTGATTGCCTTTGGCAGTTGTAAACATGGCATCTATTAAAGTACGAGGGGCATAACCTACAACTTCGGATGATTGCGAAATATTTTTAATGACTTTATCAATATCCAAAATTGTTTTATCGATTTTAGGATCTTCTAAATAATTTTTTTGATGTATCTGAATATGTCCTAAATAAGTATTAATAGCAATACTGGTTCTATTTTCGTTGACACCATCGATCATCGCCATAAAAAACATACTACTCCATAAACCTAAAATTATGGATGTAATAATGACAGCGGTTCGCAATTTGTTGCGCCAAAGGTTTCGCCAAGCTATTTTTATAATTGTTTTCATTAATAATAATCTTTTGGTTATTTATTTTTAAGCGCTTTTAAAGTACTCATTCGCCATATTTTAATCGTCGGATACAAGGCGACTACTAAAGTAATTGTGAAAATAATCAAGGCTTGTGTCAGGAATATATCGGGATTAATAGAAAATGGTATTTGGGGTAAAAAACCATATTGTTCCATCAATTGTGCTTTTTCGCTGGGCACAGGCATTGGATGGTAATGAAAATAATAATTAATCGGGTAAACTAAAATGGCACCGACCACTACGCCAACAAAACTTAAAAAGATACTTTCCAGCCAAAAACTGGCAATAATGATTCTTTTTTTAGTGCCGATTGCCGTCATAATACCGATTTCAAAAATTCGTTCTTCTGTCATCATCAAAACTGTACTAAAAATACCAAAAGAAATAATCATATATAAAATAAAAATCATGTATAACCCCCCAATATCGTCCGCTAAAATAGCTTGATACAATTCGGGAAGCATTTCACTCCAAGTCATCAATTCATATTTATTCATATCAATTTGATACGACAAGTCTTGTTTAAGACGATCGATGTCGGTATAATCTTTAACGCCAATGAGCAAATTGGTTACCAAAGGAGGTGCTGACAAATATTCTTGCAAAGTTTTAATAGGTATAAACACCACCAGATTATTTAAATCGCCACTTTTGAGATCGGCAATACCCGAAACCTTATATTTTCCGGCAGCAGACATTCCGTGGTAGCCCTGACCAATAAGATAAATGCTATCGCCTGTTTTAGCGTTTAAAAAATGTGCTATGCCCTTGGTCAAAACCACTTCTTGCGCATGCAACTTAAAATTTGTACCTGAAATGAGTCTTTCTTGTAAAGGTTTTATCTCATTTTCTTTATTTACATCAACACCGTTGAGCATGACCCCTTTTGAATATTTATCAAAAGAAATCAAAGCATAGGTTTCTAAGCGAGGCACTAAATAAGTAGTAGATTTGTTTTGATGCAGTGTTTGATACAAGCTATCATTTGGAATAAAAGTATTATCCAAGGTACGGTCATCCCAATATCCTTTGGCATGTAATTGTAGATAACCGGTATAATTGCCTGCAATGTTTTTAATCACACTATCATAGGCACCTACTTGCATAGAACGAATAAACAAGGCTAAAAATACCGCTATAAAAACCGAAAGAATGGTTATAAAGCTACGTTTTTTATTCCTAAAAATATTTCGCCAAGCAAGTTTTATAAGTAATTTCATAGCATCAATAGGTATTATCAGATTTTAATCCGGGTCATATAATTGGGATTAAATAATTTGACATTCACCGGTAAATCAAATTTTAATTTATGATAAATAACAATGGTTTTATTGCCAGGCTTGTCCACCGGAATAAATGATATTTTGGAAGGCAAGCGTTTACCATCAAACATTTTGGGTTCTGAAGAAATCATTTTATTGACCAAAAAATCATCTTCATCATAAAATTCAGCTTTCATTTGCATAAAATCCTTTTGATCAATCCACAACAAAATTTTACCCCAAACGACGGGTGCATCTTCTTTGGGTATCAATAAAATTTTCCAAGTTTTTAAACCCTCAATTGTTTCCTCTCCTATAATTTTATGCGTATAATCCTTGACAATAGACGACTGTTTTACCAAATCGTCATTGGTTAAATCCGTTCCCATCCAAGATTGCAACATCATAGAAGGCGGCATCTTAATTTTACGATTTATCGAAGGCATAAATTGCCACATTTCATTTTTTCGTTTCAAAAAAACAATTCCTTTTTCTTTGGGTGGATATGTAACCACTGACACGGCATAATCATCGCCTTTACTCCACGATTTCAATCGCATTTCACGTTGCCATTTGGGACGCTCAATTTTGATAATCATTTCGTTATACGAAGTATTGCCTCGCATTTTTTTATCGGATTTTTTGATGATTTCAGTCGCATTCTGTGCTTGCATCATCATAGGTACGATAAGAATTAAATAAATCAATAATTTTTTCATAGACATATATTTACGCTTCTGTTTCGGGTAATTTTTCTAAATCTTTTAAAAACATTTTTTTGACCGCTTGTAAGTCATAATCATTTCCCAACACGATATAATGAAAGGCAATACCATCTAATTGCGCTGCTATTAATCGGGCTCTGACTCTGGGATTCTCAACTTTTGTAACTGTGAGCAAGTGTTCCATTTCTACAAAATATTTTTGAAAAATACCTGACATAATCCGATGTATTTTGGGCATATCGGCTACTTGCATCGATAAAGACATCGATAATTTCCAATATTTTACTTGTTCTTGCATCACGGTAAAAAACAATTCTATGCCGTATTTCAGTACATTTTTTGGCAGCAAACTTTGGGATTTTTGAAGCAATTCATTAAAAATATCATCTGCGGCTTCTGTCATTACAAATTGCAACACACTTTCTAACAAAGCTTCTTTATTGTCAAAATAATTGTACATTAAACCTTTTGAAATCTGACAAGCTTTGGCTATTTCACTAATACTCGTCCGATGATAGCCCTGCGAGGCAAACAACTCTAAAGCCGTTAAAACAATTTGCTGCTGTCTTTGCGCTCTGATTTGCTGATTATCTTTTTTAACTCTTGGTGACATATTTTATGACTGAACGTATGGTCAAAGTTAAGTAATATTTTTTAATAAACAAATGTTATTCGTCTTTTTACCAGGGCAAACGCACACTTTAATTTTTAAAAGCAAAATTTATTAGTTATTAAAATATTAACTTTTTATTAATTTGAAAATCAATTTTTTTCTAAAATATAAAATATTGATTATCAGTAAAAGTTTCGTAAGCCTTCCCAATAGTCATCGGGACTATTGAATATCAAGAAGCTTTAAGGAAATTTTTTAGCGTTTTTTTAGAAAAATACCAAAAACCGCTGATAAATATTCCCTACATGCTATGCCAGCTAAGCTGCACACTTCCGGGATATTTACAGCTATTTCTGAAAAGCTTCAGAGTGACGCTTGTTTATTTAGTAATAGAATGTTTTATAATGGAAAATTTTAATCATTTGCCAATAACACATAACTTTTTTATTATCACCAAGCCTTTGCGGATTGCCCATGGCATACGAAAATTTTACATGAATTATTTAGTTGAATGAAGGCTAATACCAATTAGGCGTCAAAACCCGCAATATAAATCGTTTCTATTTCCCTTTTTTTGTGTTAAAAATTAATTCCAGAACTACTGCTATATAAAGAATTTTTGCCTTGAAAAAGAAAAATATATTCCAATTTATTTATCACGGATTTTAACGCCTAATCGGTATAAATCAATCTGCTGTTTGAGCAAAACAAAGTTTTTTTAGTAATAAAAATAAACAATTAATTAGAATGTTGACCGAAACAGAATTTTTCTACTTAAGCAAACGCTTATTCAAAAGATTTTAGTAAAATATCTCTTTCATAGTATCGAATTTTATATATTTGTCCTCATAAAATGAGGAATTATATGAATCGTTCACATCTTATAAAAAGATTTGGCACCAATTCGCAGCATAAATTAATTGTGCTAGGTGGTTATACATGGTCATAAAACCAGTGGCGTTGAAGCAATTAATTCTATCATTAAAAAATTACCCGACGTACTCCAAGAAACGGCAGGAAGTCTATATTTTATCAATGGAAATATTTCTGCCTTATCGCTAGGAGAACGTTTTTTAGACAAAGATTTAAACAGGTTGTG
>JGI24023J19991_10003453_pt1 | contig 11121 bp, 8 predicted proteins | sample Cruoilmetagenom1_FD_19991 | JGI IMG/M metagenome (IMG submission 19991)
TCTTAAGTACTCCAAGATCTATAGAAGTAACTAAAAAATTATTTGAGAAGGGATTAATCAGAAGATCACCAAGAAATCTCCAATTCGATAATAATGCTTATAATATTTTCGTTTACTTTGATATAACATAAACAAAAGAACAATATGGAGAGATAGGATAGTAAAAAGCATAACTATTTAACATTCAAAAGATATACAAAGTATAATGGTAAAACTACAAGAAGTAAACGGAAGGTTCTTTTTGAGTATGCCAAAGGATTTAGTGAAATGGAAAAAATGGATCAAAGGCCAGGAATTGGTTATAGGTTTCAATGAGAGAGGTAATCTTGAGATCTCTGAGGTTAAATAAAAGTCTTTGTGATATACATAAAACCCCTGGGTTTTCATATGAAAAGTATGCCCCAGGGCACATTAACAATGCACACACACGAAAATATGTATATAACTTTAATACATTATGCATGATGCCAGTATAAGAGGGTAGATGAAACGATGTTGCAATCAAGAAGAAGTAAGGAGGGGTGTTTATCGTGTCTACCAAATCCATAAAGTATGGCTCAAATCGAAGCCTCTTTGCTCCTGAGAAAGGATTAGAAATCAAAACATCTTTTTCAGAAGAAAACAGTGCAACATTGTATCTTGGAGACTGCCTCGATTTTTTAAGGCAAATCCCTGATCGGTCTATTCAACTAATCGTCACCTCTCCACCTTATAACATCGGCAAGGAATACGAAAAGATATTAGATATTAAAGAATACGTTTCCCAACAGAGTCAAGTGATTGATGAGTGTGTAAGGGTGCTCAAGAAGGAAGGGAGTATTTGCTGGGAAGTTGGAAACTACGTAGATGATAGTGAAATCATACCACTAGATATATTACTTTACGATTGTTTCAAAAACAACCACTTGCAACTTAGAAATCGTATCGTTTGGCGTTTTGGTCACGGACTTCATTGTTCAAAGCGTTTTTCTGGGCGATATGAAACTATCCTTTGGTTTACAAAGAGTGATAACTACACTTTTGACTTAGATGCTGTGCGTATTCCTCAAAAATATCCTGGCAAAAAACATTTCAAAGGACCAAACATCGGACAGTATTCGAGCAATCCCAAAGGTAAAAACCCTTCTGATGTTTGGGATATTCCAAACGTAAAAAGCAATCATGTGGAGAAAACGTGTCATCCATGTCAATTCCCAGTTGCACTCGTTCAAAGATTGGTTCTCGCTTTTTCAAATGAGGGGGATATAGTCTTTGATCCCTTTTTAGGGGTGGGATCAACTGCTGTCGCTGGGATAATAAACAAGAGAAAAGTTGCAGGTTCAGAAATAGTTAAGAAGTATTATGATATCGCCAGTGAACGTATTAAACTTGCTTACGAAGGCCGGCTAAAAATCCGCCCTGATATGCCAGTTTATCAACCAACAGCTGATCTTTTGTTAGCAAGAAATCCATTTATTTCGGAAAAGGGGAAATGAAATATGCAAATTGTTGAAGAATACTCTCATTTGAATGGTGAAGAATACCTCATAGTGCATCATAAAAAAGTTTACAATGAAATTAGGGATACAATCAAATCCATTGATGCTGAAAAGTTCCGAACAAAAGTGAGTAAAGAAAAGACGATGAAGGGGAAATTATTATATAACCCCGATGAACTGAACCGTGAATTTAAGCGCCTTTTTCAAGAAAAGAATTGGGAAGATACACGCTATTCATACTACATCACGACTGATTATTCGATTATGCAGGAATTGATAACTTTACCCTTGGTAAAGCAGAAGGAGCTTTTGATCGAAAAGGGGATTACTTCTCCAATTCATTCCTATAAGCAGACCGATTTCGTTAAGGAACATATTGCAATTGAAGTTCAGTTTGGAAAATATGCTTTTGTTGCCTATGATCTGTTTGTGAAACATCTACTATTTTATAGTGGTGGCGTGATAAATGTCGGAATAGAAATCCTACCCATGAAGTCAATGCAATCTGAAATGTCGACCGGAATTGCGTATTATGAAGGGGAAGTCTATAATGTATTGCGACACGGAAGAAATAACCCACCCGTACCTTTGCTCATAATTGGGATAGCACCGTAAATCAACCTGAGCAAGCACCGCTTCACCCCTTCCAAAAAGCGGGTGTCAGCAGAACTAAAACGGTAAAGAGTTCTAACCTTCCCATCCACATACAAAGAGACAATATGATTTTTCCTATGATAGGAACGGATGCGTAATTAACGGATACAAGACCAAAGCATGGACCAACATTTCCCAGTGTCGCAGCCACGGAAGAGGTAGCACTAAGTATATCAAACCCTAACGCAGTCATTGCAATACATACACACGTAAATATACATATATTATAGAAAAATATTGATAACCTTTCATAAATTAGTTTAATAATAGCTTTAAGCGATATTCGATACGATAGCGATAGACGATACCGTAGACATGACAAATACAATTATAAGCATCACTTATGATGTATCCCCTATGCTTTATTGAGTGTCAAATCAGGATCGCCTTATGCATTGTTAAGCGTCGTATAAACAATCCTTAGCATTCCTTAGCTTTCAATTTGCGATAACGTCGTTGCATTTGTTTAAGATTACCCCTGCATGACCCCAAACACAATTTAAGCGTGACAATCTCTTTGAATGTTTAGTATTATACGAAAGTTTGTCGTAATTAGCCCGCCAAAAACTTTGCATACCCACAAACCGTTAGCCACTATTGCTGTAATAAAACAGGAGGTTTGAAATATGGACGAAATTAGGCATTATACGGATCTACTTTATAATTAAGACGTAAATCCTCGGCAGCCGATAATCAGGATGCTGCAAGGAAATATAACTCATGCCTGTAGAGCGATATTTTCTCGGTTGGGATGCGCCGGTAACGGCAAAGGTGCGGGGGTTTCTGCTCCCCTCACAGCTTTCCGGACCGGTTGACCTGGAGAAAGACCTGATTGTTGTGCCAACGCGCCAGGCGGGGCGGCGGCTGCGGGAAGCGCTGGCACTGTATTGCACAGAGCAAAAAACGGCGCTGGTCTCGTCATGGGTGGTAACACCCACTTTTTTCCTAGGTGGTGGGCCGCCAGATATGGCCAACCCGACAGAGGTTATGGCAGTCTGGGCCGATGTCCTGATGAGGGCTGACCCTGGTAAATACGAAGGGATTTTCCCGGCAGGAACGCCGGAGCATGATTTCACCTGGGCCGTGCACACGGGCAAGCAGATACAGAACCTGCGCGATACGCTGGTGAATGGAAGGTATCAGATTGCCGATGTGCTGCAAGACTTCGGCTCCGTTTTGGAGGAACTGGACCGCTGGCATGACCTGGCTGAACTAGAAACGGCTTACCTCCAGCGGCTCAGCGAGCTTGACCGCCAGGACCCCTGCAGCCTGAAAATTAAACAGTCCGAGAGGCCGGAGCTACCGGAAGGAATCGAGCGAGTAGTTGTCGCTATGGTGCCCGACCCCACGCCGCTCATGCTCAGGGCGCTGGAGCGTCTCGCTGATAAGACCTCTATCGCTGTCCTGATACATGCACCCAAATCGCTGGCGGACCATTTTGACGGTTGGGGTCGGCCGGTGGCAGAAAAGTGGCGCGAGTCCCAAATTGATATCCCCGATGCTGAAAAGAGTATCATACTGGCCGGGTCACCGGCGTCGCAGAGCCGCAAGGTTCTGGAAGCTATAGCGGTGGAGAGCGGCCATTTTGGTCCCAATGACATAGCCATCGGCGTGCCTGATGGCGGAGTGACTCCGTTTCTGGCAGCCGACCTGGCAGACAAAGGATTACTCCCATTCGATCCTGCAGGAAAGGCTATGAGCGGACATCCGCTGTATAAGCTCCTTGAGGCATTCCGTGACCTCGTTAATGAGGGCACATACTCAGCCTTTAGCACTTTTTTACGACATGCCGATGTTCTTGACTTTCTCCGCGAAAAACACAGGCTGTCGGCTCGACGGGTACTGGAGGAACTGGACAAGTTTCAGAATTATCACCTGCCCATGGGGCTGGAAGATATATTCAGTCGTTTCCCTCTCCGGCAGCCCGGTAAAGAAAAGGGACGGCGGGATTTTGAGAACCTGGGGAAGGCTGTAGCGGTCGTCCGGGAACAAGTCCAGATTTTTGAGGACGGCGACCTCGACGGCGCGGTGAGGTCGCTGCTTGAGACCCTGTATAAAGTCCGCACGCTTAACCCCGATAACCCTGAGGATGAAGGATTTGTAAAGGTGGCGGAGCCGGTAGATGACACGCTCCGTGAGCTCTCCAACAAAAGTATGAACGCCCTGGGAATTGAAAAAAGGCAAACTATGGAGCTTCTGCTGCTGAGGCTGGGTGAGCAGCGTTACTTTCTGGAGCGTGAGGGCGCCACCATTGACCTCGAGGGCTGGCTTGAGCTGTCCTGGAACGATGCCCCATTTCTGATTGTCACCGGAATGAATGATGGGGTAGTGCCATCCGTCCAGTTGAGCGATGTGTTTCTGCCGGACTCTCTTCGGAGACTGTTAAATCTGAGACATGACGCCGACCGGCTTGCCGCCGATGCGTATTTGATGCGTGCGCTCATTGAATCGCGCAGGGAAAAAGGTCGTGTCTGCTTTATTGTAGGGAAAACAAGCAAAGATGGCGACCCGTTAAAACCGTCACGACTGCTCTTCCACTGCAGCGATGAGGAACTCCCCCGACGCGCTGAGCGACTTTTTGGCAGTCCTGATGAAAGACGGGCTAATTATCCACCCACGACCAGTTTTTTGCTCCAGGCAGACCTTCCGGCGGGTCGGGAGGACCTGGGGAGGATGTCGGTCACCCAGTTCAGGGATTACCTGGTGTGCCCGTTCCGCTTTTACCTGCGGCATGTGCTGGGTATGGAGGAGCTGGGCGACGAGAAAAGGGAGATGGATGCCCTGGATTTCGGCTCACTTATGCATTATGTGCTGCAGAAGATGGCTGGAAGCGCTGAGATGCGCTGCTGTGAGAATGAGGTGAAGCTGCACGATTTCCTTTATGCCGAGGCGGAGAAATGGGTGGCAAAACGCTTCGGTCCGTCCCCGCCGCTCATGGTCGGAGTCCAGCTCGATTCGGCGAAACAGCGACTTGCTGCTGCGGCCCGCGTACAGGCCGGGCTGGTCGGGGAAGGGTGGGAGATTCTGCGGAGCGAGATGGAAATCAGCAGAAAGCTGGCTGATATGCTCGTACGGGGGCGAATAGATAGAATTGACCGCCACCGTGAAACCGGCTTGATACGGCTTCTCGATTACAAGACCTCGGACAGGATACAAAGCCCGGAGCAAGCCCATTTCGCCTCCCTCGCGGAACACGCTGCGGAGTATATGAAAGTCGCTGTCAACGGAGCGGAGAGGCGCTGGATTGATTTACAGATGCCGCTTTACAGGTTCCTGCTTCCGGACGGCGAGGAATTCCGAGGCGAGATAGAGTTAGGTTACTTCAACCTGCCGAAGTCCGTAAATGACACGGGCGTTATTATCTGGGACGGTTTCTGTGACGAGCTTCTGCAATCCGCCGTGACCTGCACTGAGGGTGTCGTTCGGGATATCCGAAACCGCAGATTCTGGCCGCCGGCGACAAAAGTTACCTACGACGATTTTGAGACCCTGTTTCGCCCGGATGTTTCTGACTGCATTGATGTTGCCGCCTTTACGTCCTTTATGAAACGAGGGATGCAGTGACGAAGGATAGAATCGGGCACCAGGTCATAGTAGCATCTGCCGGAACGGGCAAGACCTTTCAGCTCGCCCATCGCTATATATGGCTGCTGGCGAATGGGGTTAAGCCGGAGCAAATCATTGCGCTGACCTTTTCCAGAAAGGCGGCGGGCGAGATTTTTGACTCCATCATCGGATACCTGTGTGAAGCCGCCAACTCAATGGAAGGGGCGCACAGAACCGGAGAACGAATAGGGAAGCCGAAGTTTGAGCAGGCGGACTTTCTGTGGCTGCTTCGGATGCTCCTGGTCGGCCTGCACCGCCTGCACATCAGCACGCTGGACAGCTTCATCATCGGAGTGCTTCGAGCCTTCCCCATGGAGATTGGAGTCCCTACGGTTTTCCATGTGCTGGATAGCGACGGAGCTCAAGCGAAGAGCGCTCGACAGGAGATTCTGGGCACGATATTTAACAATCGCTATGTAGACCGCTCTGCACAGCACCAGTTCCTCGAGGCCTTCCAACAGGCGAACTTCGGGCGGGAGGAGAAAGGACTGGAACGCAGGCTCAATATGTTCATCACCCATTACCAGAGCTATTACCGCCTCCTGCCCGCACCTGATGACTGGGGAAGAGAGGATGTGGTCTGGCCCTGGGGGTCGCCCTGGCTAACAGCGGTGGACGATGTCAATACCGCAGCGGACGAGCTGGAGGCGCTACTGGCGAAGGAAGGCTGGGACGGCGATGTTATGGGCCGCTGGCTCAACTTCATTAAGACCGTTCGCACCTTCTCTGCTGACTCTGCCTGGACAAGGGATGTCGAATATATGTTTAAGAAGCTCCTTGCCAATGTGGATGACCTGCGCCGGGGACAAGCCAGCATCCGTATCGACAGGACGAAGTGTAACATATCCGGGGAAGGCTGCCGCCTGACACTGGCACTGCTCACTCACGTCATAAAGACGGAACTCAGCACCGAATTGGAGAGGACGCACGGCATTTATCGGATCCTGGAGCAGTATGAGCGATTTTACGATTACATGATTCGTCGGCAGGGCAAGCTCACCTTCACCGATGCCCAGTACCTGCTTACGGCGGCCAACAGTCAGAGCGGCGGTTCCCTACTTAGCCGCATAGCAGACGAGGAAGCGCGGCTCTATATTGACTATCGCCTCGATTGCAGGCTCGACCACTGGCTGCTGGACGAGTTCCAGGACACCAGCGATCTACAGTGGGAGGTGTTCCGCAATCTTGCCGATGAAATCTTGCAGGATAACAGCGGTCGGCGCAGCTTCTTCTATGTTGGTGATGTTAAACAGGCCATCTACGGCTGGCGCGGCGGCAATTACCGGCTGTTTAACATCATACTGGAACAATATGGGTCTCAGATTGAGCAGATACCACTCAGCACATCTTTCCGTTCCTGCCAGCCCATCATTGATACGGTTAATCGCGTGTTTGGAGATTTGACCGGCGCAGGTCTGCCAGCGGGTGCTGTTGCCGAATGGGAGAAGGTGTGGCAGGTTCATCAATTGGAGAAGGAGTTTGTTCCCCGGCACGGTTACGCTGCACTCCTGGAGCCCCCCTGTCAGAACGGCGAAGTCAAACCCACCGATGAGGACCGATACCGGGCTGTAGCTCATTTATTGAAGGAGATTGACCCTCTGAGCCGCGGGCTCTCGGTGGCGGTTCTGGTACGCAGCAATGATAGTGGCAAAGAAATCGTCGACTTCCTGCGCGGCGAGTGTCAGGGCATGAACATCGTCCATGAAGGGAGGGCTGCGATTAAAGATAATCCGGTTGTCTCTGTTCTCCTGTCGTTGGTGAAGTTTGCCACACATCCGGGTGATACCTTTGCCTGGCGTCACCTGGAGATGAGCCCCCTTAAGAAATGCTTCGTGGGGGCGGGGTTAGGCCGGGACAACCTGCCGCCGGTACTGCTGCGAGAAATACAGACATCTGGCTTTCAGGTATTCATTCGAAATTGGGGGGCGCGGTTAGATGCGGCGCATCTGCTCGACGATTTTGGTCGAAAGCGGCTGGGCGATTTGGTTGACGCCGCCGACGAGTTTGACGGGGGTGGTGGTGACTGCAACGCCTTTCTGCGTTTCATTGACAACTACGATTTGCATGAGCTCGCCGCCGGCGATGCAGTGCGCGTCATGACCATACACCAGTCCAAAGGTCTGGGGTTTGATATAGTCATACTGCCCGACTTGCAAACCGGAACCATGACCGGCGGAAGTCGGATTGATTTTGTAGTAGCACGTGCTCCCAGCACAAGCTGTCCGCTCTGGGCTATGGAGATGCCGCGCAGAATAATAGCTGAAGGCGACCCGGTTCTGGCAAAACAGGTGCGGGCGAGCGATGAGACAGCAAGCTTTGATGCGCTGTGTCTGCTGTATGTGGCTCTCACTCGGGCCAGGCAGGGTCTTTACATGGTTACCGCTTTTCCGGGTAAGGGTGCTGCTGTAGTAAGGCCGGCAACTTTTTTGAAGGTGCAGCTGGCTGGGGAAGCGAAGCCGGTTAATGGCAAGCACGTCACGATTGACGGTGAGGAATTTATCTGCCTTTACGAAGAAGGTGAAGGCGATTGGTACACAAAGGTACCCCAAAAAGAGCGCACCGAAATCGTGGAGCCCTGCCAGCTGTACGAGGGCTTCCACAAACAACCTTCGCGGCGGTGCCGACTTGTGCTTGTGTCGCCGTCAATGAGTGCGGAGGGCGAGGTGAAGGCCGATTCGCTATTTGCACCTGACAGGCATGACATACTGGACTTCGGCACGGGTGTGCATGAGCTCTTTCAAAAAATTTCCTGGATTGGTGAGGTGAATGTCGAGGGTTTGATTTGGAAATGGAGGCAGGAATCGACTGCGGCGGAGGATGTGAAGGAAAAGGCCATCGAGCACTTCCGTCGGGCGCTTGCGTCTGCGGAGGTGCGGGAGGTCCTTACCCGCCCCAGGGGCAATGTCACCCTGTGGCGTGAGAAGCGTTTTGAGGTTGTCCTGGGCGATCGGTGGATAACGGGCGTCTTCGACCGCGTTACCATAGTGCGGGGTCCGGATGGCAGATCGCTGAGGGCTTCAATAGTGGATTTCAAGAGCGATGAAACTGCGGGCGGTGCCCGGTTAACCGATAGTGCCGAACGATACCGCTCCCAGATGTCGCTTTACAGGAGTGCTCTGTCCCGGATACTGCAGCTTGACCCTCCACGGATTGCGCTTCGGCTTCTGTTCACACACCCGGGGAAGGTGTATGAGCTGGGGTGAGCAGCTATGAGGTCGGCCTATGCTCTCTGGACCTTCATAAGGCCCCTTTTGGGATATGACCCTGGCTATTACTGTCGTACACCACGTAAATCCCCCGCTTTAGTATAACGAATAGTAATAACTCCTGCTGGTAAACTAAGAGAAATATTAGCAGGAGGTGACCATATGAGGAATAGGATAGCAAGGAACCTAGCACAGTGTAAGCCGAGGACACTTTTCGTGGGGGTAGACATAAGCAAGAGACATAACGCTGTATGTGTCGTGGGATGGGGCGCTAGAGTGTTGACCAACTTCACCATGGAGAATTCTAGGGAAGGCTTCAATTTGCTGATAAGAAGGGTAAAGGAGTGGAAGGAACGAATGAGGGCTGAGGCTATCCTTTTTGGATGCGAGCCTGCAGACCACTATTGGAGACCTTTAGCCTACTTCCTTAAAAGTGAGAGGCTTCCCTTTCGGCTAGTAATCCCCTTCACTGTTAGACGCTATCGAGAGGGAATCGATCTTGCTCGGAACAAGAATGATCGGCGGGATGCCACAATGATCGCAGAGCTCCTACGCACTGGGAGATCCCTGGAACCGCGTTTGCCCCAGGGAGTATATGCTGATCTGAAACACACCTACCGAAGCTACAGAAGGGTGAGGACTGAAAGGACGAGGCATGACAATCTTCTCATCGGTATGATGGACCTTCTGTTTCCTGAATATCGTGGGGTATTCAAGGATCTTACTGGAAAAAGCTCAGTGGCCGCCCTTCGCTTCTGCCCTGTACCTTCCAGAATCCAGACGATGAGTTTAGATAAGTGGATGCTGGGTGTAAGACACTGTTTTGNGGGCCAAAGACTTATGGTAGCCAAACTCAGAGAGTGGAGTGAACCCCTAAAGCTGGACACTTTGGGTTAGAGCAGCTAATTCGCCTCCTGAGAANCTGTTACATAAAAGGTTTTTTCTGAAACTAGTCTAGGCCCTTCGCTTTTAATTGCTTATAAGCCTGAGTTCTTCCTTTATCTTCCCAAGCTTTGTACAGGGTTGTGGATTATTTCTCTACTCTCTCTAACTCTTCCTGCTTAACCTGAGTTAAGTCTACCTGGTAAAAACCACCTTCATTTGGCAGAATCATGAACAGTCTCGAGGTGTAGTCTAGGAATAATTCTGCATCCTTTATCTCCATCTCAAGGAGATGCCCACCTGAACTACCATCCCCTGTTAGGAAGTGGAGATGATATCCAGGAAGGTTTATCCCTCCGCTAACATAGGGTGGAGAGCGAAAGCCAACTACGGTGCCTCTTACATTACTGAACTCGAAGGTAGACTGCTCCTTAGTAGCCTCTATCAGCAATGGATATGGTTTGGTTTGAGGGGGTACGCTCCTTGTCTTTACATAGCTGAAGGTTCCACTAATCTTAATAGCGTAGAAGATGTTCTCTGTAGGAATCAAATCATCGATAAATTCCTGTATATCAGCATAATCCATCCCTTCACTTAACTTTACCCTCTTATCAGTATTGAAAAAAGTTACAAGAGCAAAAGGGGTCTTCATGGAATCCTGTACTTCATAGACAACTCCATCGCTCCTTATTTGGTAGAAGTTCCCATCTAAAGCCACCATCTCTCCATCCAGACCCTCGAAGGTACCCAGACCAAAATCACCGTATTCTTTTAGCTCACCATAAGAGATAACCCCCCCATAGACTCCATTGAGGAGGGCACCAATGGTGGAAACTTGGGTTAGCGTCTCTTGATACTCAGAACCATTAGGGGTGTACCCATGTGATTTCTGTACCGCTATTCCTAATAAAGGAACAGTCAGCAGGATAGCTAGCGCTACAGCTACTATCCTCCACTTACCCATCTTCATAAAGCCCCCCCTTCTATGCTGAGCTCAATCATCCTTCCCTATTCAAATTTAAAGCTTTGTATCATAGGTTCAAAGTAAGTTTTATTCGCTCGGTCATAGTCAGCGGGACGAGCCATGCAGCTAATCGCCCAAAGTGTACTGTCCTTTATTGCTATTATATCCATCTCTTTTCTCAAAATCTTATCTGGAGGTCTAGGATGAGACCTACAAATTAGATATGTAAGCTGTATGGTGGTGTGCGACAATTAGAATTGCCGGTCGGCGACAACTAAGATTGCCGGTGTTGCGTGAAATAGAGAAGAGTGTGACCATTAGCCAGAGGAGG
>JGI24023J19991_10003455_pt1 | contig 11119 bp, 7 predicted proteins | sample Cruoilmetagenom1_FD_19991 | JGI IMG/M metagenome (IMG submission 19991)
TCCATCCGATCGGCGTCGACGCGTTTTTCGCTAGCCACTTCGGTCGTGAACCCCTGCATATCCCAGGGCAAGCGGACAAATTCGCTTCGGTCATGTCGTGGGACGAGCTGAACTGTATGCTCGGCATGGATGTGTGGGATGCCAATACCCTGCAGCTCGTGCTGAACAAGCAGCGGGTGCCGCCGGCTGCGTACTCGCTAAAAGCCATCAATCGCAATCAACGGCAAATCCTGCAGCCAGACTCGGCCAAGGTTATGGGCTTGTTGGGGCAAGGCGCGTCGCTGGTCCTCAACAACATAGAGACGCTGCACCCTGGCACCCTGGCGGTGGCGGAAACCATCGGCAATTTGATCGGGGCCAAGGTCTCGGCGAACCTCTACTGCTCGTGGCAGCAACAGCCGGCCTTCGATTCTCACTATGACCGGCATGACGTCTTTGCCCTGCACGTGCTGGGTGAAAAGAACTGGCGCGTGTACGAGGGGCGGCTGGACAACCCGGTCGAACACGCCGCGTTCTACAATATCCCGCAGGCGGAATGCGATCGCCTGAAGGGGCGGGTCGCCCAAGAGATCGCCATGCGCCCCGGCGATCTTCTCTATCTGCCACGCGGCCAATTTCATGATGCCCTGGCCAGCAGCGCCGCAAGTATTCATGTGACGTTCGGCTGCGCTCAGCCGACCGGTCTGGATTGGCTGACGCACTTGTGGGAGCGGGCCATTCAGGACCCCCGCTTCCGGGCCGATTTGCCCCCCGCCGGCGATGCGGCCGGCGAAGCCGCTCTGCGCGCGCACCTTGAATCGCTGATTCAGGCGGCGCGCGAACTGGCGCTTAATTCGCCAGGGCCGGAGGCAGCGGCAGCCTTTCGCCGAGGTTTTGGTGTGAAGCGCCACCGGTTCGATTTGCCGGACGGGCGCAAAACTCGCTCATAGTTCGGAGCGCTCGGATACAGGACATGGAGCAGCCGGCCGATCTACCGTGCCGCCGCGGCGCCGGAGGCGCTCAAGGGCCGGTCGTAGTCGGGCCCGGCTGAGGAGCGCATAACGGAAATGCTCAGCGCAGCGCAAAGGCGATGGCTGCGATGAGCAACAGCAGGGTCACGATCCATACGGTCCAATTGACGTGTCTGTGCTGCATAGCTGGCCTCAGAAGTAGCTGAACTTCTCGGAGATGATCTGGCGGCCCGGTATGCCGATTGCCGTCAGCGCGTCCTCGACACTGTCAATCATCGGGGTCGGCCCGCAAATCACGTAAAGCCACTCGCCCTGTTCGCCGCGCTGGCAATGGCGTTGGATGAGCGCCGCATCGAGCTGGCCGACCTCTCCGGTCCAGCCGCTGGGCGGTTCCGACAATACATGAACCACCTCCAAATCCAAGGCGTCGCTTATCGCCTTTAGGTTATCGGCGTAGATCACCTGCTCCTGGACGCGGTTGCCGTAGAGAAGCTTCATGGGCCGCGGATCGCCGGCCTCGGACAGCTGCCGAAGCATCGACAGGATCGGTGCGACGCCGACACCACCGGCAATGAACACGATGCCCCTGCTGACATGGCCGGTCAGCACCAGGCCGCCATGCGGGCCGTCAAGGTAGGCCGGCGCGCCGACCGCGATCTCGTCGATTCGGTTCGTGAAATCGCCGATCTGCTTGATGGTGAAAGCGAGGCGGCCGGTTTCGCTCGGCGCAGAGCAGATTGAGAACGGATGCTCGCGGATTGAAAACGGCGAGCGGCCGAGGGTCAGCCACACGAACTGACCTGCGTCGAAGGCGAGCGCCCGGCCACGCGTCGGCTCCAGCACAAGCTCCCAGGTCTTGAGCGCTATCGGCCGGTTGGAGGTGACACGGTAGGGATGGCGAAGCTGGAGCAGCGGACGCACGACATACACCATCGCAAGCGTCAAAAGCGCGATCCCGACCATCACCAGCCAAAAAACGATGAATGCCGGATGATCGCTATATCGGCCGGACTCGAGGGCATGATGGACCCCGAATAGGGCTATCAGGCCGGCACCTATGCCGTGCGACATGCGCCACGCCTCGTATCGATAGGGCAGTTGATCGCGGAAGATGGCCGTGACCACGACGACCCCCAGAAGAATCCACGCGGCCAGCCCGCTCACGAGCGACCATCCCTCCAGGCCAAGGGTCAGTTGGCGCGAGGCGTCCCACGGCAGAGATGACCCGAAGGGCGTCGTGTAAAGGAACGGATGGACCAACAGCAGTAGGGTCAACGGTCGCGCCATCAGCTGGTGGAACCGCATTGTCGCGTCGATGCCCATTCGCCCACTGATCACCCGAAAGCGGCCCGACAACACGAACTCGACCAATAAAATGGCGAAGCCGGTCAAGGCGATTGCCGAGGACAGCTCATCCCAGAACGGTCGCGGCGGATAGCTCAGTATCCAGGCCATACCGAGCGGGACGAGGGCGAGCGCCAAATAAGTTGGAAATAGCAGGTAGGGAGACATCGCTAGCTCGTGAATGCTGTGCAGCGGGCGCCCATCGCCCAGGAACAGACTGAAGGCCATCGTCGCGNCATAGCCTGCGTGCCGGCCGATATGTCCACAGACATGCCACAACATGCCACAAACGGACGCCGACCGACGAAGATGGTGGCACCCGGAGGGTTGTCCGTCAAACAACCGGTGCTGCTGGTGCGGGAGCCATCGGCCCTGAGGACGAGATCTAGCCCCTTTGCTGACGACTTGCCAGCAATCCGCGAAATCTACAGTGTTCCCCCGGCGGTTATGCCGTCGAGCGCTTGCCGCCCTTCACATATCTGTCATACTTCTGTAACGGGATTCCACGTCGGGCCTATGCTAATCGGATAGCCGGCGGAGATGATGGGGAGGAGCCGGTGTCACCGTGTCTGCCGGGGCGGATGGGGGACGAATACGAACTCAAGCTTGAGTTGACGCCTGAGCAAGTCACAAGCTTGTCGCGCAGTTCGCTGCTGCGCTCGCTGACCTGCGAGCGGGCAGCTGCGCAGCGGCTCTTCAGTACCTATTTCGATACTCCGGCACGCAAACTGCGCGAGCGCGAGATGGCGCTGCGCGTACGCCGCATGGGGCGGCGGCATGTGCAGACCCTCAAGGTTCCCGCAAACGGGACTAGCGGCCTGCAGCATTTCAAGGAGTTTGAGTGCGAGATCAAAGGCGAGCGTCCGCAACTGTCGAGCATTACGGAAAAACGCCTGCGCAGTTTCATCGATAGGGAGAAGCTGGCGGATAGTGTCGCGCCGGTGTTCGTCACCGATTTTGCGCGCCGCCGCCTGCGCCTGGAGCTAGGGGAGACGACGATCGAATTGGCGCTCGATCGTGGTGAGATCCGCTCTGGCGATCGAAGCTTGCCGATCTGCGAGGCTGAGCTCGAACTGGTTTCCGGACGGCCGTCGCGAATCTACGAACTCGCCCTGGCATTGCACGAAAGCGTGCCGTTTCGTCTCGAATCTCGAACCAAGGCGCGACGTGGGTACGACTTGGCCACGAATGCCGTGCCGCCACCGGTTCACGGCGAGCGTCCGGTCTTGGCACCGGACATCAGCTTGCGAGATGCAATCCTGACCATCGCCCGGGCTTGCCGGGATCATTTCCGGGCCAACGAACCTGCGGTTCTTGGTGGTACCAACCCCGAGGGCATTCATCAGATGCGCGTTGGCATTCGCCGCTTGCGCGCCTTGCTACAGGCCGTGCGCCGCTTCTTGCCGCCCGCGCGGTTCGAGCCGCTGGCCCGGGAATTAAGTTGGCTGCAAAGCGAACTCGGGCCGGCCCGCGACTGGGACGTTTTCATCGCCGAGAGCCTTGAGCCGCTGGCGGTCAGCCAACCGGAGGATACCGGCCTGGCACAGTTGTTCGCCGATTCCGGTGCATTGCGGCGCACCGCCTATGAGCGTGCCCGGGCCGCCCTGCGCAGCCCGCGCTATGCCCGTCTCGTCCTTCGGCTCAATCTTTGGCTGGCGCAGGATGACCTGCCGGCCAGTAGCCCCCTGCTGGCGGCGCCGGGCAGCGCGAAACCCTGCGCGGATGAGTCGGTACCCGCTACTGCCAAGGAAGTTATGGCCAAGCAACGCGGCAAGCGGCGCCGGGGTGGTGGCGGTCGGCGCCAGCATGACGAGGCGCAGCTGTTCTTGGACGAGCCGCTAACCGAGGAAGACCCGAGCCTCCCGGCGGGGATGGCGGATCCGCACGTCGGGTCGCTGAGAACGCGTCACGCGGGCAATCTACGCTCTCCAAAGGTAAGGGCGGATCCCCGACTTGACGGTCCGGCGCGGGCATTCGCCGAGGAACTCTTCGTCAAACGCGAGCGCAGGCTGCGAAAACGTGGCCGCGGTCGTGACACGCTTGACGAGGCGCAACTACATCGACTTCGAATCGAAGCCAAGAAAGTACGATATGCTTTCGAATTTTTCGGCTCTCTGTTCGAGGGTAAGGCGGTAGCCAAGGCGATCAGGGCGCTTTCCGCCATCCAGGACTCATTGGGCGGGCTGAACGACGCGGCCATCGGTCGCCGTTTGCTTCAAGAGATGGCTCAGGCGCATCCGGAATACGATGCCGCGCCCGAGATCGCACATGCCACCGGCCTGGTGACCGGTTGGCAGGTGTGCCGTCTGGTAGAGGGGCGGTCACACTTTGACCGCTGCTGGAAGCACTACAAGACGGTTGCTCTAGGTGCCGGTGCTGTCGGAGCGAATGCCTATGCGAGATCGCGCGGCCGCAGAAAACGGACGAGTCGTCCGGTGCCGGCGCGCAAGTCCGGCCAATCGTCCACGTGAAATCGAAATTCGGCCAGAGCGCCTGTTGGGTATTTCTCCCGCAACAAAGACATCGCGCGGTGCTTGGAGTCCGGCCCGGCGAGCATGAGGGCGAGGTTGTGAAGCCCTGGATTGTGGGCCAAGACGAGCACCGAATCTAGGGATTTGGGCAGACGCCCTATGGTCGCGAGGATGCGGCTGGGGGATGCGAGATATAGGCTACGCATGGTCTTGACTGGGATTTGCCGCGGTAGTTCGGGTGCGAGTAAGGTCCAGGTCTCTACGGCTCGCCGGGCGGCCGAACATAGGACCAGTGCTGGCGCGATGCCGATTTTGCGCATGGCTGCCCCAACCACGGGTGCGGCCCGAATTCCGCGCTCACTCAGAGGCCGCTCGGCATCGGTCATGCCGGCCGCGCTCCAGTCCGATTTGGCATGTCGCAGCAGATAGAGGACCTTCACGGTAGCACGGGTTCCATATGGGTCTTGCAAGCCGCCTAACAGACCACACTTGAATGTCGTAGGCGAGGTGAAGAATTTCGTAACATGAGGTTGTTAACATTCGCCCGAGACGCCAGTCTAGCTAGAAAAATGGCCCCGGCGGTTACGCAATGGGTCGATTGGGATTGACGATATGGACGAGAAGACACCGGCAAACGTGACGCCTCTGCACACCGAGTGTGACGGTCGGCGCGCTGCAACTCAGGTGGACGCGTCTGACGTCGAGCTGGAGGCGCCGAACCGGTTCTTCAATCGCGAGCTTTCCTGGTTGAAATTCAACGAACGTGTCCTCGAAGAAGCGGCGAACACCCGGCACCCGCTGCTCGAGCGGCTGCGCTTCCTCTCCATATCGTTCAGCAATCTGGATGAGTTCTACATGGTCCGCGTGGCCGGCCTGAAGGGCCAGGTGGGCGCGGGTGTGAAGACTCTGACGCCCGAGGGGCTGGCGCCGGAACAGCAGTTGGCCGCGATCAATGACGCCGGCGCCCGGATTCTGGACCAGCAGCAACGGGTCTGGCGCCAGCTGAGAAAGGAACTGGGGGCGGCCGGCATCGGCGTTCTGGAGCGCGACGACCTGACGGATGACGAGCGGCGGTGGCTGGATCGTTACTTCGCCGATCAAATCTTTCCCGTTCTGACGCCCATCGCCATCTCGCCGGCGCATCCGTTCCCATTCATCCCGAGTGGCGGATTCTCCATGGTGCTCGACATCTACAGCCCGGAACAGGGCGAGCATTTCAATGGCCTGATTCCGCTGCCGTCACAGATCGAGCGATTCATTCGCCTGCCCGGACCGCGGATCCGGTTTATCCGTCTGGAGCAAGTTGTCCGTCTGCATCTCGATACCTTATTTCCCGGCGCCGAGGTGACCGGCATCGGCTTCTTTCGCGTCTTGCGGGATAGCGACATTGAAGTCGAGGAAGAGGCCGAGGATCTGGTTCGGGTGTTTGAAACCGCACTTAAGCGCCGCCGCCGTGGCAGCGTCATCCGCCTGACCGTCGATACCGATATGCCCGCGCCACTGCGGACGTTCGTGGAAGGTGAATTGGGCGTGGCTCCGGATGATGTGTTCGTTTTGGACGGGCTCCTCGGCCTGTCCGATACGGCACAACTCATCGTCGATGAGCGGAGGGACCTTCTTTTCCCACCCTACAACGCCCGGTTCCCCGAGCGCATTCGCGACTTTGGCGGCGACTGTTTCGCGGCCGTGCGGGCCAAGGACATCATCGTCCATCACCCGTTCGAAAGCTTCGATGTCGTCGCCCAGTTCATCCGCCAGGCCTCGGCCGACCCGGCCGTAGTGGCGATCAAGCAGACGCTCTATCGCACGTCGGACAACTCACCAGTCGTTAAAGCGTTGATCGAGGCCGCCGAGGCGGGCAAGTCGGTGACCGCCTTGGTCGAGTTGAAGGCGCGTTTTGACGAGGCACAGAACATCCGCTGGGCACGCGATATGGAGCGCGCCGGTGTGCATGTGGTCTATGGATTCCTGAAGTTGAAGACGCATGCGAAGATCTCACTCGTCGTGCGCCGGGAGGGCAAGACCTTACGCTCATACGTGCACTATGGCACCGGCAACTACCATCCGATCACCGCGCGCGTATACACGGACCTATCCTTCTTTACCTGCGAACCGGCGTACTGCCGCGATGCGGCCCGCCTGTTCAATTATATGACGGGCTACGCCAAGCCAAAGCCCATGGAGAAGATCGCTTTCGCGCCCTTGACTCTGCGGTCGACCCTGTTGGGTTTGATCGAGGTGGAGATCGGCCACGCGGAGGCCGGCCGCCCGGCGGCAATTTGGGCCAAGATGAATTCGCTAGTGGATGACGAGATTATCGATGCGCTCTATCGAGCATCGCGCGCGGGTGTGTCGATCGATCTGGTGGTTCGTGGTATTTGCTGCCTGCGTCCCGGCGTGCGCGGACTTTCCGAAAACATTCGGGTGAAGAGCATCGTCGGCCGTTTCCTGGAGCATTCCCGGATCGTCTGCTTTGGTGCCGGCCATGGGTTGCCGGCGGCCAACGCAAAAATCTACATCTCATCGGCCGACTGGATGCCGCGCAACCTGGATCGCCGAGTGGAGGCGCTTGTGCCGATCGAAAATCCCACCGCGCACCAGCAGGTCCTTGAGCAGATCATGATCGCCAATCTCAACGACGAGGCGCAAAGCTGGGTCTTGGGAGAGGACGGCGAATATCGGCGCGTCGCGGCCGGCGACGAGGCGTTCAGCGCGCACACGTATTTCATGACTAATCCAAGCCTGTCCGGTCGCGGTAGCGCCCTGGAGAAAGCCAAGAAAGCCCCCCGACTGGTGTTGAAAAAGGCCTGAGCACGATGGCGATCGTGCGTGTACCGGTGGCTGGTGCCGACCCCTCCGATGCTGGGCCGGTGGCGGTGATCGACGTCGGCTCCAACTCGATCCGCCTGGTCGTCTTCAGCGGGCTGGAGCGGGGCGCATCGACCCTGTTCAACGAAAAGGTGCTCTGCGGCCTTGGCCGCGGTTTGACGAGCAGCGGCCGCCTGCATCCGCAAGGGGTCGAGATGGCGCGTCAGAACCTGGTGCGCTTTACCCGCTTGGCCAGGGCCATGGGTGCGCGGCGGATCGATCTGCTTGCCACCGCGGCGGTGCGCGAAGCGACCGATGGGTCCGCCTTCGTTGCCGAGATCGAAGATCTGTGCGGCCAGCCGATGCATGTGCTTGACGGCGTAGAGGAGGCGCGGTTGTCGGCCCTGGGTGTGCTTTCAGGCTTTCCGGCGGCGCGCGGGGTGATGGGCGACTTGGGCGGCGGCAGCCTGGAACTCGTTGAGCTGGTGGACGGCGATGCCGGGCGCTCGACGACTCTGCGGCTGGGGCCCTTCGCGCTGATGGAGCGCTTTGCCGGGGATCGATCGGCCATGCGGGCGGAGATCGACGCGCAGCTCGCCGCATCCGGTTGGGTCGGCGAGGGGGCGTCGGCGACGAACGCGAATACGTTCTATCCGGTCGGTGGGGCGTGGCGTTCGCTGGCCCGCATCCATATGCAGCAAAGCGGCTATCCTCTGCACGTGGTCCATGGTTACCCGATGCGCCGGGGCCAGGTGAATGACCTAAGCCAGGTCATCAGCCGGCTGGGCCGGCGCTCGCTCGCAAAGATCGAGGGAATTACGCGGTCGCGGCTGGAAACCTTGCCGGCAGCGGCATTAGTGTTGAGCCGGGTTCTGCGCGTCCTGGGTTGCCGCAAAGTGGTCTTCTCCGCCCATGGCCTGCGCGAAGGCCACCTTTTCGACCTGCTCGGCCCGGCGGAGCGTGCGCACGACCCGTTGCTGGCGGTCGCCGCCGGCATTGCCAAGCGCGCCGCCCGTTTTGACATGATGGGTGACGATCTGGTGGCTTGGACCAATTGTTTGTTTGTCGGCGAAAGCGCGGCTGAGCGCCGCCTGCGGTTAGCGGCCTGCCTGCTCTCCGATGTCGCCTGGCGCGAACACCCGGACTACCGCGCGGGACAGGCTCTCATGCAGATCCTGCACTATCCCATGAGCGTCGGCCACGATGAGCGCGTTTTTCTGGCGGTCACCGTGCACACCCGGTACGGCGGCGCGGCCGGGGGGCCGGAGGTCGCGCCGTACCTGGGTCTGCTTGACCCCGACGAGGCCCGCCGCGCCCGCATCCTGGGTTTGGCGCAGCGTTTGGCTTTTCGCGTTTCCGGGGCAACGGGAACGGTGCTCAAGCGTAGCGCGCTGGAATACGACAGTGCCGCTGGGAAATTGCGCCTCATCCTGCCCAGCGATGGCTCGGCACCGGGCGGCGAGGCGGTGCAACGCCGTTTCAGCGCGCTGGCCGAAGCCCTCGAAGTACGTCAGGCGGTCGTCGAGGGCTAGAGCCTTTCCTGACCAGATTGAATCAGCCGCGCCGCAAAGGGCCCCGGCGCAGGCGGTTCAATCTGGTCAGGAAAGGCTCTAGCGGCGGACAAAGATCGAATCGAAGGCGCAGGTCGCATTGCGGCCGAAGAAGTCCGTATACCGGGTATCGACCTCATATGCGCCGGGATATTTGCCCACGAACATGCTGATTTCCTTTCGCTTTTGTAGGCTGTCCTCGACGATGAGGTAGTCATCCGGCCGCAGCAGGGCGTGGAAGTAATCCAGAACACCCTCAACGTTGACATGCGCGTCCTCGATGACTAGCCAAGGGTGTGGCCAGCTGGCCATTGTCTCCGTTGGAAAGGCTCTCTCGATGTGTTGACAGTCGCCGGCGACGAAGGTGACGCCTGGGTGATCGGCTTCCGGGGGCCGTAAATCCAGCGAATAGATATGGCCATCGATGCTGAACGCGGCGAGAAGGTCGGCGAGCCACAGGGCGCTCGCGCCGCTGCCGGAGCCGAGCTCGATGATCGTTCGCGGCTTCTGCTCCCAGATCAGCATCGGGTAGATACTCATATCGAAGGCGGTCTTGAATAGCGGCATGCCCCGCCACTGCAGGCAGTCCGTGGCGCCCTGGCTCATGGCCAGCGCCGCCTGGTCGATGTCGCTGCCCCAGGGGGCTGCCTCGGGGATGACGGGCAGGCGCTCGTGATAGGCGACGAAGCGGCCGCGGGCACGCGCCGCCAGGTGATCCCGGAGAAGGGCAAGGCGCCGGCGTAGACGCTCGCCCTCCGGGCCACCGACGCGGCGGATGCTCTCCTCCCAGGGCCGGGTCGGGTCGAGGCGGCTGAGATCGCGGATGGTGAGCAGCAGGAAGTTGTCGAAGAAGGTCGCGACACCGCCTTGCTCGCGTTCGACCTTTCGACGCAACTCTTGCACGAAGGCTTTGGCCGCCAACTTCAGCTCGTCGCCTTTCACTGGCTCTCTCCCATTGCCGCCAATATTCCAGGGCTGTGTAGCACGGATATCAGGCGGATTATGATCGCTTTACACCTCCAATGACACTCCGCCACATTCTTGCGCCAGATCAATTCATTGGCTTGGTGCTTGGCGTTACACTGCTCATCCGACCGAAAGCCTGCCTGGTGGGCGCGAGCAGTAGTGGTTCGCGTCCCTGACGGGTTCGGTTAAGGGAGGAGCGAATCATGGCGGAAAACTCTGGCCGCGAAGCCGTTGGCGTGTTGCACGATGAGTCGGCCATGCAAAGCGCTGTCGACGAGTTGCTACTTGCCGGGTTCGATCGCTCGAACCTGAGCCTTCTGGCCAGCGCCCATGCGGTCGAGGAAAAGCTCGGCCACAAGTATGACAAGGTGGCCGAGGTCGAGGACGACCTGTCCGTGCCGCGCGCCGTCTTTATCGGCAAGGATTCGCGCATCGAGGGCGAGACTGCGGTTGTCAGCGGCCTAGCCTATGTTGGGGCGATCGGCACCGTCGGCGCGATCGTTGCCACGGGCGGGACCGTCGGTCTGGCGATTCTGGGGGCGGCGGCAGCCGGCGGGCTCGGCGGCTTGGTTGGGGCGGCGCTTGCCCGCTTCATGGACCGGCACCATGCTCACTACCTGCAGGATCAACTCGACCGTGGCGGCCTACTGTTGTGGGTCTCGGTCCGCGGTGCGGAGCAGGAAGCTGAGGCGCGCGAAATTCTTGAAAAAGCCGGCGCCGAACACGTGCACGTGCACGACGTTCCGGAAGAGAAATTACCACTCGAAGGCGGCGTGTCCTACGACATGAGCTTCATGACCAGGCTGGGGCTATGAAACAAGCCGCCGGCGCCGAGTGAACGTTATCGGGTCGAGCAGGCTGACGGTCATAAGCGCGTCGAAGAAGGTCGCGACACCGCTTTACTCCTGACATCGGAAATCGATTGAGCCGCGCTCAAACGGCAGGTGCTGACCTAAAGGAGAAGTCTTCCACGCTGGAGCAAGCATACCATAGTGTGGGAAATACCGGTTGGAGTCTGATGTGTGATCGT
>JGI24023J19991_10003457_pt1 | contig 11110 bp, 6 predicted proteins | sample Cruoilmetagenom1_FD_19991 | JGI IMG/M metagenome (IMG submission 19991)
CCACAACCCCGACAGCTTGAATACCAGGCTCCAAAAGTAAGTGCGAGGATTGAACATAGAGTTTCAAATCAAGCGGAGACAGGAATAAAACAAGTTGATCCAGCTTCTGTAATAGCTTTGGATGATGATGACTTTGACAGGTTTTAATTTTATGAATAATGATGCCCCTGATATAGGGGCATTATTATTTTATCAGATAGAACTTTCCTTATCTGCTTTTTGGAATGTTTGAATAATCAGGTTTACTGTTGTTGGATTCAAACTTACATATTAGTTGAAAAGGTCATAACACGCCCTTAAAATATCATGAGCTGACCTGAATTGACATATTGTAAGTGTGAGGCTAGTATAAATAAACATCTAATTTTACTTAGTATAGGTTTTTGCGCCAGTCTTTTGTAATTATATTAGATAAGAAGTGATTTTAAGTAGAAAATGAGATACAGCGAAAAAACTCTGGTAGGATACTCTTGTATTTGTACTTGGAAACAGGATCAAATGGACTCATATAATTTTTTTTCATTTAAATTAAATCGCCGAATTCTCCTTTCTTTCCTTCTGATAATAGTAATACCTGGATTTGTTTCTTTCTGGGTTACTTCGTTTGTAATTCAGAAAACATTAAATAAAGAGATTGAGCATCGTTTAGTTGAGGCAGCATCAGTATATTTTGAAGAACTCAATACTATAGAGCAAAAATGTATTGATATAGTATCGGTGTATTCAGGGAAAAGTTCTATTGTTGAACAAATTCTAAATCGTCAATTTTCGAATTTGGAAGAAGAGATGATTGATTTTTACGAAATGAACCTTGTTGATATAGTTGAAATTGAAGATCATGAAGGTAAGGTTCTTTTTAGAGGGCATAATCCTGATTTATCAGGAGATATAAAAAGTGATCAAAAAATTATAATGGGCGGCCTTGAAGGTAAAATAAGTCTTAGTTACGAACATGGGAATTCCGGTTTTGCAATTAGAGCTGCAGCACCTATCTACAATGGGGACGATGTAATTGGAATATTTATGGCAGGTTCCCTGTTTTCTCATGATTTTGTGAGCCATTTAAAATCCCTGACTCTTCTTGATAATGGAATTTATAAAGAGAATAGAAAAATTATCTCAACCTATAAAGGGATGGATATTCTTGATGAGGAAACTATAAAAAAAATAAAAACAGGCCAATCAATAATATATCTGGATACAAATCTTGACTCCAGTATATACCATGTAATTATTAAACCAATCTTTCTAAGAGGGAATTATTGGGGTGCTGTTTTGTTAGGTTTGAACAAAAAGGAAATCGAAAAAAGTTATAGATATGCCAATAAGCAGCTAACTTATGTTGTTCTTTTAGGGTTATTTCTTGCAGTGCTGATTTACTATTTTCTTGCGCGTAATATTAATATATCAATTAGTAGGATTATTACCGGTATCTCTGGTTTCAGCTTTGATCATACAAATAAGCCTATTCAAACCGATCGTAGAGATGAATTCGGGATAATTGCAGATAATTATAATATTTTAATTGAGAGACTTCAACTTTATAATCAGCGAATTCAAAGATTACAGAATGATCTTGTTGAATCAACCAGACTGGCAACAACCGGTCAGGTATCCGCCAATCTTGCTCATGAAATTCGAAATCCGTTAAGTTCTATAAAGATGATGGCCCAGATAATTAAATCCAGATATTTGAAAGATAATAATGGTACAGAAGAAATGAATGTTATTCTTGAAGAGATTGACAGAATTAACACTAAAGTGAGCGAACTTATTGAATTTGCAAAACCCGGTAAAATGGATTTCCTCTTCTGTAATATACATAGTATAATCGATGGCGTTATAAATCTTTGTACTTATATTATTAAAGAGAAGGAAATAACACTTACAAAAGAATACAATGATCAAATACCTGAAATATTTGCGGATTCAGAAAAATTACGAATTTGCTTTCTAAATATCATTCTAAATGCTCTACAGGTAATGGTAAGTGGAAGTTTAATTAAAATTTCAACAAAATTATGTGAAGGTTATGTAGAAATTAGAATATGTAATACTGGAAGTTCAATTGAGATAGAAAATACTGATAAACTGTTTGAACCTTTCTTTACAAAAAGAGATGGAGGAACTGGTCTTGGACTTGCTATTTCAAAAATTATTATTGAGAGACATAAAGGTACAATAACAATTAATAAAGATGCTGATATGATCTGCTTCCAAATAAATATTCCAGTAGAAAACAAGGAAGGAACGAAATAAAATGGCTGCAATTTTGATAGTTGATGATGAGATTAATATAGTAAAGAGTTTTAATTCTTTTCTTTCCCCAGATCATGAAGTGTATAGTGCCGGAAACAGTATGGAAGCACTGAATGAGATTAAAAACAACAGGATTGATTTAGTATTTCTTGATTACAATCTTGGAGGGGAAAATGGGTTTGATCTTATAAAATCTATCAAGCTGGTAGAGCCTGATTTATATATTGTTATGATTTCCGGGTATGGTAATTTTGAAGTGATTATTCAGGCTATGGCTCTTGGTTGCTATGATTATCTGGAAAAGCCTCTGGATATTGATAAAATTAATATTCTGCTCAAAAGAGCTATACGTTCTAAAAGGATTAATAACACTGTAAGATTCATGATAAATGAACAGAGCAATCATTTTAATCTTAATAGAATAATTGGAAAGTCTCCACTTATGCAGAATGTTTTTAAACAAATCGGGCTACTTCTGAATACAAATGTTTCTGTACTTATCACCGGAGAAAATGGTACTGGTAAAGAGCTTATAGCAAAAGCTCTCCATTATAGTGGAATACACAGAGATGAGCCTTTTGTAGCTGTAAATTGTTCAGGTCTGACAGAATCTCTACTGGACAATGAGTTGTTCGGTCATGAACCTCAGGCTTTTACAGGTGCAGATTCAAGAGTAAAGGGAAAGTTTGAAACTGCAGGAGAAGGTACGATTTTTCTTGATGAAATTGGTGATATGCCTCTCTCTCTTCAGGCTAAATTGTTAAGAGTTTTGCAGGAAAAGGAATTTCAGCGACTGGGTGGCAACCGTACTATAAAACTTAAGGCAAGAGTTATTACTGCAACCAATAAGAATATTATTGAGGAAACTTCCTCCGGTCGATTTAGACAGGATCTTTTCTTTAGAATAAATATTGCACAGATTGAAGTTCCTCCTCTGCGCAGCAGGAAGGAGGATATTACTCTTTTACTTGATTATTTTGTCAAAGAAGCAAACTTAAAACTTAATAAAAAGATTGAGGGTGCTTCTAAAGAAACTCTTAATATATTACAGGAGTATAATTGGCCGGGAAATGTACGTGAACTTGAAAATACTATTACAAATATGTGTATAAATACTCATGGTATAATTATCAGATCAGGATCAATTCCGAATTATATTAAAGTAGATAAATTAAATAATAAGGAGAAACAAAGTNTAGAAAATTTTCTAACACTTTATCTGCAGGAATCTGTTAATGATCAACCCATACTCTCTAATCTTATATCCGAGATTGAAGAAAACCTAATAAAGATGTTTCAGGTTAAGTATGCTAATAATAAAACAAAAATTGCTTCTGCTCTTGGAATTAGCAGAGTGACTTTATTGAAAAAGATGAATAATCATAATTTGTAAAGATATTTTTTATGCATCAAAGGTAAATATAAATTTTGTACCATTTTTTCTTTCTATCTGGATATTTGATTGTAGTTGTTCCGAAAGCATATTTACAAGAATAAATCCAAATCCTTCTGTTGTTTCCATATTTACAGATTCCGGGATGCCTTTTCCATCATCTCCAATTGATATTGTTATGTGATTATTGTTTTTTGATGCAGATACAGTTATTATCCCAGTCTGAACTTGAGAAAATGCATACTTCATAGAATTTGTAATTAGTTCATTGATAATAATTCCCAGATTAAAGATGGTTTTTGAGTTCAATTCAAACTCTTCAATTTCTGTTTCAACTTTGATACTTTTTTTAGTATCAAAGTTATCTACAATCTCTTTTGTTAGTGTGGTAAAATAATCCTTAACAGAAATATTTTGAAAATCTGTTCCTCTATACAACTTGTCGTACAGTATCAACATACTATGAATACGGTTTGAAGCTATTTCAAGAGCTTCCACAGCTTCAGGGTTTTCTAAATTCCCTGATTGAAGAGAGAGAAGGCTGATAATTGTTCCCATATTATTTTTTATTCGGTGATGTACTTCTTTTAAAATCAGTTCTTTTTCCTTTAAGAGATAACGTATTTTTTCTTCCCTTAGTCTATGTTCAATGGTTTCACTTAAAGATTGTGCAATAAGATTAAGAAGGTTTTGCTCCTCCTGGATGAATGGTGTGTCTGTATCTTCCCAAAAACCAACATAATAAATTTCTATTTGTCCGATGACTTCATTATTGGAATAGAGTTTGCTTCTTTGCTTTAAAAGAGTTTGAACAAAAGGTTTGGATACATACTCTTTAGTACCAAATATAACTTTACAGCGAATATCCTCCGGGAATTGCCATCCGGCAGGTATAATTTTTGAAATATCAATAAATAATTCTTCCAATGATTTATCTGAATTTTTTAGTAACTGTGATACATCATATAAACACTTTAATTCTTTTGTCTTCTGGTTTAATTTATAGATTAGCAGATTGGAGTTAGCTTCCTGACGTTCAATTGTATTTGCAAAGTTAGTTTGTTCTGTAATATCCTGGGTTATCCCGATAGAATATATAATTTTTCCTAATTTATCGGTAACATCCTGAGATTTTTCCCTGACAGTTCTGATTGCACCATCCGGGCATACGATTCTGTGTATCCCTTCATATGGTTCATTATTTGCTATAGCTGTTGTATAAACCTGGTTGACCATTTCCTTATCATCCGGGTGTATTGCATTTAGAAATGTTTCGTAAGTTAACTCAGACCCATCATCCTCGATGCAAAAGATTTTATACTCTTCGTCTGACCATCTCAATTTATTTGTTTCAAGATTTAAAAACCAGCTCCCAACATGTGCAATTTCCTGCGATTTATTAAGAATCTCGGTATTTCTTTTTAAGTTATTTTCAATTCTGTTTTTATCAGTTATATCCCTCTGAATTTCGAGAAATCCAATAAACTCTTTCTCTTCATTCAGAATAATACTTATAGTCGAATCTACATCAATATGTTTGTTATCAATCGTTTTGTTCGCTGGAAATGTATGAATATTTTTTATTTTTGATAGATTCTCCCAGTATTCATCATCATGATTGCAATTTGTATATTCCCGACTTAAAAAGCGTGGTGTTCTTTTCCCAACCACATCTTCAGCTGAATATCCATACAGTTTTGTAAATTGTGGATTAATAAAAGTAATAATTCCCTTTTTGTCTGTCAAAATAATCACTTCCCGGCTGTTATTTACGACCTGGTTAAGTATAAGAAGTGATGTATTATCAGAACCCCAAATTTTATTAGTTACTACGGGAGTGTTCATTATTAATCCTTATAACACCTTTCTATAACAGAGAAAGTAATATCAGTATTAATTCTACTTACCGGAATCGGAATTTGCAATAGAAAAAATAAATTATCTTTATAATAATTGTTGAAGTGTAAAAAGCCATAGCACGACTTTGTGAGGATTCAAATGAAATCGAAATAACTGCAGGATGTCTACCTAGGTTCAAATAGGAAACTTTATTGTACTCTTAGTTCCCAAATGATTATCAATAGTAAAACTTCCATCTAGCTGTTCGCTTAACATTTTTATAAGCGCAAAACCAAAGCCTTTCTGTTTATCTTTATCAAATCCATCAGGAAGACCATTACCATTATCCTTAATAGTTAGAGTAATCTCTTCCCCCTCCTGTTTAAGTATAATCTCTATTAAACCAGAATCTTTGTTTATAAAAGCGTATTTTAGCACATTAGTCAGAAGTTCATTAACAAAAAGTCCGATTGGAAATAAGTGTTTCGAGTCCAGTTTGATGTCATCGATTTGCTTTGTAATTGTCAGGTTTTGCTCATTAGATAATAAGTTGATAATATCATCAATCAGATTATTAAGATATTCTTTAACTGAAGTAACATGGTAGTTATCAGAGAGTAACAACTTTTCATAAAGTACACTTAAACCTTTAACACGCCCAATTGCGGTATGCAGAGCTGTTTGAACTTCAGGATTATCACTGGAATTAACTTGTAAAGATAGAAGACTTCCAATTGATGCGAAATTATTTTTAATACGATGGTGTGTCTCTTTTAGAATAATCTCTTTTTCCAATAATTGTTGTTTTACTTTATCTTCAAGTTGTTTCCTTTTGGTGATATCAAAGGCAAAAGCTGTAGCACCAATTATGCTCCCGTCTCCATCAATAATAGGATTATATCTCGTTTCATAATATAAACGTTTAATATCACCATATTCCTGAATCGTACTGTGAGATTTACCAGCTAAAGCTTTATCATAATTTATTTTAGCATTTTTTTTATCTATATCAGAGGATATACAATCAAGAAGGTTCATTCCAATTTCGACAACATTATTGTATGCACTTAGCATATCATCTTTATGATTTTGATTAAAATATAAATATCGATACTCTTTATCAATAGAAAGTATGATCATATCAGAGGGACTTTCTATACTTGATTTAAGAAGAATTTCAGATTTTATTAATGCATCTTTTATTAGTTTATTCTCAGTAATATCGCGAAACTCTACAACCCTGACCTGCTTTCCTTTATAGGGAATCATTCTGGCTTCTAACTGAAGTGGATACTTATCTCCATTCTGTTTTATTCCTATGGCTTCATAAGGTTTTTCGTATTTAGCCAATATATTTCCCATAACCATTTCTCGTGATTCTTCAGCAATAAGCAGCAGCCCATCCATGCCAATAAGATCGTTTATTGNATAACCTGAAATTTCAGAAAGGCCTTGATTGCAGTCCAGTATCAGCCCTTTATTGTGTATGGCAATTCCTCCAAAGGACGCGTTATGAAGTGCTTTGAATCTTGCTTCACTTTCTTTTAATTCGTCTTCTACATGTTTGCTTTCAGTAATATCATGTGCAAGCCATACAACTGTTTTTTTCCCGTCAATTTTCTCTGTCATTGAGGCAATTCTTGCCTGAAACCATGTTTTTCCTGATTGGAGGGTAAGCGAATATTCAATTTTTTGTGGTTCACCAGTTTTAATTGTTTTCCGGATAATTTTATGAAATTCAGTTGCAACAGTTTTTGGTAAAATATCATCGACATATTTTCCAACTAACTCATCCTCTCTGGCATATAGTAAAGAATCTATTGCAGATAATACTTCAATATATTTTCCGTCTTCATCAAAAATTAATGAGATATCTGGTAATGCAGTAATAAAAGCTGTTAGTAATGAATCTCTCTTAAGTAATATTTTTTCTTTTTCAATTCGTTCTGTTATATCTCTGTTTGCAGATACAAAAGCAAAAATATTACCGCTATCATCAAACATTGGACTTATATTGGATTCATAATATTTTGATTTATTATTTATAATTATTGAATAATCAAATTTTTGAAGTTCACCAGTCTCAAGTACTTTAGTCATGGCATTATTTGCATCTCTGGCAACATCTTCTGGTAGAACTTCAAGAATATTTTTCCCAATATAGTTGTCAGGAGGGAGATATAACTCAGTGTCTGAGGTGTTATGGTATGCAGTAAATTTTTTATCAATATCAATAATAAAAATTGGATCCTTTATTGATTTGAGTATTGAATTAAGAAGCTCTTTATTTTCAGATAAGGCTAGCTCTGCATTTTTACGCTCTGTAATGTTTAATGCAGTAAAAGTAACTCCCTTTTCCAAATTATTAATATCCAGAGGAGTAGAACTTAACAATACATCAATTATTTTCCCATCTTTACATTTCCACCTGGTTTCAACAGTACCAGTTCCTTTTAGTTTTATCTGCTCATATTTTTCTTTCCCAACAAAGTCAAATTCCTCCTGTGTAGGGTAGAGAATTTTTGAAGATTTTCCGATTAACTCTTCTTCCTTATAACCTGTTATTTCACATATTTTTTGATTTATTTCAATTAGAATACGATCTTTCACAACACCAATACCTGTAGGATCTGCTCTAAAGATGCTGTTTAATCTTTTTCTACCTGTCTCAAGTTCCTCAATAGTTACTCTTAAATTTTCATTTCCAACTTTTATTTTCATATTCTGCTGGTTTATCTTTTTTTGAGCATCGAATAGTTTAAAAGCCATCTTTATTGAAGCATCTAAAACAGTAATACTTGAACTTTTAACTACATATCCATAAGAGGTAATTCTTTCAGTTTTCTCTACAACTTCAGGGTCCATATGACTGGACAAAAATACAACAGGGATATCACGTTCTTTTAAAATAAATTCAGCCGCATCAGTTCCATCAATTCCTTTTCCTAAATCGATATCCATAAGAATAAGATCAATATTTTCTTTAGACATTTCAACAGCTTTTTCACCAGTATTTACGTGTTGAACTGTATATCCATATTTCTCGAGTTCCTGTTGCTTCCCCATAGCTATTAGAAATTCGTCTTCAACAAGAAGTATGCTTTTATTATCTTTCACAACATTTACTCCAGTTTTAACTATCTCATATTCTAAGGATATGTATTTTGAGTACTTTGTCAAATATTTCCCTTATTTAATTTATTCACTCTTATGATAATTTGGGATATGGGAAAAAAGAGTATAAAAAAAAGAATACCAACTATAAATAATTTTCTTTACTTTCTGAATGAACGCGAAAATATAAGATCAAGAGTTCTTGGTATGTACAATTTTGTCAAAATGAAACATTTGTAAAATCAGCTTAATCTCTTGCCATGGAAGGGTTTAAGCATAAAAAAAAGCACCTCTGGTAGAGGTGCTTAATTGGGTCCACAAGGACTTGAACTTTGTTCTACTCCTTATGTATTCCATAATTCGGTCTAACCCCATTAATAATCCCTTCGAATCAAGCTTGCTTATAAAGCCATATAGGGCTGTTTATCAGAGCTTATGTAGTATGCTTCTCATATGAAGCTTCTGGGTTCATATAATAAGTGTGTCGATATCGGCGTCATTTTTTTAATTGAATAAATAGCACCATGAATGACTGTTATTATCCTGTTTGATCTTATAGAAGATTTACAAGCAACAGGACCGATCCAGAAAGGATGGAAAAATTTCAGTCCACTGAATGACAAGAAGACTGAGTTTCACTGTCATTTGGATTACGAGGCTTTTGCGATGTCTATTGAATTGACTTGTTTTTGGCTTTTTTTGCCAGTTCTCATGCTCTGTATTAGAGAAGAGATGCTTTTGACATAGGAAATGTGACACAGCACAAAAAGCTTATTACAGAAGGGTAGCCTGTTGGAGAGTACTATCTGATATTCAATTAGAATTGGAGGTTTATTATGCTGGCAGTCGTGAAAAAGCCCCATATTGAGATAAACGCAGAAGAGATACCCGAGAAGCTTTTAAAATTCCTTACAGATAACTATAGTAAGGTCGAGATCATTAATAATAATGATGATTTTGTAGATATTGCAGAAACTTCCTGGTACAGAGAGAGAGCGGATCGTTCTACGCCAGGGCAGGTTCTTAAACGCTACAGGAAAAGGAATGACATGAGCCAGGCTAAACTGGGGGAGAAACTCGGCATTGCCAAGCAGAATATTTCAGCAATGGAAAGAGGCTCTAGAGGAATCAGTAAGGCAATAGCACGTGATCTAGCAGAGATTTTCCAAATTTCTCCTGGGCGATTTATTTAAGCTTAAACAATATGAATCTCAGTGTATGTCGTCAAGTACATTCAGACAACCACTCACTTTTTCAAAGCTGCATCAAAGAGTGAAAAGTAGCTATCGAGAGTGAATATGTATAAACAGATAAGCAGCTTCATCCACATATTCTTTGTCACTTTTTCATTACCCAGCAAATTGTTGAAGAAGGAAAAGATATTAAAGTAATCAGTTAAAATGCCGGATATGCAAATATCGGGATCACATTAGAAATATATATATTATCGATTTTGAAGCCGGAAGACAGTAAGATCCTCTAAAAATCCTATATTAATTTTACAGAAAAATAGTTCATAAGATTTAGCTGGGTGGAGTACATAAGAAGAACTTATGCAGTGCTGAAAATTAGTAAAGCGTTTTTACTAATCTTAATTCCATATTCCAATGGTTGAAAGTTTATAAAGCTATAGCAAAGCATTAAATTTTCTTCGATGGAATTAAACTATGGTATGTGCTTACAATCGACAATACAGAAAAAATTTAGGTGATATCTATCTAAATATTGCTAGTACTTGATATTTTTACTAATATATAAGAAATACTTCTTGTATATAATGAATATAAATTGGATATACAATAATAAGTCAGCATTTTACCCCTACTATCCCGCTTATATTCAGTATACTAACAAAGGATACATTATGAAATTAAACGGAAATACAATCTTGATCACAGGCGGTTCCAGTGGCATCGGGTTTGAAATGGCCCGGCAGTTATCGGACGCTGGAAACAAAGTAATCATCACCGGTAGAAATGTAGACCGCCTGTCAGAGGCTGCTATTCTCTACTAACTTTTTGGAAAGATGGTTACTGCAAGTCCGCTATATAGCAAACTTAAGCACTTTCTCCAGTATTAAGCTTTGCAGGGTCGAATCCTGTGATATATTTTTTTAAACTTTCAAACAGTCTTGTAGTTTTTCCCTGGAGTAACCTCAAGCCCTCCTTCAGTAATAATGACTATGGAAACTCCCATCAAAAAGAATTCTTGATAACCCCTTTTTATCATCAACAAGAGCTCTCGTTGAAGTAAAATTTTCATAAACAAGAGGTCTTGTTACCTGCAATTATCTACTAATTGGTCATCTACTACTCTGTAATCGACTTCAGCATGATTTTATTGATAGGCTTCTCATGAAAAAAGAAGCTATTTTATAAACAGAAATACCAATTATATAATCAATTAAAACCCTAAATCACATATCAAACTGCGTCGATATCATCATCATTTATTTGATGAAAATCTTTACAATATTTGTTGAAGTCTAAAAACTATAGCACGGGT